>VTLG01001640.1_pt1 | contig 10083 bp, 9 predicted proteins | sample 4694571 | NCBI WGS metagenome assembly VTLG01 (sample SAMN12604809, study PRJNA352737) | marine metagenome | biome: ENVO:00000447; feature: ENVO:00000209|ENVO:00000569|ENVO:01000036; material: ENVO:00002151; isolation source: viral sequences binned using virsorter ... | reverse complement strand
ATCTACTTCACCTGCTGTTCCAATCTCTGCTCTATAACTTGAACCAGTGTATAAAGCTTTTCCGTCTTTTAATACTGCAACAAGTCTTCCTTTTGTAAGACCTACATACACTCTACCACTACTATAATAACCTTGTCTTACTTTACTTGGTAGATATTCTACATTTTTACCAGCAACTGCAATAACTAAACCTTTGTTCTTTGGTGTTCTTAATTTTTCAATGTGATAGTCTTCTATTTTATCCCACTCAACTCCGTATCTTTTTGCTGTTTGTGAAAAGAAGTCTCTATTTAGACCACCATATCCACTTGCTAAATTTCTTAAAACATCACTTTTAAATGCTTCAGTCAACATCATTGACTTTTTAACATTGTGGATTTCTTCTTTAATTATTTGTCTTAATTGTGATTTAGTTATTTTCATATTATTTCTCTGTAATGATATCGTGTATTAATTGTTCTGTTCTGCACCAAATACCACAATCTGGTCTTTGTTCGTAAGCGTTTGACATATCAACTGATTCGTTCATTGGTGATAAAAATGCTCCGTGAGTTGAAGGATTTGATACAAAGTCAAATGCAATTAACTCAAAGTCTGGTTGAACTTCTTGAGCTCCACTTTCACCTATTGTTTCTACTGAACCTAATCCTCTTGAACTAATACCTAGTTTGATACCTGATTTAAATAATTCTTTTAAAATGTTTCCACTTGGTGTCCCCAATACTTCTACGGTACCGACTAAATCATTTCCGTTAAAATGCATTTCCATAACATTGTGTGATGCATTTTGTAAGTTTACTACTGATGAATCTGGGTGGTCTAATTCACCAAGTGCTCTTTTTTGTTGAATAAAGTTTTCTGTGTATTTTTTAGCTTCTCTCATCAACAAATCTTTTGGATATACTCTACCATTTTGATTTTTAGCATTAGCTCTTTGTAATACACCTTTAACAACTAACTTTCCGTCATTTGTTGACATAGACTCAGTTATTTGTTGTGGTGTAATCTCAAATGGAATATAATCTACTATTAATTGTTTCATTATTTTACCTTTTTCTTTAGTCCTAACATAGTTCTCATAAATTTTGTTACATTAGAACGATATTCTTTTTTTAATTCTGTGGATAATTTTTTATTTACTTTATCCTTGTTTAAAACTTTATCAAGTTCATACATTGTTTTACGAAACTGAGCTTCTGCTTTTTGTAGTTTTCTTACTACTTTGGAAGCTTTAGCTTTATCAGCAACACCCTCCGACAAGTTCATTATCGTAAATTACCTACTCTACTGGCTAATCTTACTAATCTTTCTGAAATACTACTTAATGCTTTATGTGTAGTTTTCCAATAATCTTTTGAATCTACTTTTAATTCATTTTTTAATCTTTGATTCATTTTAATTGTTTTGTCTAATTCGTTTAAAGAATTTTTAACTTCACGAATACTTCTACCGATTTTTTGTTTTGGTGTTAAAGATTCGTCGTTTCTCCATTGGTGATAACGACCTTCTTTTAATTCTCTTAGGTTTTTACTTTTCATAAATTGTTTTAATTCTTTTACTCTAACGGCTACCGCTTTTCTCAAACCTTTTGGATTAGTTCTAGCCATATACAAAACTCTACCGATTTCATATTCATCTGCTAAATCTCTAATTGCATTTAATTCATCTGGTCTGTTTACTTTAATAGCTTTTGATATTTCAATAAACATAGCTGAGTAATTCTCATTTACTTTCATATAACCACCAGCTGTTGCTATTGCGTCTTCTTTATCTTTATCTTGTTTTCGTTTTTTTTTAGATTGAAAAGCGTAAGGTGTTTTTGGTGGCCCCTCTCCTCCGTCTAAATTACCAGTTACTGAGGCTTCACCGATTTGTTCTTTTTTCCAACCACCACCTGCGGCTTTATATTTTTTAGCTGCCCAAGCGTTAGCATAAGCTGATGGATAGACATCAAACTTTTTCTTTGCTTGTGATTTATAATAAGACCATTTGGAAGGATTGGTTGGTTTATTTTTTTCTAAGAATAAGTTAAGTTTTTCTTCTAAACCTTTTTGTTTTTTCTTTTTGGCTTGAGTATTACCATATTCATTTGTAGAAACTTCTTCTTCTACCATTTCAATGATAAGTTTTTTTAGATTATTTAACGCTTGTGACATCTTTTAATTCCTTGATTAGTTCATAGTATCTCATTAAAGTAATAACTTGATTATCTTTAACGACTGATTTAGTTGTAAAGTTTTTAGCTTGATTGATAGCTTCACTCAATTTGATTTTTACCACTTTATCATTTACTTTTCTGGATAGTGATTTTAACTCGTTTACAACCTTTGTGATTTCTTCATTTATGAACTTACCAAAAGAATTAGAATTAGATATATTATTAATGTATTCTCTTAGAAGTGATTTTTGTGATTCTGATAAATTGGTATATTTTTTGTTGAATTTGTCAACCAAAATTTGATATGATAATAATTGAGTATCTCTTTCTTCTTTTCTTAATGTTTCCACTAGTGAATTTGGTTTTTTTCTCTTTGGTTTAGAAGTGATACTCTCTAAAATAGTGTATTTAGTATCAACAACTTGTTTTGGATTAAAATCTATTTTTGTTGTTTCTACTAAAAATAATTTATAAATAGAAGCTAAAGTTTTGTAATTTGATACTCTTGTATTAAAAAAGTCTTTAGACGAAAAAGTTTCAGATATTTCTTTAATTAAATTGTATTTTTCTACTTTTAATTTTTTATTACTGATTCTTTGTCTTGTTTTAATAACAGCTTCTAGTAATTTTTCTGCTCTTGACTCCTCTTGATAAGAATTGGTTAAAAGAATATCATATAATTCTTTTTCTTTACCCAATGCAGTGTTTTCATTAAAGTATTTTTTTAATAAATTTACTGATTTTGATTTCTTATTATTTAAAATGTCAGCTGTTACTTGTCTTGTTAAAATTTCAAATAATAAACCTGTATTCTTTATCTTAGAATGTTTTATTTTTTGGGACATATTTATTCCTTAACTCCTCTTTTTATAAACACCAATCCTTATTGATATACTCTATCAATTATAAATATAATGGAAGTAAATAATTAATCAATTTAATTATCATTTAAAGACGAAGAAACCTCATTCTTATACTCGATATCAACATCTTCTGCTTCATTGATTAATTTTTTATCAACTTTTGATTTTAGTTTTTCCAAACCTAATGACTCTCTAAAAGCTTTACCGTATTTTGGACTAGAACTACGAAGTTTTTTTCTTTCGTGATTACCTAATGGGTCACGACCTCTAGCACTTCCGTCTTTTCCATAATGTGGCATCTCTTTAGGTCTTCCAGCACCTTCCCAACCGCCTTTAGGTGAACCACCTTCTGGTCCGATTTCTTCTGTTCCAGTTCTACTAGCTAGTTCTTCTTCACCTTCTTGTTGTTCTTGCTCAGCGGCTTGTTTAGGGTCTTGACCTTCTGTTTTGATTGATTCCAATCTAAACTCTTGTATTTTATCTTCAACTAATTTTTCTTCAAATCCTTCTATTTCAGCATCTGAAAATCCAAATATTTGTTTGTAAGCCCACTCTTTAGGTGTTACTGAATTTTCTCTTGTCAAATCATTAAACGCTGTTATTCGTTGTCCTAACAACTCTAACTTTTCTTGTTCATAGATTTTAGATGGATTTGTTAATTCTAAATCAAAGTCTACTAAGTCTTGGTCTGTATATCCTTGTGAATATAAATGAACTATACCAATCTTTGTTAATTCACTAACCATAATTCTTTGTATTCTTTCTACGGTTCTTGCAAATCTAACATCTTCTGCCGCTAGTGTTGCTTTTGATTCACCAGCTTTCTCAGCATAACCATAATAAGGCTGTGGTATTTTTAATGATGCTAATAATTTGTTTCTTAAATATTCAATATCGTCTGTTGTTTGATATTCTAAACCACCAAGATTTTCTATTCTTGTTCCACTATCACCACCACGAACAGGTAAGAAAAAATCCTCCGTGATATTTTGAATATTGTATTTTAAGTTGTATTGTCCGTTATCATCAATTACCGGAGCTTTCTTCATTTTACCAACTATTTTTTGCATATAATTATCAACTTCTGCTGGTGGTATATTACCAATATCAATGTTGAATATTCTTTTTTCTGGAGCTCTCATAATTCTATGAATCAACATAGCGTCTTCCATAAGTGATAATTGTTTCCATACTTTTCTACCACCCTCTAACATAGAACGACCATAAGGTAAGAAGTTTGAATCAGAAATCATTCTAAAATGAGCTATTTCATAGTTTTCAAATTCTGTTTTCGCTCCTTGTTGTGTTTGTCTAATGTCCCCACTCTCTAATACAAACTTTGTATAATAAGGATTTTCTGGGTCTTCACCCTCTACTCTTGCAACATCATAACTTGACAATGGTTCTACATTAGTAATACCATACTTTTCATTAATGTCAAGTTTTAAAAAGAAGTCCCCGTATTTACATAAGTTTCTTGTCCACGGGTATAAATTAAACTCAATGTTTAAAATATCATAATATAAATTATGTAAAAGGTCGTGTATTTGATTGTTATCAGATTTAATACTTAATATTTTTCCGTATTCTGATTTTAGTGTAGTTTCGTCTGCGTAGATATCAAGTGCTGAAGAAATCAAAGGGTCTGAATCCATTGCTTCATAATCTCTAAACAATCCCATACGCATTGTTTTTTGATACAAAGATTGATTGTATCCACTCATTCCGTGTGGACTTTTATACAAACGAGAAAATCTATCAACTAAGTCTTTACCGGATACCGCTTGAACTTGTTGTGTGTCTGCTATTTTTAATTGTCTTCCACCGACATTTCTAACAATTACATTTGTAGAAAATAGTCGTTGTAATCTACTGAATAAATCTCTTTCAGCCATATTTCACCTCTTATTTAATTAACCAAGTTAAATCTTCTTTTTCCCCTTTAACATCCATTTCCCAAGAGTCATTTTTCTGAACTTCAGATGTATAAACTCCTGAGTTTTGTCCGATACCTTGTATTGCTTGTTTAGAAAGTTCTATACCTTCTGCTCTTAATCTTAACGCAGTATCACGAACCCAAAGGGCTATTGCGAAAGACATTACAAGGTCATCATTATACCCTGTCATTGCTTCCGCTCTGTTTCCATTATAAATAAATACAAACAACTCATCAATTAGTCTTTGAGAATGAACCACAACTGATTCTTCTCTAAACATTTCCTCTAACTTTGCAACAATCAAAGGTCTTGTCTTTTGAGTTGTTGAGAAACCAGGAACCATATTTCGTTCTTGAACTCTATATTTATTTGTTATTTGATGTTGAACATCAACATATTGCAAATCTTTACTTGTATAAAACAAGTTTGGATATTCTCTATCAATTACTTGTTGAATTGCTGCCCAACCAATATTGTTGTTTTCCACAACCAACAAAGCATTGTTATATTCACTAGCTACATTAACTAGCATATTTCCAAAATCTTGTGTAGAGATTTTACCTTTATATTCAGCTACTTGTTCTAATGTTTCTACATCTATAATGTGAAACGCTGAATAATCAGTTCCATCACCTCTACTAACATCGGCACTCACCACATAATTTTTTGTATAGTTTGGTGGTTGCCATATCCAATAGTTAGAATCTATACCTCTTTTTTCTATTGGTTCTCTTACACTACTTTCTTTCATTTGTTCAAGTAGTAAACCATCAACAACACCACGACCAGAAGTAATAAAATCACAATCACATTCTTGAGCGGCTAATGAAGGCCCTAATAATTTATCTTGTTCATCTCTCCACTCTTGTTCTCTTTCTGGGTGAACTGACCAATGTAATTTAATAAAATTAAAATCATTTGTTCCGTTTTCAGCACCTACCCAAGTTTTGTGGAAAAAATTACCAACACCATTTGGTGTAGAGATAACTAATGCTCTACCACCAGTGGCTAGTGTTTGTTGTGCGGCTCCCCATATCGTGTCTATCTTATCGATAAACGCGGCCTCATCAATAATCAACAAAGATAAGGCTTCGGAACGACCTGATTCTTCAGAACTCGCTACCGCTTTAATTTGAGAACCATTTTTATATCTTAACGATAATTTATTGTCCTCAACACAAGGTTGTTTTAACCAAGCTGGTAAGTTAGCGTGCATCACTCTAACTTTTGTTACTAAATTTTTTGCTGTTTCTTGTTTTGTAGCAATGACCAAAATATTTTTATCTTGTTGAAATGTCATCATCCACAAAGCATATCCAGCAGTTAATGTTGATAAACCTAATTGTCTAGCCTTTAACACAATATTATAATCGTGTTTCATAAAAGATTTTAATGACTTTTCTTGAAAATCATATAAATTGAAATTAACCTTACCTTTTACAGGGTGTTGGATTATTCCATACTTACCCAAAAAATAAGTTGGGTCAGTTGCACATTTAGCATATTCTCTTTTAATGGCTTCTTTTAATTGTTTTTTATCACTCATTAATCAACTATTTCACCAGCAAGTTTTACTGAAACTGAAGTTGCAATTACACCATATGTAAAATACAACCACTTGTTTTCATACCATTTTGGTCTAACAAGTTTTATCTGTTTTTCATATAAGACTTCTCGGTCTTTTAAAATATCTACTTGTTGAGTTTTAAATGAAAGTAACATAGAATCAATCTGTGTTTGATTCTCATACTTTTTCATCAACTCCTCGTAAACACTTATTTGCTCTGTTTGGTTCTCAACTTGTGTTTGTAAGTCTTTTACTTTATTAGCCATATTAGTGACTTCTTCTTCAGTAAAAGTATAAACTTTATCTTGAGAATAAATAAACCCAAACAAAGCTAATAATATTATTAACTTTTTCATATCTTTACCTTTATTTACTAAAATCTTTTAAGAAATCTGCAGCTTTATCAGAATCACCTTTTTCAAAAGTCTTTTCCATTTTTGTTGTTTTCTTTTTAGAAATGGTTAGTTTTCTTTTTAAAGAAGTAATTTCTTTTTTATTTTTCTTTTTATTTTTTTCTAACTTAGCAATTTTAGTTTCAACATTTTTTTCTTCTTTTTTGGATTCATCAATCTTATTTTCAAGTTCTTTTAACTCTTTAGATTTTTTTGCACCCGCGACAGCACCAAAAATTGTTCCTATTACTGCTAGTAGTCCAAGTAGTTTTTTTAACATTATTTTTCTCCTTACCTATAAATAGTTAGTTATATGTTTTCTCTCATTTTTTTCAAGTCTTTTATAGCATCATCAGCAAGTTTATTTAAAGCTTCTTCATTAACTTGTGCTTTTTTAATTTCAACTTCTGGGTCTTTAACACCAATGTCATAAATTTGGTCAACTGGTCTTTCAGTTCTCCATTGTTCAATACCTTGAATCATATCATCAACCCAAGCTCTTTGATTACTTTTTGTTTTCTGTAAAGCCCACTCATTATACTTTCCTTCAAGTCTTAATTTATGTTCAAAGTCAATTTGACAATCAAAACAATGTTTATATAAATACCAAAACTTATCATCAAGTCTTTTCTTCATTGTTTTTTTACACTTAGGACAAAACAAAGGAACTCTTGCTTCTGCCATAATATCAGTTAATTCTGATTTACGAGTTTCTCCACCTTTGTTTTCTTGTTTACCCTCATATCCAACTTGAGTATATTTTTTTTCGTGTTCTTTACCGGATATTAAATCTTTCAATACCTCGTTTTGTCTTTTTGCTTCTTTACTATAATTCGCCATAACTAAAAACTTACTAATCCTAGTATTTGATTTACAGGTGCGAAAGCACCAGTAAACTTATAGGTTTTTCCTTTGTATTTAAAAACTATACCTTCAACCGGAACTATTCTTTTTAAACCACCGATTGAATTTAGTTTTTCTAATTGTTGTTTTAATGTTTTCATTTTCTTAATATCACCACCTGCTCTAACTTGGTTAGATGCTTTGATAATATCTTTTCTAATTTTTTCTACAGCTTTTGTTGGATTAGCTGCAATAAAGTTTGATAAATTTAATAATATATCTGCTCCTACCGAAAAGAAAATCTTTTCGAATGGTAACATATTTTTCTTAACCATTGCTTTGTGGTTTTGTTTATCTGTGTTCATAACCCAGTTTAAAAATTCTGGGTGTTTTTTTAAGTCATTTTTTATTTGTGGTATTTTATAACTTTTATCAAAAAACGCCCATCTTTTAGTTAATTTCTTTAAAATTGTTTTAGAAATTCTATAACCAAATTGTTGTCCTGCATTAAAAATTAATTCTTCCCAAAAAGATTGATGATATTTACCTAATGTGTCGTTATCTTTCAACCCGTATTGGTTTTTTAATTTATCTACCCTCTTATTATAAATATCAACTTTTTTCCCAAAATCAATTTTTTTTGGTAAATCTAAAACTCTTGGTTTTATTATGTTGAAATGTTTTCCAATATCTTTATTTACTTGTTTAATCATACCTTGTAACATTCTACCAGAACCTTTTACCTCACCAACTGCATTACCATTTTTATCATATCGAATTGAATTATGGAATTGTAATATTTGTTTATCATAATCTATTACATTTGATGAAGCTGGATAAATAATTTCTAAGTTCATAAATATTTCACCATTTTTAAAAATTTTGTCTTTTTGTTTATCACTTAAACTATTTATTGCTCTTGTTAGGTCTCTCATAGCAAATACAAACGCATCTTTTATATCACCACGACCACTAAACTTTTGAGCTACTGCATTAGTATCAAGTGCGTTTTGTCCACGATTTTTAATTTGTCCTTTGTTTCTTGCCGCTAAAACTTTACCATCTCGGTAAGTAATCATTAAATTTTGTCCGTCAGTTTTTTCTGTTACATTATCTTCACGATTTAATTCACCTGATAAACCCAATCTAATAATCTTTTTTAAATCAGCAAAAGTTAATTTGTTGTCATCAAATGGATGTGCCATATGTCCGTATGCTCCACCCTCTAATAAAAGGTTTTCATTAATACTTCTGTCTTTTATTGCACTTTTCTTTGGTGTTTGGTCTGTGGTTACAAATGTATCGTATTTATCACTAGGGCCGTGTTCATATTGACGAACATCTAATTTGATTTTTGGTTCGTAATTTTTTGGTAATTTGTTTTCAACACCAATAAACTTTACTGCTCCAGGAATTAAATAAAGTATTAATTGTTTTTTATTTAAGTTCATTAAGATTTGACTTGATGTCCACAATTTGTTCTGAGCTCTTACTAAATCAAATTTAGGGCCTTTATCTTGTGTGTCGTTGTAAAATAATGGAAATACTTTTTTGTATTCTTTTTCTTTATCGATTAATTTTTTGGCGTTTTTTAATCTTAATTCAGATGATATTCTATCTGGTCCTCTTGTATATCCTTGTTCAGGGTGTTCGATTCCGTGATTAGTTCTAACGATTGATGATTTATCAATGTCGTGTATTTTTACTAATGGTTTAGTTCTGCTTGTATTTTCAATCACAACTAATTTTTTACCATTACTAACTAATGTGTGTCCTTTTACACCGGTGTCAAATTTTATTAATGATTCTACTACTTCTTTAAAAGTATCTTTTGATAAGGCGTGTCTAATACGAATTCCGTCTTTGGAAGGAGCTTTCTTTTTCTTTGCTTTATCAAAATCTTTTTCATCTCTTTTTACAAACAATGCTGAATTGACCAATCCAATACCATTTGAATTCATACCTTCTGACCAATCTGTATCTTGGTCTTGAACATAACAAACCTCAATACCATTACCACTTATTTCTCTAACTACTTTTAATTTTGGTGTATAGTTTCTATCACGATTTTTTCCAATCACAATATCATCACCAAACTTTTTAGAAAAAGCTATACACTCGTGGATTGATTCATTATACTGAAATTCTCCGTCATAATCAATAACTTTTATAGGAAGTTTTTTACCTGAAGCAGTATATGACATTAATCTTGTGTTTCCAGCTAATAAATAATAATCTCCATTTTTATCTTTTACTGCGATAGGTGGTGGGACTGGATTTCCACTATTGATTGCTTTCTCTAATCTATTCCAATCTTTTCCAT
>VTLG01013882.1_pt1 | contig 10086 bp, 7 predicted proteins | sample 4694571 | NCBI WGS metagenome assembly VTLG01 (sample SAMN12604809, study PRJNA352737) | marine metagenome | biome: ENVO:00000447; feature: ENVO:00000209|ENVO:00000569|ENVO:01000036; material: ENVO:00002151; isolation source: viral sequences binned using virsorter ... | reverse complement strand
ATCATATCTTCAGGATCACTCATCTCCTTTAATTCATCCATGATAGGTGCTATCCTGTTATCACCTACCTGTTGCTCATATTGTTCAAAGTAACCTTCTAATTCATCTGCCATGATATATTCCTAGTTCTTGTTCAGTAATAATTTTAAATTCAATTTTTCTATCATTACAAAATTCCCTTGCTGCTTTCCATTTAGCTGTGTTAACAGCATATGTTTTACATTCATAGAGATATGATTGAGTCACCTTTTTTCTTTTTTTAGGAGGTTTAGTTTGTTTCTTGGGTTTTACCTCAATCACATAAGTTTTAATCTCACCTGTGCTTTCTTTGACTTTGATAAGAAAGTCTGGATAGTAACGATGAGTTCGATTATCAACAGGTGAGACATATTTAATAAAAAATTCTTCACTTGCCCACTCAAGAATATTCTCATTCAAATCACAATAGTTGCAGAATTTGGTTTCCCATGTACTACGACATATAATATTATTTGGATTTCCCTTGTATTTTCTGGGAAAAGAGGGTCTGAAGAAACTCTTTTTACTTTCTCCCATTATACATAATATATCAGTAGTAGTATTTATAGGAATATGGTCACTCCAAGACCGCAAAAGAAAGTATTATCAGATTTAAAAGCATCTATTTTAAATCCTGCACTTACTTCACATTTTCAATGTTGGTTCTATCCTCCTTCTGCAGTAAGATCACTTTTACCCACGGGAGAAGTACAAGATGATCGAATGTGGTCATTATCTTGTGCAGAGGCTGCATTGCCTGGTACTTCATTAGCAACTAATGAACTTCTTAATGATCATACGGGAGTGACAGAAAGACATGCATATAGAAGACAGTATGATACAACATCTTCATTTACATTTTATGTTGATCATGATTATAAAATTATTAATTTCTTTGAGAAGTGGATTGGTTATATTGTAAATGAACAAAACAGCACTGCAGACAATTATTTTTATAGAGTCAATTTTCCTAAGTTGTATCAGACATCTATTTACGTTAAAAAGTTTGAGAAGGATTATATGAGAGTGTTAGAATATAGATTCTTAAAGGCCTATCCGATTAGTATTAATACAATGCCTATAACTTATAATGCATCAGAGTTATTGAAGTGTACAGTTAATTTTAACTTCTCTCGTTATTTGGTAGAGGCTAGACCTAACATCCCTCCTATTCAACTGTTTGATGGGACTGTTCAAGAAAGTGGAGTCGTAAATACTGGAGGAAATACGATAGGCCTGATTAATTTATCTTATGATGCGGATGGTAATCCTACCTTTGATGCGTCTTCTTAAGACTTCCTAAATAAAACACACTGAACTCTTTGTAAGATATTATGCCATTACCAAAGATTGCGACACCGACGTATGAGTTGGAATTACCCTCTACCAGAAAGCCTATACATTATCGACCATTTTTAGTTAAAGAAGAAAAACTTTTAGTTCTTGCATTAGAAAGTGAGAATACCAAAGAAATAACTACTGCAATTAAAAATGTAATTAAAGCTTGTATTAAAACAAGAGGAATTAAAGTCGAGAATCTACCTACTTTTGACATTGAATTTTTGTTTTTGAATATTCGTGGGAAGTCGGTAGGAGAAGATATTGAGGTTAATCTTGTTTGTCCTGATGATAAAAAGACACAGGTTCCTGTGACTATTAATATTGATGATGTTAAAATTCAAAGAACTGAAGGGCATACTAATAAGATTAAATTAGATCCATCTTTAATGATGGAAATGAAATATCCATCTCTTTCGGAGTTTATCAAAAATAATTTTGAGTTTAATGAAGAGAATGTAATGGATCAGTCATTTGATTTAATTGCTTCTTGTATCGATAAAATTTATAATGAAGAAGAAGTATGGGCAACTGCAGACTGCACTAAGAAGGAAATTACGACTTTCTTAGAATCCATGAATACTACTCAATTCAAAGAGATTGAAAAGTTCTTTGAGACAATGCCTAAACTTTCTCATAAGGTTAAAATTACTAATCCTAATACAAATGTAGAAAGTGAAGTTGTAATGGAGGGATTATCTAGTTTTTTCGGCTAGCTCTAGTCCATATGGATCTAGAGAGTTACTATAAACTGAATTTTTCTTTGATTCAGTATCATAAATATTCATTAACTGAGATTGAAAACTTGATCCCTTGGGAGAGAGACATTTATGTTGAATTACTTCGATCACATCTCGAAGAAGAGAAACTAAAGCAACAACAAAATGGCTGATGATTTAAGAAAAAAAGCAGATGAAATAATCGATGAGATTCGACAGGAGGCTCGTGCTGAAGTTTCTCCTGCTAAAGTATCCAAACCTGTAGGTCTTAGATCTAAACTTGCTAATTTTTTAAAAGTTAAAACCGATGAAACCATTTCTGATACTAGAGTAGAAGTGTTAGAAGAAGAACTTCGGAAAAATAATAATACATTAAATGATATATTACAAGTTCTTAAGTTAGACTATAAATTAGATCAAAAAGAATTTAGTGATGATAGAAAAGAAAGACAAAGAGAAAAAAAAGAAAAAAGGGAAAAATTAATAGAATCTTTAAAGGGAGGAGTTGGGGCAGCTGCCAATGTAGGCAAAAAGGCAGTAAGTACATTAGTTTCTCCTTTTAGTGGTGTATTTCAAAAAATAGTAGATTTTCTTAAATTGACTGTTATAGGATCATTATTCAATAAAGCATTAAATTGGTTTGGTGAAAAAGAAAATCAAGAAAAAATGGGAAGGGTCATTAGATTCTTAAAGTTTTGGTGGCCTTCCATTTTAGCAGGTTATCTTGCATTCTTTACACCTTTAGGAGGGTTGGTGACTGGTGCAATAGGATTTTTAACACTTGCTCTTCCTGCTTTGGCAGGAGTGATCGCAGCAAATCCTATCTTAGCTGCTGCTGTAGCTGCGGGTGGTCTTATATTAGGTGCTAAGGCTTTAGATGGAGATTTTTCAAATAAAGAACTTACTGAAGAAGAGAAAATAGAAAATGAAGAAAAGGCAAATAAAGTACTGAATGATTTTGGTGTATTATCAATGAATAAAGGTGGAGTGGTTCCTGGTTCTGGTAATAGAGATACCGTTCCTGCGATGTTGACTCCAGGTGAATTTGTAATGAGTAGAGGGGCAGTGAGTAGATTTGGTACTGGAATGATGGCAGCAATGAATAGTGCAGGTGGTGGAACCAATAAGGGTGGGCCAATGTATGAAGGAGGTGGTCTAGTTGGTGATCTTTCATCTATGAGAGAAAAAACAGAGAAAACAGAGATTAATAATTTTTTACCAACCAAAACAAGTGGAACTACTCCTACTCCTGTTAGTATTCCAATAAAAGTTAAATCTGTGAGCAATACACAAGTATTACCCACTATTAAAAAAGAAAAAAAAGAAGAATCAACAAAACAACCTAATAATACTATTCCTACTTTTAATATTCTGAGTTCTTCTGAGTCTAGACAGGTTACTTTAGTATCTTTAGGTATTGAGGAGACATTATAATGGCAACTACACTTTTACCTAAGGCTAAGATAGGAATCAAAAAGAAAATTATTTCTGCAGATTCAATCAAACCCAATTCTTCTAAACCACAAAAACCAATTGCAATCGGAGCATCCAAAAAATCTTCTACGGGAGAAGTGTTGATAGCAATAAAAGATTTTTTATCGGCAAAATATAAACGAGGAGTTTCTTCTTTTATAATGAAAAGAAGACAAAGGCAGGATGAAAAAAGAAAATTAAGAGAAGAAAATATAGAAAAGAAAGAAAAAAAGATTTCTTTACCTTCATTCAAAGCTCCTGCTCCCATATCAAATATTTTTGATTCTATTGGTAATTTTCTTCTTTTCATGGCAGGAGGAGTATTATTCAATAAGTTTTTTGATCTTCAAAAATCATTTGATGGAATAGCAAAAACATTAGAGGTTATAGGTAAAGGTGTTGAAATTTTTGCTAATATTGTAGGAGGATTTACTAATTTTATTGATTCAGCAGTGAAAGGATATGATAATACCTTGCAAAAAATTGAAGATATAACTGGATTTGATAAGAAAAAGATTGAAAAATTCATGGAGGATTTTAAGTATGTAATAAATGGAGCAGTTATTGCCGCTATTCTGACAGTAAGAGCTCTTCCATTGTTTGTGAGGAGATTCTTGCGTAATCGTTTAAGATCTCCTAAACCTCCTGAACCCCCTTCCAATAATATTAGGCAGTTTAATAGAATGAGAGGTGGGAGTAATACTGGTATTGATTATAGAAGTGGATATACTCCTTCTGGACAACGTTTAAGAAGTGGACCAAGTATTAGTAGATTTAATAATTCAATGGCAAAATACCTCAAAGGTACTGCTGATCCAGGTGATATGGCTCGATTAGTCCGTAGAGGATTCTTCAAACCATTTAAAAAGTTTGCTTCACCTATTTTTAAAAAGATTCCTATTATTGGGTTTCTTATTGATTTTCTTGTAAATTATTTTATATTCAAAGAACCTTTAGGAAAAGCAGCATTTGTGGCGGCTGCTGCAGGTTTAGGAACTCTTCTTGGAGGAGCACTTGGTACTTTCATTGGTGGACCTGTTGGAACTTGGGTAGGGGGATTTGTGGGTGGTGCTGGTGGTGATTGGGCAGGACGGGCAATATATGAGGTTTTATTTGGTGATAAATTACCTCAAGAAGTATCTGCTATCAACGAGTATGCAGAGTATGATCAGATTACAGAAATTAACAACATTTACATTCAACCCGTAGAATCATGAGTATTACCGCTTTACAATTCAAGCAGTTTTTAATCACCTCTAATTCTGAGATAGATCCTGCGACTGGAGAGAATAAGACAGTGGATCTTAGATCAGGTACTCCTCGTTTTGAGTATCGTGAGAGTGTTTTTCTTCCTTATGTTGAAATAACTGCATATGGTGTGGATACTGGTAATACTTTACCTGCAGATGATGGAACTGATGCAGGGGTAGGCTTGTTAGATAGTGGTTTTGGTCAAGGAACCGAGACTGTTCAATTTAGCATTGAAGATGCAAAAGGAAATAGAATTAATTTATCTAGAGATAATGATTTAAGGGTTGGTGCATGGAGTAATGACCACCAAGGATTTAAAAGTAATAGTTATAAGATAACCATTGTATCAAAAGAAGCCTTTGATAATACTTTACTTAAGAATAGATGTGGGGGTGGAGAGGAGAAAACAGATATGAAATACAGTGGGAGAATATCTGATATTGCAAGAGCAATCATAAGAGAAAATTTAAATTCTCCTAAATGGCAGTCAATGAATGTTGATGAAACTTTAGATGAGTACCATGCATTTGGCCAAGACAGAACTCCTTTTGAGATGATTTTAGATCTCCAACAGTTATCTATTCCTAACCTTCAAACATCAAAAGGTAAGTCATCAAAAGGAAACACTGCTGGTTATCTTTTCTTTCAAACGGCAAATGGTTATCAGTTTAAATCCTTAGATAAACTTTTTGAGACTCAAGAAAATAATACCAAAGATGCTACAGGTAAAACTATTCGTAAATACATTGAGAATAGTAAATCTGATGATGATAGAACTGACTCCATACCTGTTGGTTTCGATGGTAAAATTTTATGGTCTAATATGTCCAAGAGTGTGGATGCACTGACACAATTTGAGAATGGTGCATGGGCATCTAAATCATATATTTTTAATGAGGTTACTAAGGAGGTTGAAGTACAAACTCTTCAATCATCCAATAAAGGAAATGGAATTACGGCAGGAAGATATTTACCTAAATTAAATAAAGATTATGTAGATAGTAACGGAGCTCTTCCTACTTTAAAAACACATGGGAGACAAGCAGTAGGCCAAACTGTAAAAGGATTTGACAGTATAGAGAAACAGGTTGAAAAAACTGATCAAATCAACTATAATAATAATGAAATAATCTTACAGGCACATCAGAATTATAGACAAAAAATGAATACATCGGCTGAGATTGTTATCGCAGCTGATCTTAGTTTACGTGCAGGAGACTTAATTTATATTTTCTTTCCTGAACTTTCTACCAAGGTAACTACTGTTGGAAGTAATACTTGGAAAAATGGCATATATATGATAGCAGATTTATGTCATTTTGCTGAAGGCACTAAATCATTTACTGGTCTGCATTTAGTAAGAGATGCTTATGGAGTTAAAACCACATGACTATTAAACACAACTTAGAACACGAGGTCTACATTGACCCCAAAGATGGTAAAGAGCATACTAATCATGGTATGCACGAGTACACTAAGGAAGATTTAGAAAATGTTCATGCTGATTATGATGTTTATCATAAGGATGATAAAGTAGATGCAAATGAAGGAAAGATTAATGACTATCATACACGGCATGAGGATACTCATCTAGAAGTTTATTGTGATAATCATCCTGATGCGGATGAGTGTAAGGTATACGACGATTAACACTTAATGGAATCCCTCAATCAAAAAATAATAAAGAGGAAAACTGTATATGAGAATACCCGTAAGGGTACTCTCAAGTTGGCTCAGATTGCCGATAATTCAAGTTATCGAAGAAGTCTGCAGCAAAAAAAGGGTGAGAAGAAAAGAGGAGGTTATGCGATTCCGAAATATAAGATTAGAATATTAGGAGAGCATAGTGGGAGTATTCGCTCTCAAGCATTACCTTGGGCTAACCCTCCACAGTATAGTGGTACTAACCCTATGGTTAGCACAGGTAATCCTTTCTTTCCTAAGAGTTCTTGGGTATATGTTTATTTGGATGAAGAGAGTAATGAATACTTTATAGATAGACCTTCCCCTAATACAGTATGTGAACAATCTCCTCAAGAGAGTGGATTCGAGGCAGGAGATACTTATCTTCTAATTCCTGACACCATGTATGAGGGTACAAAAATCCCTGAATGTGCGACTGTCTTTAATTCTCAGGTAGATGCTGAAATTGATAAAAAACAAGATAATCAAGAAATAATCTATTTTCCTCCGTGGTGTGATGCTAAGAAGGGTGGAAGTGCTGGAGTAGGAATTCAACTTGAAGTTGAAAAGACCATTAAAATAAAAGAAGATTTAGAAAATGCGGTAAAACCATTTAAAGATTTTAAAATTGCGATTGATAATGCTAATAAAAACTTAGTAGGTGTAGGAGATACACGAGGATTTTTCCAAGCTTTAAGGCAGAATGATGTAACTATTGCAAGTTTTAATAATAGTATAGCAATATATCAAAAGAATCTGGCAAATGCAGCAAAAAATATAGCAGGCTGGGTTGCAGATATAATGAAGGATGTGTTGGATAAGATGTTAAGGAAATTGAGTATCGCAGGAAATGTTGCAAAGGGTCTTGCTCCAACTTCAGGTAGATTCGTAACGAATGATATCTGGAACAAAGCAATGCAAGCACTCGCATGTGCATTCAATAAACTATTAAAATTCTTACCCGATTTAATTTTAAAAGCACTTGTATCTTTTCTTGGCAAAGCTATAAATGCTACCACATGTTTAATAGAGAATTTTATTGGTAGTTTTATTGGTCAACTTTTAGGGCAATTAAGTGGATTGATTAATTCTGTGTTACGAGGTGTAAGTAGTGCATTATCTAAACTTTCAGATACCATTGGTGCAGGCCTTGATTTGATAGATGCAATAGGATCCACGTTAGAAAGTCTCTTAAGTATTTTTAAATGCGAAATTCAATATTGTGTGGGTAAGGATAATGTTGTGAAGTGGAGTATTATAAATGGCCCTAAACCTGAAAAAAATATATTAGATTTTACGAATATATTTGACAAGGCAAGAGAAGTAGGAGAAAAGTTTAAGGATTTGGCAGATATTCCTAATGATATTAATGATTATGAGTGGAATTTTGATGCGGATGAGGCAATACAAGAAATCTATGATAAGTGTGATGCAGGCCCTATTTTCTGTGGAGTCCCCAGTGTTACTTTCTGGGGTGAAACGGGTTCTGGAGCATCAGGAAATGCTGTAGTCTCGGCAACAGGAGATATATTAGGAGTAGATATAACCACTTCTGGTGATTATGCTGAAGATGCTGAACTTTTGATTGATATTGATGATGAATGTGGGAATGGTAATGGAGGTACGGGAACTGTTATTATAGGCCCAATAACAGGAATAGGAACAGTTGGGGTGGGTACTACTGGTGGAATAGGTGGCGATGTGGGAGATTTAGATGATGATGTTATAACAGGAGGTCAATATGGTCAGGGTACAACAGCAGGAATAGGAATTACTTATCATGTAACAGTGAATGCCGTAGCAGTTGGGAATAGATTCTTTATTAATGATGTACAACAAAAGACTCTAACATTTGAAAGAGGTAATACTTATATTTTAAATCAAGAGCATGTTTCTAATAATGGTCATCCTTTAAGATTTTCTGAAACAAAGGATGGTGCATGGGTATCAGGTGGGAAGGAATATACCAGAGGAGTAACAATTGATGGAATTCCTGGTTTAGGAAAATCTGCTACTGATACAGCTTATTCTAGAATAGTAGTGGATAATAATACTCCTGAGAGACTTTATTATTATTGTCAAAATCATAAGAAAATGGGAGGAGTAATTAATGTTATAACTCCAGAGAAAATTATATCTACCGATGGAAGAAATGCCACAGTGGAAATTGCTGCTGTTAATACTAGTGGTGGTGTGATTGCTCTTAAAAACCTTAAAGGAGGTACTGGATATAATGAATGCATGGCAAATGTTTCAACTCAAGGAGGTAATGGAACAGGTCTTACATTAGAGATTGTAAAAACAAATGGAGGATCTATTGAAGCTCTTTCCATTAATAATAAAGGATCTAATTATCAAATAGGAGATATTGTTACTATTACTTCTAGATTAGCTCAAATTATTACACGTCCCACTAAAGTTGGGGTGACGAAGGTTCTTATTACTAACTCAGGATATGGTTATCTTGCTGTCCCTGATGGATCTATGGGAGGGATGAATAGAACATGGGCTAATAGATGTCAAACAATAGTTAGACGGAAGAATCTTGATTGGGACAATCCTTATACTGAAGGAGATGTAATCAATTTATATACGGGAGATTGGGTTCAACTTCCTGGTAAACCAAAAGTTTATATTGATAATGATTTTGATGCCAGTAAATTACCTGGAGCACAGGTTACAGGTGTGATAAGGTATGTCCCTCAAGACATGACTGATTTTCCTATATCATCTAAAAGAGGAAAAAAATCTATTGATTTAGGTATATCATCTACTTCTACTCTTATACCTACTTTTGCTCCTGATGGATTATATGATTGGCAAGGAAATGGCCCAACAGGAGTAGCGAGGACTGATGGATTGAGTCCTGATGTTACTTCTAAAATAGCAGATTGGAATTTCTATTTGAATGGAGAATATCTTGGTGAATTTAAGCAAAATAGTTTGTCAGAAATTCCTCAAATTGAGCAATCTGTGAATGAATTTGAGAAAATTGTATACCGAGTAGGTATTGCTAAGAGTTTTACTCCAGCTGATCCTTTTGATGATCAAATACCTTGGGTCAGAACTGCTGATGTTTTACGTCCTACTAATTGGGTTTTAAGTGATTCTCAAGGATGGTCTCCTTTCTTAAAAAATTATGGAGTTTATCCTTCTGTTACTGATATTGAGAATTATGATGAAGTATATGGAGTCAAGAAGGCTACATGGAGAGTTGCTACTTTTGTTCCAGGCATTTATACTTTTGAGATGCAAGCAGATAATGTTGGAACTATTTACATGGATGGAGAAAAATTAGGATCAACGCAACCTTATGCTGGTCATAATCGGTTTACTGTTTTTAATTTTCAGACTGCTAATTTAGAACCGCAGATTCATGAAATCAAAGTTCAAATTGAAAATTATGTCCATAGAGATGGAGAAGTACGTAATTTTGAAACAAACCCTGCTGCAGTTGCATGGGTGTTAAAAGATCCTTATGGAGCCATTGTAAAGACTTCTTTGGATGAATATGGAGTTCCTAATTTTACGGATATAGTTTATGGATATGATAGTTATTATAGTATTAAAGCATATAATGCCCGTGTAATAGATGGGAAAATTG
>VTLG01010354.1_pt1 | contig 10087 bp, 4 predicted proteins | sample 4694571 | NCBI WGS metagenome assembly VTLG01 (sample SAMN12604809, study PRJNA352737) | marine metagenome | biome: ENVO:00000447; feature: ENVO:00000209|ENVO:00000569|ENVO:01000036; material: ENVO:00002151; isolation source: viral sequences binned using virsorter ... | reverse complement strand
TATAAACATCTACAAGGATTTGTAATTCAGCTTGTAGTTCTTCTTTTTTTACTTGGATGGTTTTAGTCATTGTTTATTTTGCCTCTAGGGCGGCTACTTTTGCGGATAATTCTTGTATTGCTTTAATTAAAGGTGCTACAAATTCTACATAACGAAGACCATATCGTTCAGTTCCGTCATCTAATGTATCTTTAATTAAAGGTGCAAATTGTGTTGTTGTTTTACCTAAGTCAGTAATAACAGTTTCTACATCTTGAGCGACAAGTCCATAATGTGTTCTTGTTTTACCTTTACGTTTAAAAGAAACAGGAGTTAATTTATTAACAAATGCTAGTCCTAAATCAGTAGCAGTGATACTCTCTTTTTCATTTCTGTCAGAGGTAACAATACTACCATTTGTAGCTCTAATATCATCCCATCTGTAAGATGCATCACCTATATCCCAAGTATCATCAGTACTAGGTGAAACAGGTCCAGCAAGTGAAATAGAGCCACTCACAATAATTCCATTAGCGGAAGTTTCAAACTTCTTAACATTATCGTGTTTTATTTCTACTGCGCCATTATTAGTAGCTTCAAGGTAAACTTCAGTAAGGCCTGCATTTCCTAACCATATTTTATTTGATTGGAGAGTTAAATCACCAGCTCCACTATGTACTATACGGCTGTTGCCGTCATGGTAGATTAGAAGATCATTATCAGTACCTGCTCTATACGCTTGACCGTCAGGACTGTTCCACCCACCTGGACCATTACATCCGGTTGATGTGGTTTCAAGCTTTACTGTATCATTATGGTATAGCCGTGTTTTATCTGATTCTCCTGAGAAAAATGTGTTGTTACTTGTATCACAAATTCTTACGTGAGAACCTCTTACTCTTATGATTCCAGTATCATTATCTATATATGAATTAGATCCATCATGGTAGATTTCTAAATCTTCACCAGCCCCAAATCTTGCCTTTTTATCATCAGCAGTTAAATTAATATTACCATCTGTGTAAATATTGCCAGTTACGGTTGCTCCATCTGAATTACACTTTAAACGAGTAGCTGAACCCGTTCCAAATGTCATTGAATTAGCGTTTTGGCTATAAGTAATATAACCGTCGTACTCTGCTGCACCAGAAGTTGCATCACTAAAATAAATAACTCCACCTTGATCAGATGGACTTCTTATAGTAATTCCTGCATATCCACTAGAAGTTTCGATTGTTATATCATCTGCGTCTTGATGACCTTCAGTCTCTGTACCTATAAGTACTCTTCCAGAGGGATCAACTCTATACTTAACCGTACCATCATCTCTTATATCAAAGAAATAATTAGCAGGAGTACCGATGCAATTTAAAGAGAATCCATTCTCATTTGATGCTGACTGGATGTCTAGAGTTCGACTAGGAGATGTAACTCCAATACCTACTCTTCCAACGGATGTAATACGCATCCGTTCTGCTGAATTTGTAGCAAGAGTTATATCTCCAGTACTTTTATTGTTAACAATATCAAAATCTGAATCATCACTATTATCAACCTTCATAGTTACTGCATCAACTCTTGTTGAATCAGCGAATCTAAGGTATTTTGTATGAGAACCTGTTGTTCCTATCTGTAGATCCTCAACCATAGAAACATCACTATCAAATGTCGCAGTACTTGTTACATCTAGTGTACCGGCGATATCTATATTATTTGCTAGTTTAGTCCCATCTACAGCATCATTAGCTATATCAGCTGTAGCTATTGTGGCATCTTTTATACCACTTGTACTTACTTGTGTTAATGCCATAGTTTATTCCTTGGGATATTTGTCTTTAATAGCTTTTATAGTAGCTTTCCATCCATCTATCCCATTATGATAAATGTCATCTAGTTGATCTTGAATTTTAGGATATTCTTTTTTCCTATTAAGTTTATAGGGAGCATTTCTTACATCCCAAGCATCTTGCAAAGCTTTAAGTCCGGCATCACATTCAGGTTCAGTAGGTTTTGATCCACCGTCATGGACAATTAAGTTTGCATAAACTTTATTCTTAGAATCAGACCATCCGAACCATTGTCCAGTTCTTACTGTAATTAAATAGTCTTCTATGTGATCTGCTCTACCAGTTTTTAAATCCATATTAAGTGTCTCCTAAACGTTTGAACATCATATATGTCATATTAACAGTACTACTACCATTCCAATTAAGTGTAGCATGTGAAGTGACACGGAATTTAACTTTTACATTAGTAGTACTAGTTACATCTACAATTTGCTTAGCAATCACATTTACATAAACAACATCGTCACTTGCATCTGCATGCATATTTCCTAAACCTTTAGATACTTCAACGTAGTTTGCGTTATCATTAGTTTGCCATATTGCTATCTGACCATATTTTACAGCATCGGTATCCCAAACTGTAGAGATAAAAGTGACTTCCCAATAACCTGTTGATGGGAAAGTGAAGACTCCACTACTCTGAGTCATCCCTGTACCTGGTATTGAGAAACTTAATGTATCGTCTCTTTCCAAGTTAGCAGTGATAGTTGAGTCACTAGAAGAAAGTGAACTACTAAGTCTCCAGATATCATGTTCTTGACCTGTTTCGTTAATAGTACCAGTTACTTTAACACCTGTTGATGTAGTTTCAAACTTCTGACTATTATTATAGCGAAGTTTTATAGCACCTCCAGCTACTGCTTCAAGCATAGTATTATCACTACCATCTAACATATATAGATGACTGTCAGTTTTTAGATAAAGAGAACCTGTACCAGTATCTTCTATATATGAGTTAGAGCCATCATGGTAGATTTCTAGATCACTGCTACCCCCAAGTTTTACTTTAACATTATCTGGTAAAGAAACATGATTAGTTAGAGTTACCCAGCCAGTTTTTTCTAAAGTCAGTATATCAGCTAAAGAACCAGATGTATTATTTCTAAAGGTTAAATCATTGACATCTTGATTAGATCTAATCTCCCAGTTATCACCAGCATCATCACCTTCATCGGCTATAAGTTCTATAGCTGCACTAGTACCTTCTTGGCTAATTACTTGAATACCGGAAGAGGTGGTTTGAAAATGCTTAACGTCATCATAGTAAAGCTCTACAGCCCCACCAGCTGTAAACTTAGCTGTTTGTTTATTAGATGTTGTCGTCCCACCTTGTAATGAAACAACTGGTGTTTGAAGGTAAATAGCGTCTGTATTATCTCTAAGGATTAAATTACCAGTGGTATTAAGAATGTAAGAGTTAGAGGCATCATGGTAGATTTCTAAATCTGAAGCATCACCTATTTTTATCTTTTCATTATCTAATAAATTAAGTACATCAGCTCGGAGAGTCCCGATAACTTCAACACCCCAAGATTCAGTGTTTAACTTCTTAACGTTGTCATGGTAAAGTTCTACGGCACCATTAGCGGTGGCAACAATTGCATTTTCAGTGTTATTAACAAGTACCTGAGCAGAAGTATTACTCTTTATATATAATGCTCCTGTATTATTATCAATGGTTGAGTCGGTCCCGTCATGGAAAAGATTCAGGTCATCCCCTGTACCTATTTTTATAATTGCATTATCTGCAAGCTGTAAATGACTATCTAATACTTCTATATGTTCAGCACCGACTGCGTCGTCTGCAATCAAAGCACCTGTTATTTGGTCAGCTGCTATATGAGCTGTATCTATACTTCCGTCTGTATAGTGCTCAGAGTCTATAGCATCATCTGCAATCTTCGTACCATCTACAGCATCGTTAGTAATCTTAGCAGTTGTGACAGCACTATTCTGCAGCATAGCTGTAGTAATAACATTATCACTAGGCGTACCTATATCTACTGAGTTTCCGATGGTGATGATGAAATAATCGCTGCCACTAGCAGGAGCGTTACTGAAAATAATAGAACTACCATCAATAGCAAATCCCTCGCCTGGTTGGCTGGTTCCAGCGTTAGGCTTCTGAATGACTCCATTGATGCTAACAACCATTTGTGCTGCATTTTGAGTTGGTGGGTTAGATAAAACGAACCTATAAGCTGTTCCATTAAATGTTGCACTATTACCACCTGTACCACTATAACTAGAGATTGTATTTATACTGAAGTTACCAGGAGTTGCAACATCGGCCCAAGCTGAAGCGGTCGCATCATAGACCATCATCTTGTTATTTGTAGTATCAAACCACAAATCTCCATCATCCTTAGATGCAGTTGGAGCACTAGCTGCTACACGGTATCTTTCATTAAAGTCTTGTATATCTCCACTAACATTATTAACATCAGTTTCGTTTAAATTTATCTTATGATAATCATAAGTATGGGCAGTAGTTGTAGTTTGTACCTGTAATCCTGTACCTGTTGTTAAAACATAAGGATCAGCATTAGTACTATTACCTACTGTCGCTCCACCTCTTAAAGCTGAGGGGAATCCATTAATAATAACAGCATCAGAACCTCCAGCTCTTGTTGCTAAAGATCCAACACCACTTGAGTTAACTGATATACCAACTGCATCACTGATGGAAACTACAGTACCTGCATTACCACTGGGATCTGGGTGAGCTGTTGGGAAATTATCTTTATCTGCAATTGCAACGAAGCCTCCTAGTGCGTTCGTTACAGTTAAAATTCGATCATTTACTGCTTTTGAGGTTGGATACTCTGTATCACTGGTAGTTGTCAAGGACGTAGCCTTGGTCATACCCTGAGTAATGTTAAGGTTAGTGATACTTGCACTTAGATCTGAAGCTGCTGCTAAGGTTGAAGCAGTAGTTGAAGTCATACCAGCTAGAGTTTCAACTCTTGGTATGTTTAATTTACCTACTGTAACCTGATCATCAGCTATATGAGCTGTATCAATAGATCCATCAACGTAATGTTCAGAGTCAATAGAGTCATCAGCTATCTTAGCATTAGTTACTGCATCAGCAGCTATCTTAGCTGTAGTGACTTGTAAATCAGCTATATGAGCTGTATCTATTGAGCCATCGACATAATGCTCAGAGTCTATTTGATCGTCTGCTATCTTTGCATTAGTTACTGCATCATTAGCTATCTTAGCTGTAGTAACATTAACATCAGCAAGTTTAGCCGTTGTTACCTGACTATCTGCAATGTGAGCAGTGTCAATAGAACCATCAACATAATGCTCAGAATTAATTGAGTCATCTGCTATCTTTGTACCATTGATACAATCTGCAGCTAACTCTGTACCAGTGATAGTAGCACCAGCTATTTCGTCTGCAGTAACAGCTTCTGCTGCTATTTTAGCTGTTGTAACAGCATTATTTGCTAGATCTGCTGTACCAATAGTAGCATCAGCTAGCATTGTACCAGTAACTGTACCAGTATCACCTGTACTAACTATTGTACCTGACACATTAGGTAAATTAAGTTGCCTGTCTGCTGTAGGATCAACAACTTTTAAAGTAGTTTCATAAGCATCATTTGTGTCTCCTTCGAAGACGATGCCCATACTCTTACCAAACGCTAAGTTACCTTGCATTTCTGCAGTACCTAGGGTACTCATAGCGTTGTTACTAACTTCTTGTGCAACGTACAGTATCTGATCAAAGTTACTATTTAGATCTTCAGCTTTGATCATGGAACCTGCATAGAAGGTTCCTGCTTTAGAATCGTTACTTGTGTCCCTATAAATAAGAACTACTACACCACTAGCTGGTGCAGTGTTCATTTGTATTGTTGTAGCGTTGAACCAGGTATATTCAGATGTTGGTCGGGTTGTACCATCAAGTTTTACTTTGACGTCAGCCTTCTTTAGATATGGAAATGTGAAGGCAAAATTGGTGGTGGAGCCATTGCCTGTATATGTATTTTGTGTGACTGCCATTCACGCTATGTATAAAGGATAGTTGGGTAGATCATTTGTAAATCATACTTTTAAGGTTATCAATTTCTTTCTTCATTCTATCTGCACGTTTTAAGTTTCCTTGTTTGCGATATCTTGCCTCTAATTCTTGATATCTATGCATCTCTTGTAATTGTCTAGCAGTTAAATCCCCATCTTCAATCATTTGATTCCATGCTCTTTGTTTAGCATTGGCGAAGATTTGGTGAATAAAGGGGCCATGTAAGGATTCTCTTGGAGAATACATATTACCTGAAGCTCTATCTGCTTCCATATCATATATAGATTGGACAATCTGTGGATTCTTAAACAGTTCTGTTAACTTCTCTTCTATATTCTGCTGACTCATTAAGAAATTGAATTTAGATTTCATATCAGTTAAGCCTTTGAATGATGTACCATCAGGGCCAGTATTGAAGGTTTGTTTTAGATTCAAACCGCTTCTCATCAATAACTCTCTAGTTGCACTAGTACCAATATTTATTTGGAAAGGGCTAAATGCATTATATAAACGAGTTATAGGATCATAAGATTTAATTCTAGATCCATTTAAAACATCATATTTATAAGGAAGTAGGCCATCCGTACCAGGTAGTAGGTCTGCCCAAAGGTTCCTATTTCCAATACTTTGCCAGAATCCACTCTCAAGTTCTCTCATCCCAGGACTTAGAAGTCTACCAACTTCATTTCTAAAGCTAGATAGTGGTATTTGATTGTTTGCAAAGTTAGCTAATACACGAGGTGCATCTCCACCTTTACTATAAAGTAAGTCTTGTAGTTGTAAGAGTCCAGCTAAGAAGGTTCTATTCGTAACGTTAGCACTTAATAAGTAAGCTAATCTACCAAATTGATTTTCAGCCCATTGCTCACCCATAACTCTTTGTCCATCTACTATATCAGCAGAGAAACTAAGAATCATATTAAAAGGTTCTAAAGATTCATAACTAATCCATGCATCACCAATCTTAATTGATCTAGGTTGCCATCCAGATTGAGTCCAACTATCTCTTAACTGCCTATCAGGAGGTCCGTTACCAGTAATCTTACCATTTAATGCCATCCATACAGCACTAAATGTAACACCATTACCGATAGCCATACGACCTTTCATCGTATTTTTAGCTATATCTAAATCATTCAAACTCTTGATACCATACTTAATCATATCTGGATGATTCCAGGGTTTAGTCATGATATCATGGTGTTCCTTTATAAAAAGGTTTAGACCAGGTGTATACTTAGAAGTCATTTCTAAAGCGTTAACACCAGTCCTAGCAAATAAGAAGAATGGTTTTAGATAGGGAGTTCTGTCAAAGACTCTCTCCATTGCTTTAATTCTACCTGTAAGTTCTTTAGTTAGTTTAGCTTCGTCAGCTGAGAATTTAACCATTTCATCTGATATTGCTCCATCACCCGTAAATACCTTACCTTCAAAATGACCCTCTGCCCCTTTAATAAGATCAGCAAAGTCTTCATCAGATATTGTCAGATTTTGAGATTTTAATTTGGCATAAACATCATTGAATGCTAATTGTTTGACACGTCCTCTAGCAATCATATTAGTAAAGAATGTATCTTGAGCCTTCATTATTCGAGGACCGTAGTTAAATAAAGGTACTCTATTCACACCTCTTAACCAATCTGTTGTCCTTGCTACAGCTTTATCAGCATCACTACCGTATTGTTCAGCCCAATCTTTAATAGAATTCCACTGTTGATCAGATTTAGTAGAGTTAAATCCTCTAAATCCCTCAGGATCTAAGTTATAAGATTGGAAATCAGCCACAGCTTTACGCCAAGAATCACCAACACCTGATACCATTCCTGCTAAATTAGCAAAGGCACCACGAGTTATTTCATCATTACCTTTTAAATAATCACCAGAACTACCAATAATAGTAGCTACAGGTCTCATAACTGTACCAAGTCCAGTACCAGCTAAAGCTCTCATAGGTGTTTTAGGTCCAGATAACATGGAGTTAATACCCATTACCTGTAATTCATTGATTATGGAGTTTCGAGCATATGTATCTCCATCTCTATAACCATGTAGTTGACGCTTAAAGAAAGCTTGTAAATCCTTCCAGGTCTGTTTATTACCGTTAGCAGTTGCTGTGAAATGTAAGAATGATTCTAACATATCCTCTGAAGCATCTGATTCTAATAGCTGCTTTAAAGTTGCTACTTCATTAGATGCAGCATCAGAAGCTTGACCTCTTAAAGCTTGTAATTCAGGGTTATCTTTTAATCCTGAGTTAAACCTTCTTAAGTTAAAACTAGATAACATACTAGTTTCTTTTCTTAATCTAGAGACAGCTGAATATCTTGCCAGTATACCTTCTAATAATCCTCCTGGTTGAGCAGCATCTATATGCTCAGACACACTTAAAGCGGCTTTGGCTAAGTCTCTAGCTTCATAAAGCATTTGACCTAATATAACGTCAGTTGCTGCTAATTGAGACCTATTTAGAATACCTATACCTTCAATCGCAGTTTCTGCTCCTTTACCTTTATCCTTAATATATTTAAGAATTTTATCTTCAGGTATATTGACTAGTCTACTATGTCCAGAATCATTTAAAAACTGTACTAAATCAATAGAAGCATTTTTTAAATCTTCAGTTACAGCTTCTCTACTTGCTCCTTTATACAATACTTGGAAGGAAGGATCTGCTTCTAATGCTTTAGCTAATGCATCTCTTTCTTTCAAAATTGTACCAGGTGCTTGGTATTCTAATCTACGTATATTAGCTTCAGTTAGAACACCAGAAGGTGCACCATATCTTTGTTCAGGATTGTTACGGATTTCAATCATATCCCTATAACTTTTAGACGGACTATCTATACCATCTCCCCCAGACAAAGCTTGATTATCTGTGATATCTCCACCTTTATAGTAAGCTGGGTTGGTTCTAGTCTGCCTATGAGCTATATCAAATTCTAATTGTTGAACACCTAAATCTTCTTTAGCCTTCCCTTGTGCTAGAGCTCTTCGATCCATATCTCTTTCTGGACCCCACTCAATACCACGTTTCTCCGCGGTCTTTAACATCAAAGCTTCTTGGTCCTTTTTAGGTAATTCCTTCCAAGGATCGTTTGTCTTACGCCAATTATCTATACCAACAGTAGATTTAGATTTTCTATACATAGATCTTTCATAAGCTGATCTAGTTAAATCTGCTACGGTATTAGTTTTAACTGCATAATCAAAATCACTACTTTCTATTAAACCTTTAGTTAGAGGATCATTAACTACATTCTCTGCATACTTCTTACGTAATGAGGTTGAAACAGCTCTGGATCCCCATCCAGTTGCTTCTATTGCAATATCAAAGAAACCACCTAAACCTAAACCTTCACCAACATTATACATAGATCGCATAGCTGGTGACATTCTTTCGTTTGTAGCTAGTGGTGATAATGCTCCTGCCCATTGTGGTTTAATATCAATAAGTGATCGAGCTAAGTTCTGTTCTTGTGATTGGTTGCTTATTAAATCATAAGCTCCACCCTGAACAGCACTAAGTCCTACTCTTCCTACACGTGTAGCTTTAGCAGCAGTCATTAAGGTTCGTGCTCCTTTTAAGCCCCACATGATCTTACCAGTACCGATAAGCCCTCCTGCAAGTTCTAAACCTTGTCTAGTGAAATTACCCCACACAGTACGTGTAATAGGTTTGTTTTCAAGTAACCAAGGTGCATTGAATTTGTAAGGATTGTCTGGGTTATCTTGCTTATAGAAATTAGGATCTAGAAATTTAGGTAATGATGCTACACTGTTGTATATATCTACACCAGCACCTGTTACAGTATTAATAGCTTCTTGAGTATTTTCTAAGACACCAAACTTTTTAGGATCAATAACTTCGTGAGAAGGTTTCGGATCTCCTTCATCAGTTAATTGATTAGCATGTGTTTCAGCTTCGTCCTCTATTCGTTGTTGTTCTTGCTCTCGACGAGCATTCTCAACTTCCTCTCTATTCTCTATTTGTTCGGTATGTTTATCATACTCATTCCAATAAACATCATCCATTAACTGCTAATGCCTCCTTTAATCTGCTAATTTTTATTAGTAACTCAGGCCTTAGTGAGTGAACATCGATACCAAGTTCTTGAAATGGAGCTAAATCTAACATAAGAGCTCGATAACCTCCTAGACGTTCTATGTCATCATAAACACCATCACTACCCTTAGCTGAAGATATGCTTTGACCTACTCCATCTATAAC
>VTLG01008639.1_pt1 | contig 10087 bp, 22 predicted proteins | sample 4694571 | NCBI WGS metagenome assembly VTLG01 (sample SAMN12604809, study PRJNA352737) | marine metagenome | biome: ENVO:00000447; feature: ENVO:00000209|ENVO:00000569|ENVO:01000036; material: ENVO:00002151; isolation source: viral sequences binned using virsorter ... | reverse complement strand
GAAAATAATTAATTTCAGCACCACCGACATCGGATAGTTCTACAGCGATGTCGTCCATTCCGTTCGGGGACAACGGTTCTTCTATTTGAACTTCCGTGCCGTCTTCAACTTCCAGATCAATGAGATCTGACAACCTTTCTATGTTGGTTGGTACTTTGTTTTCAGCCATTTAGCTTTTAGTAAACGCCTGTAAACTTGGTGCCTCTGAGAGCTTCTCCGCCGCCTCGGCTTTTGCCTTTACCAGCACCGGGTTTAGGCCCTTTGGAAGTAGCTTGAGTTTTGGTCTTTGCATAAGGAACAAAACCTTGGTCCTTTATTTTTTCACCTTTATCCGCCATTTGTATACTCCTAGTAATATTCTTTTAGCCTGCGAGGATGGCCATCCTGCATGTCATCGTCCGATTCTAAACCAATAAAGCCCCCCTGTCGATAACGAAGTAGAGCTTGTGTGGTAGAGTCCACCAAATCGTCGTAGTCGCCGAACGGAAAAGCCGCGCATTCCTCGACCAATTCCTCCGCCCACCGTGTCTCCGGCACGTACACCATGCCCGATTCCAGTAGGGGCGCTACCGCATTTACCCTCGCTATCTTATCTTGTCCTTTACCGGGGGAATAGTTCACAACAGGGATACCTGCTTGGCGCAGTTCATCCGTTAGTGGCATACCCGATGCCTTGGCTTCCACGATGATGGTATCAGGATCCCAATAAGTAAATTGTTCGTACGCGACCCGTTTTAGTTCCGGGAAGTCCCACCGTCCTTTTTTAACATCGAGGAGTAAAAGAGCAGGTCTGGAAGAATTCTCGTCCGGGTAAAATACGCACCACGTCGTGATTGCTGAGAAGTCAGAAGTTTCTTTCTTGGTGTACGCCGTGTCGTACGACTGTATCACGTACTGCATCTGCGGCACTTCGTCGTGTTTCCAAGTTCTCCACCATTCCCGTTTTAGGATAGCTCCTTCTTCGGAAGTCGGATTCTGCATCCATTGCGCTTCCCATTTGCTGACCGGCAACGACGCCTTCACCCCTTCCAGTTCCGGTAAGCTCCAATATTCTGGCCACAGTGCATTCCCTGTTTCAGGGAAAATAGCGGGGAATTCTACAATTTCCCACTGATCGGCGTGATCATCTCCCTGTTTTGCTAAAAGCCTTCCGGTTAAGTCCTTGGTCGACCAGCGCGTCATCACGATCACGATGGAGCCTCCGGGCTGTAGCCTTTGTCGCGGACCCGATGAATAATAGTCCCAAGCGTTGTCCAATGCCGTTGGACTCAAAGCGTCTTGCTCCGAGTGGATGTCGTCCAATACCAATAGATCCGCTCCCCTTCCGGTAACGGCACCGCCAATACCTGAATAGAAGGCTTCGCCCCCGCCATTGGTTTCCCAACGCCCGGCTGATTTGCTATCCGCCTTTAGCTGGACTCCGGGAAACACCTCTTGGTATTCCGGTGAATCGATGACATCTCTGACTTTACGTCCAAAGCGGAAAGCCAGTTCTGCTGTATGCGTTATCTGCATGACTTTTAATTTCGGATTTCTCCCCAGTATCCACGATGGGAAATAAGTCGAGGCGAATTCGCTTTTGGTATGTCTCGGCGGCATGTTGACGATTAATCGTTTGAGTTCTCCGCGGGCGACCTTCTCCAGTTTCTCAGCGAAAATCTTATGGTGCGTGCCTTCAATGAAATCGGGCCAAATATGTTTTACGTATCGGATAAAACTGTCTTGGCCTTCGCGTTGTAGTTCCTTGGACTTCAGTGCTTCGGTCAGTTCCAACAGTTCCTTGGTCACATCAGGGTACTTGTCGGCTAGGCGCTCTAGGTCAATGCTCATTGCTCATCCTGTGTTTCTACTATGTTTTTGCACCACCACCAAAAGTCTTCTTCCATTAAGGTGTGTTTCATTATATTAACGCGGTGGCAAACTAACTGCATGTTACTTTTTATGTAGCCTATATGGGGATTCACTCGATCAATAGAAATATTAAATTCCTTTTTACCGGTGCCGTCTTTGGCATAGGTCATTAGGACGTTGGACAAAGCACAACGGCCGTTTTGTTCTTGGTAGATTTCTATTAAATCCTCCGGCTCAATATTCCATTCCATTTCAGGATTCTTTTTCCCACGGGAGTATTTTAACTGAGAATGGAGATGCCGGATAAAATATTGTGGGGATTTACTTCGGTGCTTGTTGCGTTCGGCATTGGAACAATTTCTACAGACATTTCTAAAATATTTTTTATCAATTTTTTCAAACTGAGTGTCTGCTAATTTCTTTCCACAAGTCTCACATTTTTTCATATATAAAAATTTTCGACGGACAAGGGACTCCTATCCCTTTTTCATTGTGCAAGGGGGGTCGCTTTTTGTCAAAGTTTCTGGATATTCTGTCTATGTCTCTTTTTTGCTCTTTAGAGATAACTGACTCGCTTCACTCACAGGGGGGGATAGGGGCCATAGATTCATTCTAATGCAAATGAAACCATATAAGGATTTGTCATTAGATTCATTCTATGACCCCTATCCCCCCTGTGAGTGAAGCGAGGCGAAGCCGAGCCGAGCCGAAAACACTTGCACATCTATAAGACATGTGTCATACTTACATGGCATTAATTCATTAACAAAACCATAGGAGGAAATTATGAAAATGCAATTCAAGTTAACAGACGAATTCGGCAACGACTTAGTGTTGGGTGCTGAGTTTGATGTAAGGGAGTTGACTATCAATGGCATCAACATTGTAGTCAATAGTGAATTTAAGGTGGAAGCCAACGCAGAGTTGTTCCCACCTAAACAACAGGAGTTACCCCTACAATGAAAACAACAGTAATTATCGTAGGAACTGCGTTAGCAGTTGGCTTCTCCTTTACTGCATGGTTAGTTAATCTAAACTATTTAGATTATGGATATGCAAACCTTGATTACAATGTGTTTCTATTTCTATTTGGCATGATAACAGCTATGGGAATATCAACAGTAATCGTTGGAAGGGACATAGGAAATTAGGAGATTTCCTCCCAAGAGAGGTAAGTGGTCGCAAGATTGCTTACCTCTTTTTTTATGTCCACAGCATGTGGATCCCAGGGATCTGAGCTGCTCATCCCAAGATAGAAAAGACAAGCAAGCAACAGTACCCTCTCTTCGTCAAGGTAGTTTTCATTTAAGCTTGAACTTCCACCTTGACTAAGAAAGGTTACTGTTTCTTGCTTGTCTTTTCTATCTTGACTTAGTATGGGATCTTTCCTATACTACCTATGTTCATTACAAACTATAGGAGGAAATATGGACGAATACGAAGTTACCTTAGAAGGATATCAACCCGTTTGGACTACTGTCCTTGTTAAAGCTAATGGCAGAAATGATGCCGAAAGCAGAGCAATGGATCAACGCAATTGGCTTGATGAAGAAGTAGAGTGGGAGCCTAGAAATGAGGAAGTTGAGATAGGTAATCCAATTGATGTTAATTAAGCTTCCTCCAGAGGGCGACCAAAAATCGCCCTCGCTTCGCTCGGGTTTTTGGAGAGCCAACACTGTTGGCTCTTTTTTTATTCCCACACGGCGTGCTGCCCGGTCATCCAACCAAGCTAGAAAAGACAAGCAAGCAATGAAGGTTGATCCATTAACCTTCATTGCTTGCTTGTCTTTCTATGGGATATAACCTATAATAAAGACTCATTAACTATAGGAGAAATTAATGATTAGTGAAGAAATCAAAGACTTAGTAGATGATTTGGGTTGGGATTACGACAGAATGAGTGAGGGTGGTAAAAAAACATATAAGAAACTTTGCCTCAAATTAGGTTGGAAATTTGAAACATAAAAGCTTTCCTCCTAAGAGGGTTAGTAGTCGCAAGATTACTAACCCTTTTTTTGTACCCACACGGCGTGCTGCCCAGGGATCTCATCCCAAGCTAGAAAAGACAAGCAAGCTTGCCAATCCAACCTTGCTTGTCTTTTAAAAGCCAGAGGCGCCAGGGCCGGGGCGAGACACAAGCGAGAAAAAACAAGCAAGCTTTAATTCTTCATCCAACGAATTAAAGCTTGCTTGTTTATGGGAAATTTCTTATAATAAATAGGTTAATAACTAATAGGAGAAATTTAAAATGGAATATCCAATCTGGAATAAAATAACTGCATGTATCTACAAAGGCCAAAAGTCCTACGGCGTCAGGCGAACCGGCGAAGTAGAAGTCTTAGTAGGCACAAGCAGCCGAAACTCGCACAGCTTTCTAACGCATTGCGTGACACATCGGAAGATAGACGACAAGACCAGAGAATTCCGGTTCTATGTAGATGGCAACTGCATCAAAAAAGCCAGGGTAACGGGGGGAGAGTATCAAGAGCTAAACAGTTAAAAGATCACCTCTCCTATGGTGGAAGGGTAGCGCTCCGGCGCTGCCCTTTTTTTATGCCCGGTACACACCCCCGGTGTGCTACTCCGGCATTCCCCGCCAAGATAGAAAAAACAAGCAAGCTTATTACCAACGCTTGCTTGTTTTTTAAAAACGCTGGCCCTGGGATCCCGGTCGAAAGACAAGCAAGAAAAGACAAGCACGCTGAAACCTTATTAATACAAGGTTTCAGCGTGCTTTGGCGAGGGCGAAGCCCGAGCCACGCCCGCGAGCTTGGCGCACCGGTAATCAAGCTAGAAAAGACAAGCAAGCTGAAACGTTCTTATAACAACGTTTCAGCTTGCTTGGGCGAGGGCGAAGCCCGAGCCAGCGTCCAGACCGGGAACCGGTTCGTTCAAGATAGAAAAAACAAGCAAGCTCTAATCCCTTTCCGACCCAGTCAGTTGGTCATAGGTTCTTCGTCTTACAAGAAAGGCTAAGTGTTCTTGGACGAAGGACCAATTGACTGGGTCGGAAAGGGAAAGGGGAGAAAGGGAAAGACCTTCTTTACTCAAGGAAAGAACTTGGTCAGAGGAATAGATATAAATCTGAGATTTTCTTGGACTACTCTCCAAGACCCTCTTGACCAAGATAAAGGCAGGGGAATTTTTTCTTTCTTCATGGTAAGAGATTTGATGTGGCGAGAAGGAAACTTGATTACTTTTCGTTACCTTCAATTCAACAGTAAAGTAAATGCCCTCTTTGGTCGTACCCAACACATCTGGAATGCCATGATTTACCCACGATTCCAAACGGATAAAGGAAAACTCTTTGAGGTTCTTCTTAACTTGTTGCCAAAATAAACTTTCAGGTTTCGCCACAGTAAAAGTATTATACAGAAATATGTAAAAAGGAGTTGTATTTATGGGAGATTTATTATAGAGTTATACTTATGAATTACATAAATAGGAGAAAGTAATGAAAGATGAACACATCGTAACTGCTGAATTAGAGAAACTTAGAAATCATCTTGATTTTGCAAATGGCACAGACACCAAAGGAGTAGATCAAGCAATAGCAATTTTCAATGCAACGCTTAGGATTATTCAAGGGGGGTCTTATAACTTAGTTCAACCTATACCAAAATCTTACTATGTAAGAGGTAGAAAGCTAAGTGAACTAAAACCAATAGTTACTACATCATTTGTATTCAAGGGAGAAAAGTAATGGACCTAGACTTTAAAGGACAGAAAGTAGAAGTAGCATGAGCCACCCAATCAATGACATCTTAAAAGAAAATGCCTTTGAGGAAGGTGTGGAACTCGGTGTCAAACGAGGACTCACAGGAGATGAACTAGCTGCTTTTGCTTATAACTACGCACAACAGCAAATGGAGAGAGAAGCATGAAGTTTAAAATAGACAAAGGACTAGAGATTCCACCCAGCTACAGTAGTAGGAATAGCCAATACAGAGAACTCATAGCTGATATGAAAGAAGGCGATTCAGTTGGGGAACTAACCCAAAATCAATCAAATGCTTTAGCACAATTAATGCGTAAGAATGGAATCAACGCAGTCAGCAGAAAAATGACAGGTTCTAAAGTAGATATAAGCGAACCAGTCTATCGAGTGTGGCATGACGGATATTTGGATAAAAAAGGCGAGAAGATAGTACAAAGGATAGGATCTCCGACAAATACTGTAGGGATTACTCCAGGTATTCTCCAACAAGCCGAAGCACACGAAGATAAGCACAACATAGTAGAGGACACCAGAGAAGTTTTTAAAATAGTGAACGAAGAATTAGCTGAAATCAAAAAGAAGGAGAAAGGGAAGTGACTGACAACATCAACCCAAGTCACTACCGAGACAGCGAGATTGAGTGCATAGACGCAATCAAGGCGAGTCTATCCATCGAGGGATTTCATGGCTACTTAAAAGGGTCTGTCCAAAAATACTTATGGAGATACACCGAGAAGAACGGCCAAGAGGACTTGCTTAAAGCACAGTGGTTTATGGATAAATTAGTAACCGAAGGATTCGATGTAATTGAACAACAAAAAAAGGAAATAATATGAGTGAAATATTGAAGAAGAAAAATGGAGAAGAAGAAGTGCTATATATAATACATCATAAAGAAGATGGGACTTTTGAAGGCTTAACAAATAACTTTGATGCTTGGTTAAAAGAATGGAACGAACAAAGATTAGCTGAAGGAAATCGAGAAGAATATGCTGACGAGTTTGATGTAGAAGAAAAAACAGTTTCTTATTTTGAGGAGAAAAGCTAAATGAGATTCGGAGACAATTGGCGATACGAAACAGGGAGTAACCTTATACCGAGCCAACGAATAAAAGGCACGGCCAAGTTATTAAAGACCACCAAGAATCAAACGCAGAAGTGGGAAATCAAAGTCACGGACACCGAAACCAATGAGATTTTAGAAGAAGCTGTCATTATGGCTAGAGAAGGAGATGTAGCCATAGCGAGAGCGCATGAATTAGCGAAAGCCTGGAGAGAAAAATATGACTCCTAAACTAGAATTTACCGAAGCCTATTGGAATCAAGCCACCAGCATTTTTGAAGGTGTCCAGGTAATTGAATCAAAAGAAGTGGGAAGAACAATTAAGTATTATGCCTTTCCTTCAAAAGAAGGAGTGCCTATCATTGTCCTGCACGATGACGAGGAAAAGATTTTAAAAGACCGAAAGCTACACAAGAGAGTGATTGGAGAGATTATTAACAAAGTAACAGAGGAGTTATAGATGGAGAAGTTAATTGAAAAAGTTTTCTTTTACGGAGACTACCTTGCTAATAGAACCGCAAGTGGAAAAGAGGAAAGTGGTATTCGTTTACGTCATGATATTCATAGGAAACTAAGCAAAGAAGAAACAGAAGAATTGTATAACCTAGTTATAAAAGGAGTAAAAAATGGCAAGTGAATACAGACTAGATAAACACAATGGCGAGTATGTCTTAGTATCATCCGATTCAAGCAAACCTACAATTAGATTGGGGACTGACAATTTGGAGATAGCTAAAGCGAGAGCCAAACCCCACATGAACTTTTTATAAGGAGAAAACTATGAAACTATATAACATTTATTGGACTGATAGCTATGGCGATAAAAGCCTTCAAGCCACGACTAACAACTGTGAAAAATGGTTAGAAAGTAACAATGAAAAAAGACCACCTTGCCCAGAGTGTGATGGAGAAGGCACACATATCTATGAGGGTAAAAAAGAAGAATGCGATTACTGTGAAGGCACAGGAAATGATGATGAAAGTCTTGATGATTTTGAAATAGAAGAAATTGATGCTTATATTTATCAAGACCCAAGATGTCCAGAATGTGAAGCACCTTTAACTAAAGATACACTATCCCATGACGAAGAATGGACAATTCACGATTACGATAGTGGAGAGCAATATCATTTTTGTTCCAATAAAGAATGTGGATCATACGATATAGGTTGTATTAAACTTCCCTTTACACATAACTATAAAGAACCATATTGTTAATAAGGAGAACATCGATGCTCTACAAAGATAAATTCCCTTGCGACCCTCTTTTGCATTTTGACTCAAAAGACGCTGGCACGATAGAATGGACTTGGCGAACACAACCGGCAGAAGCTATTTACTGGAAAACCTACAAGCCAAAGAAGCGAGATATTAAAATACTATCAAGAGTAACCCCAGAGCAACGCAAGAAAGTAACGACTGAATTGTTACAAAGCATTATCCAAACCGAACACCCCCCTACAGTTAAACAACCAAAAGTGAGGACACTATGATTAGAAAAAGAGTTTACCTTAACAAGCCACAGGCTGAAGGCTTAATCCAGATCTTTAGACGCAATCAGCTATTAGATCTCCTGGTGTACGTGGCTATTGATACTAAAAACAAGTCTCCGCACTATAAACTTTGTATCGACTGTCCCATTGATACCCACCCCCGACTAAGTAACAAGCTACAAGATGTACTGCATACTTTAGTGGATCGACACAGCAAGGCCCTCAAACAATTAGAGTGGGAAGAATACGATGATGCAGAGACACCGATAGAACAAGTAGGACTAACCCCAGACTTTAAAGAATATGTTGAAGAAAAGGAGAAAGAAGAATGACTCAATACACCCACCTAGTTGAAGAAACCAAAAGGCAAATTGCTTTTAGGGAATGGAAAAATAAAGTCTCTTATATTCATGCCAACAATGGAAAAATCGAAACCAAGTACCAGGATGGAAGAACAGAGATAGAAGACACAAGCACAGGCCAAAAGACTTATGACTTTCCCGAAGGCTATGAAGGGGAAAAATACAGGGAAAACTTATTTAGTAAGTTTCTACGAGCATTTACTGACTAATTATTTCAGCATCCTCTACTTCTAACAACGGCTTATAGTCTCCCAAGAGTTTCTTAATTCTATCTTTTATCTCTATTTCGCTCAAAGAATCAAGCGTACCGGTACGAACTTCCTTACGCTCAACATACAAGCCTGCTGCTCGACCTCGCTGGACTTCAGCAGAAACCGCAGCCGTGAGATTGCCTTTCTCCATAGCTTGATCTCTTATTTTAGCTAGTTGCCTAACATGACGACCAAAGGTAACTTCATATTTTTTATCTACTTCTGCCTGGAGTGCCTGTATGTAGCGAACCACAAGCGGATACTTTTGTGGATTGGTCAGCTCAGAAGCACGCACGGCCGCAGAACTCTCGGCGTACCCAGCGTCCAACGCACATTCCGTTTGAGTTTTGGACCCGTCGTTATAAACATATTCCTTAGCAAAGCGTATCTGCTTATGCGTCAGGTGTTTTTCGTTTTTTCCAGAGATATTTCCAGAGATTCCTTTTGGCATGTTTCACTCCATGTTTTAAATGTTTTTGTTTCCCAATCCCAGAACCTTCCCAGGTAACAATTATCTACTTGTTTAATCTTTCCACTTCCCATCGTTCAGTAAATGATGCAGTCTGTGTTTATAAATAGCTACCAACAGTCTAATTAAAGAATCTTCTTTATAGATCCCTGCATCACAGCTATATATCCACTCTTGTTTAGACATACAAGCATTATATCAGTAACTTTGAGTAAGAAAAGTCCTTTTTTCTAACCTGTCTAACCTGAACCTCACCTGACAGAAGTTAGATGGGAACCCCTTATACAACAACATTTTTCAGCACTCTAACTTTCTAACCTGAGATTCTGAAAAAATTCCTAACTTGTTGTTTCTTTCTGTGTGTGCAGAAGTGAGGTGAGGTTTTCTTTCTATAGAGTTTCTCTAAGCTATTGATTTTACTACAGTTTTTATCTAACTTGGCATAAGTTAGAAGAAATATTTTATTCAATAAAATCAATAACTTACAGCGAAAAGTTAGAGGTGAGGTTCAGGTTAGAAAACACCAAAAAACCCTGTTTATATAAAATAAATCTTGTACTGACTTATAAAATCAGTATAATATTGGGTATTATGAATAAAAATAAACGAAGAAGAATGATTTGGGAAGCCCTATATCGCCCGGTACAAGAGCCAAAGAAGGAAATGATATACAACGCGCCACAAAGTCATTATGTTCTTATTGAAGAAAGCTGTGAACATTGTGGCTTTCCAAAAGAAGAATGCACGGGGTACAAGTGTTGGATAAAGTAAGTCCCAGGTCCTTGGTCCGTTGTCCTTGGTCCTTCGTCAATGAATACAATGAAAAAAAGAATACACGTGAATCAACACAACATTAAACACAACCAAAAACACAACACCA
>VTLG01010353.1_pt1 | contig 10089 bp, 17 predicted proteins | sample 4694571 | NCBI WGS metagenome assembly VTLG01 (sample SAMN12604809, study PRJNA352737) | marine metagenome | biome: ENVO:00000447; feature: ENVO:00000209|ENVO:00000569|ENVO:01000036; material: ENVO:00002151; isolation source: viral sequences binned using virsorter ... | reverse complement strand
TATAGAACAAGATCACGAAGCACATATAGCGACTGTAGCTTCTGCACAACAAAATCCTGAGATTATGGAAGTTGTGCAACAAAGTCCTAAAGCACCTATGATACTTGCAGCAGCATCTGATTATGTTAATCAACATCTTACAATGCAATTTAGAAAACAAGTTGAACAAGAAATGGGTGTTGAGCTTCCACCAGAAGGTGAGCCTTTACCAGCAGATGTAGAGAAGCGTATATCAGCCCTTGTAGCTGAAGCAGCACAAAGAGTTCTTGGAACATCTCAACAAAGAGCTGAACAAGAAAGAATAGAACAACAACAGCAAGACCCACTCATTCAAATGAAAGAAAGAGAAGTTGCTATTAAAGAGGGTGAATTACAACGTAAAGCACAAGAGGGTCAAGCTAAAATTCAACTAGAAGCAGCAAAAGCAGCCAATAGGGATGAAATAGAACGTGAAAGAATATCCACACAAGCAGAGATTGCTGGAGCTAGAATAGGACAGCAAACTGCTAGCGATTTGCTAGAAAATGCTCAAGATAATAAAAAACAAGCTTTAGAAGAATATAAACTTGGTCTTGACATGGCAAAAGATATAGTGAAAGATATCACTAAGAATGAATAATGATATCACTCAGCTATCACTCTCAGAACATCTGAAGATAAAGCTGCGTGAGATTATGAATGAACACGCTGATCATATAGCTTCTGGTTCTTGTAAAGATTATAACGAGTATCAGAAAATGACTGGCATTATCGAGGGTTTAGCCCTTGCAGAACGAGAACTCCTAGATTATGTCGAAAGAGTTCTTAAACAATAGGAACTCGACTCCTTTAAGTCGTGCAACATATGAGTAAAGCAGAAGTAAAAGTACCTGAACCAGAAAGTGTAAAAGCTCCTGATATAAGTGCAGATACTAAGTCTCAACTACCAGAACCCGCAGGTTGGAGAATATTAGTAGCTATGCCTAGAGCAGAAGAAAAAACTGATGGTGGTATTGTTAAAGCCTCCCAAACTATAAAAGACGAAGAAGTAAGTAATATTTGCGGATACGTTATGAAGTTAGGACCAGAATGCTACAACGACACTAAAAGATTTCCGAGTGGACCTTGGTGTAAAGTTGGCGACTGGGTGGTGTTTCGTGGTTACTCAGGCACTCGCATGAAAATGTATGGACAAGAGTTTCGCTTAATTAATGACGATACTGTGGAAGCAGTCGTTGATGATCCTACAGGAGTAGTTAGAGCATGAGTGAAACCGAAATAATAAACGAAGAACCAAACATTCCAGAAACAGTTCCTCAAACAACAGAGGAAAAATTTTTTGGTAAACAAACAGAAATAGACAGCCAAATACCTGAAGGCTTAGAAGTAGAGGTTGTTGACGATACTCCCGCAGAAGATCGCAGACCTGCTAAAGCAGAAGATACATCACCAGATGTTGATGATGAAACTGTAGATAAAGAAATTGCTGATTACAGCAAAAGAGCTGGTGAAAGAATAGCAAAAATTAAATACGAGTATCACGAAGAACGTAGAGCTAAAGAAGCAGCTACTAGAGAATCACAAGAAGCAATAAAACGCTTACAAACTTTGATGTCAGAAAACCAAAGGCTACAAGCTATGGTAGATCAAGGTGGAGAAGTTTTAAATAAACAAGCACATAACAATGCTTTGTGGGCTAAACAGAATGCACAAGAAGCATTTAAGAAAGCTTACGAAGAAGGCAATGCTGAAGAAATGACAAAGGCTCAAGAGTTATTGTCAAAAGCTACATTAGCTGAACAACAATCAACTAGTATGGCAGCCAACCTTCAGCAACAGATTGCACAGAATTTACCGCAGCCAGAAGTACAAGCTGCACAACCTGATCCTGATATGCAAGCATGGGCACAAAAGAATCCTTGGTTTATGGGTAGCGAACCTGTTCATAAAGAAATGACTTCTTATGCTATGTATGTAGATCAGAGTTTACAAGCTAAAGGAATTGATCCAGCTAGTAAGTCAGAAGAATATTACAATGAAGTTGATAACGCTATGCGTCAACAATTTCCAAACTTTTTCGGTGTAACTGCAACTCCAGAGGTAGAAGTATCTCAAGAAGAAGAAGCACCAAAACGACAACCATCAACAGTTGTTGCATCCGCAACGAGGGATAGCGGAAACAAAAAACCCACGCAAATACGTCTTACTCAGACACAAGTTAAGCTAGCTCGCCAACTTGGAATTAGTCCTGAGCAATACGCAAATCAATTATTGAAGGAGGCTTAAATGTCAGAAGAAAACAATAACACTAATGAAGTGGAGGCAGTTTCAACTGATACTCCTGTAGACCAAGAGCGTACCCCTAGGGGAACAGATAGCCGAGAGGCTACCCAACACACACAAGATTGGGAAAATGTGTCAAACCTACCTACACCCGCACCACAAGAAGGCTGGGTATTTAGGTATATTAGAACTGCCCTTTTAGGTCAGTCTGATAATCCTAATGTATCAAGACGCTTTCGTGAGGGATGGATACCATGTGAATTACAAGATCATCCTGAACTTCAAATTCATATGATGGATCATGGCTCAGAGTGGGCAAAGAAAGGTAATGTAGAAATAGGTGGACAATTATTGTGCAAGATGCCAGCAGAAAAAGCGAAAGCTAGAGATGAACACTTTGCTAATTTAGCGAAGTCTCAACTTGAATCTGTTGATAATGTGTACTTTAAAGATCAGGATGGAAGAATGGCGACCAAACAAGTGTTTGAGCGTAATTCAAAAACAACTTTTGGCAAAGATTCTTAGGAGTCTTTAATAATTAATTTAATATAAGGAGACAATTATGGCTTCAAGTGCAACTCCTCACGGAGCTAGACCTGTTGGAACAATTGTTGGAAGCCCTTATCAAGGAAAAGTAACTCACTACAAAATTAAAAATGCTTTTGGCACATCCATATTTTATGGAGATTTTGTAAAGTGGGCTGATGATAACCCTAATACTACTATCCAAAAGGATACTGGTACTACGGCTTGCACACCTATTGGTGTTTTTCTTGGTTGTGCTTACACAGACCCTACAACTGGTCAATTCACACCAAATCAATATTTCCCAGCTTCAACTGCTGCGGATGATATTGTTGCGTATGTTGCTACAGACCCTTTCATACTTATGCAGATGCAATCAGACGAAGCTCTTACTCAAGATGATCTTGGTAAAAACTTTGCGGTTGTTCAAACTGCTGGAAGTACAGCAATCGGTACAAGCAAAAATGCAGTAGACGGAAGTACAGCAGCTACTACCAATACACTACCTTTAAAACTCGTTGACTTTGTTGACGGACCAGATAGTGCTATTGGCGATAGTTTTACTGATGTACTTGTTATGTTTAACGTAGGGCATCAATTGCTCAACACAACAGGCATAGGCTAAGGAGTAAAATTATGGCAGCTATATCAAGAGCTAATGAGCTAAAACAACTTCTTCCAGGTCTTAATGCCCTGTTTGGAGAAGAGTACAACAACTACGAAAATGAGCATGAAGAAATTTATGTAACTGAGAATTCTGAAAGATCGTTTGAGGAAGAACTCAAGTTATCAGGTTTCGGAGCTGCTCCAGTTAAAGATGAAGGTTCAGCTATCAATTACGATACTGCACAAGAGTCTTTCGTAGCCCGTTATACCCACGAGACAATTGCTATGGGATATTCAATCACAGAAGAAGCAATGGAGGATAACCTCTATGTTTCTCTATCTGGTAGATATACTAAAGCTTTAGCTCGTGCAATGGCTTACACAAAACAAGTGAAAGCAGCGTTTCCATTAAATAATGGATTCTCTACAACTTTCTCTTCAGGTGATGGTGTCGCTTTATTTAGCACAGCTCACCCACTTGTAAGTGGTGGAACTAACAGCAACAGACCTTCTTCAGGTGCTGACTTGAATGAAACATCTCTCGAGGATGCAATTATTCAAATCGGTAAATATACTGATGAAAGAGGTCTTAAAATTGCAGCTAGACCAAGAAAACTAATAGTACCATCTGATCTTCAGTTTGTTGCTACTAGACTATTGCAAAGTGACTACAGAGTCGGTACTGCTGACAATGACATCAATGCAATCAAAACTAATGGAGTGATTCCAGAAGGTTACTCAGTTAATCACTATTTAACTGATACTAATGCTTTCTTCATCACTACTGATGTTCCTGATGGCATGAAGCATTTCGTCAGAAGTCCAATGACTACATCTATGGATGGTGACTTTGATACTGGTAATGTTAGATACAAAGCTAGAGAAAGATATTCCTTTGGAGTGTCTGATCCACTAGGTATCTTTGGATCACCAGGTAGTTCGTAAGAACTTTAAGAGGGAGGCTCATTGTGGGTCTCCCTTTTTTTTATCTAGGTATTTTTAAACTTTTCTATCAACTGACCTAGCAGACATTTGCCAAGATGATAGATTTTTTCTTTTAGGAGGAAATATGGCTAACACAACTTTTAATGGACCAGTAAGAGCCGAAGGTGGTTTTAAGGTCATTTCAAAAAATTCTACTACAGGAGCAGTTACAGATGTAGCTTCTATAGCTTCAACTGGGATTGTTACTAACAAATATCAAAAGCACGTTGGTTTTGCCACAGGTGTAACAGTAAATACTACAGCAGGAGATTCTCCTACTATAGGTGAATTTACTCAACCAGCAAATACAATTATTACTGATATAAAAATATTTTGTGATACTTCTCCAGTTATTGGAACAGGTGACATAGGTTATGAAGTCGGAACTTCAAGTTCAGGTGCACAAATTGTTGCAGCAGTAACTGATGAAATACTTGATGGTGGTACAACTGTTGTTGAGCATAATGTAACTACTACAACTTTAGTTTTACAAACTCAAAGCGGTACTACAGCACCAGCTTCTGTTCAATATACAGATACTGCAAGAACTATTTATTGTAATATTACTAATACAGTAGATGCTACAACCGCAGGTTCTTTCACATTTATTATTGAATACGTTCAAATAGCGTAGGGAGTAAATTATGGCAGATGCAGTAACTTCACAAACCATTATAGATGGTGAAAGAAACTGTATTATGAAATTTACCAATGTCAGCGATGGCACAGGCGAATCCGCAGTAGCTAAAGTAGATGTATCTGCTTTATCTTCTAACTCAGCAGGTACTGCTTGCTCAGAAGTTAGAGTATTGCGAATAAGTCATGCCATTGTTGGTATGTCTGTTCAATTGTTTCTAAATGCTACTTCTAATGTTCTACTTATGGAACTAGCAGAAAGTAGTAATGGGCACATGGATTTTACAGATTTTGGTGGACTTCCAAATAATGCAGGTAGTGGTAAGAATGGTGACATTTTATTTACCACAAAAGGTCACTCTTCAGGAGACACTTATTCCATAACATTAGAAATGGTTAAAGTGTATTCTGATTAATAGGAGCTTATTATGGCTAAAACTAAAGATTATGTAATTTCTGAAACTGGTGAGTTTCCCGCACAGTATAAAGTTTTACATCTAGATGAAGATGGAATCTACAGACCTGTATTTGGTCCTGATCCTGATTTAGAAGATGCAGAACGTAAATGTGCTGAAATGAATGGAGAAAGAGCAAGGAATGAAAAAGGGCAACTAGTTGCTGATGATCCTTCTACTCCAGACATTAATGAAGCTTATGTAGGTGGTAAAAAACCTAAAAAGAAAGCACCAGCGAAGAAAAAAACTACAGCAAAAAAAACTACTACTAAGAAAAAGTAGTATCATCTATATTTATAATACTCTGATAAAAAAGAGTATTATATTTATCTAATTTTTAAAGGAGACAAAATGGCAGGTAAAAAAACTAAATACATGGCTGGTGGCGGAAAAAACACTAAGTACATGGCTGGCGGTGGAAAAAATTCAAAATACATGGCTGCTGGTGGCATGAAGACAGAGGTTGGTAAAGAAGCTAAAGTTGAACAATATAGAGATTATGTTCAAAGAATGTTTGGCGGTGGTCCGACAACTATGACTGAACCAGCTATGAAAAAGAAAAGAAATAGTAAAGGCATGGCTAGAGGTGGTAAGAGCTAAATAGAGTTCTAATGACCAAAAGAAAAAGAGAAAACCCTATACCCAAAACAACTAAGGGTAAGGGTGCAAACTATCGCCCTACTAAGTCTGGTGCTGGTATGACAAAGAAAGGAGTTGCTGCGTATCGCAAAGCAAATCCAGGTTCTAAATTACAAACAGCAGTAACAGGTAAAGTAAAAAAAGGAAGTAAAGCTGCAAAACGCAGAAAGTCTTTCTGTGCTAGGTCTTTAGGTCAATTGAAGAAAAGTTCGGCTAAAACAAGAAACGATCCTAACTCAAGAATAAGACAGGCTCGTAGAAGATGGAAGTGTTAATACTATGGTAATATCAAGAACTAATATGAAAAACCAAATACAGAAAGCACCTGCATCTAAAAAAAAGGTTAGTAAAACTAAATCTGGTGTAACCATAACTAGAATTAAAAAAACATAACATGGCAACAAGCGGTACTCATACATTTAATTTAGATTTAAGCGATATTATGGAAGAAGCTTATGATATAGCTGGAGCAGAATTACGCTCTGGATATAGCTTTATGGGTGCTAAACGTGCTTTAAATTTAGTTTTTTTAGAATGGCAAAATAAAGGATTAAACCTTTGGACTGTAGAACAAGGAACAGTAAGTTTGTCTTCTGGAACTAGTAGTTATAGTTTAGATAGTTCTGCGATAGAAGTTATTGACGCTTTTATAAGAACTGATTCTGGTGATGTAGATAAACAGTTTGATCAAAGATTGAACAGAATATCTAGAACAGAATATAACCATCAAGCTAATAAATTAAATAAAGCAAAACCTACACAATATTTTGTAGATAAAAATACAGGAACACTACAAATAGTATTATGGTCAACACCTGATGATGCAGAAACTTACACCTTAGTTTATGACTATATACAAAAGATTGAAGATGCAGGTACAGTTGCTAGCAATAATGCAGATGTGCCAGCAAGATATTTACCTTGTCTAACTTATGCACTTGCTTACAATTTAGCTTGTAAAATTCCTGAATCAATACAAAGAGTTCCTATGATAAAACAACGATATGATGAATTATGGAATGAAGTTAGTGATGCAGATAGAGAAAGAGCTTCAGTAAGATTTGTACCTGATTTAGCAACTTATAGATAATGGCATACGCAAGAGGTAAAAAAGCATTAGGTCAATGTGATAGATGTGGTTTTACATATAAGTTAAATGAACTTCAATATGAAATATTTGATAGTAAACGAAATGGTTTAAGAGTTTGTTATGAATGTTTAGATGAAGATCATCCACAATTAAAGTTAGGTGAATTAAATATAGTTGATCCACAAAATTTATACAATCCGAGAGTAGACACAGGAGAAAAAGATTCTACTAATTACTACGCATTTGACCCTGTAGGTGGTGGTGTTACAGAATTTGGTTCTAGCACTATGGGATTAGATATAAAAGGAGAAGTGGGTAAAGTTAAGGTAGTAATAACATGAGTTGGACATTTACAACATTAAAAACAGCAATACAAGATTATACACAAAATACAGAGTCTACCTTTGTAACTAATCTACCAACTCTTATAGTACAAGCTGAAAATAGAATTATTAAGTCAGTTGAACTGCCTAATTTTAGAAAAAATGTTACGGGAACTTTAACATCTGGTAATCCCTATTTATCTACACCCACAGACTATTTATATCCATTTTCTCTAGCAGTTTTAGATAGCAGTAATAATTATGATTACTTACTTAATAAAGATGTTAGTTTTATAAGAGAAGCTTATCCTACTGCAAGTACAACAGGTAGCCCAAAGTTTTATGCACAGTTTGATGATGACACCTTTATAGTAGCACCAGCTCCAGATGCAAATTTGACAGTTGAATTACATTATTTTTATATACCAGAATCTATTACTGTTGCTTCTTCTGGTACTTCTTGGTTAGGCACAAATGCTACAGAAGCTTTACTTTATTCAAGCTTAGTTGAGGCTTATACGTTTATGAAAGGTGAGCCAGATATATTATCTGGTTATGAAAATAGATTTAAAGAGGCTTTAGGAAGACTTACATTAGAATCAGATGGGTACAATCGTAGAGATGCGTATAGAGATGGATATAGGAAAATAAATGTTTAGTGTAGATGTAGAAACAACTATAGGGCAAGTAGCAGTACAGACTACACAAAATAAAGGATTAAGTCCTGAATATTGGACAGAAAGAATATTAGAAAGATTAGTATCAGTAAGCGATAACGCTGATCCTATGGTAAAAGCACAAGCAGAGGCTTTTAAAGAGCAAATAGAAAAGGTTATTTTAATTTATATAAAACAAGCCATTTTGAGTGACAGATCAACTGTAGCAGGTATGTTAGAGAAACAAGGTCATAAAGAGATGGCAAATATTATAAGGAGGCTGTAATGGCAATATCACAAGCAATGTGTACTTCTTTCAAAAAAGAACTTTTGGAAGCAAAACACAATTTTTTAAACTCAGGTGGAAGTACATTTAATTTAGCACTATATACAAGTGATGCTAGTTTAGGTGCTGGTACAACTGCATATACTACTTCTAATGAAGCTAGTGGGACTAATTACACGGCTAAAGGAGCTTCTCTAACTAGAGTAGACCCTACTACATCAAGCACAACTGCATTTACAGACTTTGCTGATTTAACTTTTAGTTCTGCAACTATAACTGCTAATGGAGCTTTGATATTTAATGATTCTGCATCAGGAGACCCAGCAGTATGTGTATTAGCTTTTGGTGGCGATAAAACTTCTACCAATGGCGATTTTACTATTCAATTTCCAACAGCAGACGCATCAAACGCAATTATTAGAATAGCTTAGTAAATGGCTAATGTAACAGGTTGGGGTCGAGGCACTTGGGGTCAAGGCGAGTGGGGAAACCCTATACCTGTAGAAGTTACTGGAAATGTTGGTACTACTGCATTAGGTTCAGAAACAGTAGTTGCAAAAGCATTAGTAGCAGTTTCAGGTAATGTAGGTACTACAGCAGTAGGAAACTCTGTAGTAATTGGTAAGGCAGTTCAAGGTGTATCTGCTGTTACATCTACATCTGGTCTTGGTGATGAAAGTGTATCTTGTGCTGCTAATATTGCCGTTACAGGAAATGTAGGAACAACGGCTTTAGGCTCAGAAACTGTAGTTGCAGGTGCTGTTACAGCAGTAACTGGAAATGCAGGAACTTCAGCACAAGGCACAGTAGTAGTACAAGCAGTAGCAGTAGTAGGTGTAAGTGCTGTAGCTTCTACTAGTGGATTGGGTGATGAAAGTTTAATAACTAATAATAATTTAGCAGTAACTGGTTTTTCTGGTACTACTTCTTTGGGTAATGAAACTACAATAGCTCAAGCTGTAGTTTTACCAACAGGTGTAGAAGGTATTGGACAAACAACAATAGTTAATATTTGGGGATTAGTAGATGATTCGCAAACTGCTAATTATGTTGAAATATCAACAACACAAACTCCAAATTGGAGTGAGGTTGCATAATAATATATAATTTTTTGAGGAAAATAGATGGCTAGTACATATGTAAATAATTTGAGACTCAATGAAATGGGTACTGGTGATGCGTCAGGAACTTGGGGCACTACAACGAACACCAACCTAGAGTTGATTGGTGAGGCTCTTGGGTTTGGCACAGAAGGTATAACAACCAACGCAGATACACACACTACTACAGTTGCAGATGGAGCATCTGATGCTGGTAGAGCTATGTATCTTAAATATACAGGCACACTAGACTCAGCTTGTACTATTACGATTGCACCTAATACTATGAAAAGGTTGCAGTTTATTGAAAATGGCACTACTGGTTCACAAAATATAATAATTTCACAAGGCACAGGAGCTAACATAACAATACCTGCTGGCGATACTAAAGCAGTTTATTTAGATGGTGCTGGTTCTGGAGCAGCAGTAGTAGATGCTTTTGCTAGTTTTAATGTTGGTGCTTTAACAGCGTCAAGTAATTTATCTGTAGATGGTGGAACAATTAAACTAGATGGAAACCACCCAAC
>VTLG01008638.1_pt1 | contig 10089 bp, 8 predicted proteins | sample 4694571 | NCBI WGS metagenome assembly VTLG01 (sample SAMN12604809, study PRJNA352737) | marine metagenome | biome: ENVO:00000447; feature: ENVO:00000209|ENVO:00000569|ENVO:01000036; material: ENVO:00002151; isolation source: viral sequences binned using virsorter ... | reverse complement strand
AAAATACTTTCTTTAGCCATGTAGAATCCACAGGCTAAAAATAAGCCGCCTAAAATTTCAGTTAACCACCAATCAGTCATGCCTAAATATGCAGCACACGCAGCGGTTACAACAACCAAACCAAAAACCCAGAAAGCAAGTATTAGGGCAAACCCGTCAACCTCTCCATTATATTTAGCGCATCTTTCTGCATATTCCTTATCGCTCATAAAATCACCTTTTTTATTGTTTCGCCTTAGCTGTTATAATGACTATATACTAAATAATCTAATGAAGTGGTCTAACCAGTGCCAGAATTAACTTTAAACTTTATCAAGGGTGATGAACACGGGTCCGAGACAGAATACCGTGACGCCTTGCCCGTTAATATGTACGCAGTTGAGCGGCCTATTTTTGGCTCTCAGGGTTATATGTGCCAAGAGCCGGGGATAACTGAGTTTGTTACCGATTCAGATAGCAAACTTTTTCTAGGAATTGACCGTGGCGGAATCTGGAATAGTAGGTTAGAGCGACATTACAGGGTATCGGGCCAAAGTCTAATACAGCTAAACAGCAACGGTACTGTAACTCGCTTAGGTGAGATAACTGGCTCAGACAACGCCAAGATGGCTTACTCATTTAACAACCTTGCAATAGTCGCAGATAAAAAGCTTTATATGTATAACCCTGATGACGGGCTAAGGCAGATTACAGATGAGGACGTAGGAAAGCCAATAGATATAACTTGGATTGACCAGTACTTCGTTTTAACTGACGGCGAGAACCTTTACCACACCTCTATAGTTAATGAGACAACCATTGACCCTAGCGAGTTTGCAACCTCTGAATTTTCGCCAGATGGAACAACTGGACTAGGTAAAACCGTTGATAATTTCTTTGTAGCTTTTAACAGGTACACAACAGAGTTTTTTAGAAGCATTGGCGGCGAGCCTGGCACATTTGCATTTTCACGCTCAAGCGGTAGAGCTGTTAACGTTGGCACTCTTACACCAAATACCAAATGCGAGATAGACGACGCATTTTACACGATAGGCAATCGCAAAGGCGAAGCCTTAAGTATTTATGCGCTAACAGCAGGAAGGGCGCAAAAGGTTGCAACAAGGGAAGTTGAAAAGATATTAGCAAAGTATACGGAGAGTGATTTAAGTGGATCTGTATTGGAAGGTCAAGAATTTGACGGTTATCAATTTTTGCTTATTCACCTACCAGAAGAAACTTTAAAACTAAACTTAACAATTGCAGGTAAGGCGGGCTTAGATAACGCTTATTCAATCATTAAAACTGGTAAAGATGGGCAAACAACTTATACAGCCATTCACGGAGTATTTGACGCCTATGCTGGAAAGTGGATTTATGGCGACAAGACGCAATCAAGAATAGGATTCTTAGATAATAAAGCCTCACTTCACTATGACTCATTTGCTGAATGTTATTTAAACACACCTTTTTATCCAATTGACTCCTTTTCTATTAATGAAATAGAGATTAAAACAGTGCCAGGATTCACAACCGACAATGATGCAACTGTTGCAATTAGCCTTAGTCAAGATGGCGTTAACCAATCTAGTGAAGCGTGGACAGACTACGCAAACATGGCTCAGTATAACAAGCGTTTTATAATTCGCAGGCTTGGTTACACAAGAGACTTTGTAAGCGTTCGTATGCGTGGCGTATCTAGATCGAGAATGGCATTTAGTTATGGGGTTTTAAAGTATGGCTAATACCTACGACTTAACACTTAACGACCTGCTAAAGGTTTTTCCTGATGATCAATTTGTTGCTAAGGGAATAGAAGAGACGATAAATGACAGCAGGGAAAATAAAGAAAAGGTAGACGGAAACACAACTGACATTGAAAAGCTAAAAGATGAAGTTGAACAGCTTGATCAACAAGTAACGGCAATCAACGGGCAAATACAAACGCTACAGGGTCAGGTCGGGCAATTGCAGAGCGATGTCACACAACTGCAAAATGATGTAACTGTAATACAGGGTGATATTGCTGATTTACAAACAAGGCTAGACCAAGCAGAAACAGACATAAACCAACTTCAATCTGATGTTGCACAACTTCAACAAGATTTGACAGATTTAGGCGTTAGAGTATCTGATAATGAAACAGCAATAGCGCAACTTCAAACTGATGTAAGTCAAAACTCAACAGATATACAAGCTAACAGCACTAACATAGCAACAAATGCAGGTGACATTGCAAATATAGTTGTTAGGGTAGATCAACTAGAGCTCAGAAAGCTTGGCGCATCATCAGCAAACGTGAACACCCCAAGCGGAGCAACAGCGCTACAAATTGAGCTTAGAGACAACAATGATAATTTGCTTGGTTACATCCCTGTTTACGGAGCGCCATGGTGATGTGGTACGTACCAAATGATTTAATGGGCGCAGCTTTTGACCACAATCACACTGCGATAGGATGGAATAAAAAAGGTAAGGTTGTTTTTACTTTTGCTAGAAGGGGTAACGCTGTTGATTGTCATTTTGCAGCAGATAAAAAAGCATTAAGGCATATTAGAGAGGCAATATCGGACTTTATAGCATGGGTGAGAAAAAACCTCTTATGGTGTAAAATGATACTGGCAGCAGTTGCAACCGACAGCGTTGATAGACTGTTAAATAAAATTAAATTTAAACTAGTAACGCAATACGAAGGTTGCAACATATACGCGAGGTATATATGACTAAAATATTTACAACTTTTTCTGACGCTGTTGGAGCTACAGACTCAAAAGCAGGCGATAGGGCGGCTAGAGCATCTGAAATGGCTGCGCAGACTCAGGCAGGCTTTCAGCAGCAAGCGCTTGATTACTTAAAAGAGACTCAAGCGCCAATAACTGAGGCTCAAACCGGCTCTTTAGGTAGATTAGGCGATTTAGCGACACAAGGAGTTAACCCATACCAGCTACAAACGGAGCAGCAGCTTTTAAAAGGTATAGAAACAAGCCCTTTGTATCAGTCAATTATGGGCGGCTTGCAAACCGGTGAGGAATCAATTCTAAGAAACCAAGCAGCTACAGGCGGCTTTAGGAGCGGCGGAACACAGCAAAATCTAGCCAGACTTGGTAGAGATACAGCCAATCAAGCGTTAATGGCCGCATTTGGAAATAGACAGCAAAGAGATATGCAGCAAGCGGGATTGAATCAGCAAGCTTTTCAAAATCAGCTTGGCTTAGAATCAACCATCATGGGCCTGCCTAGTCAAGTTGGCAATATTGCTGGATTAACTTCTGGTATTGGTCAAACGCTCGCGCAAGGGCAAATAGGTGCAGCACAAAACAGACTGCAAGGCTCTCAGGCCAACACGCAAAACCTAATGAATCTAGCTAGCCTTGGTTTTACTGCATTTTCTGACCGCAGACTAAAAGATAACATTAAAAAAGTCGGCAATGAAAACGGATTTAATGTTTACACATGGGATTGGAACGAAAAAGCGAACCAGTTAGGGCTGCATGGCAATGGCAGGGGCGTTATCGCTGATGAAGTCAAGCAAGTCAAACCGGAAGCAGTTAAAAGACATGCAGGTTTTGACACGGTGGATTATGAAATGATTGGAGTTAAGAATGGCTAACAACCCTTTTACAATAGATATTTTAAGCGGTCAACGCGGCATTAATCAGAGTCTTGGCAATTTAAGTAATGCTGTTGGTGGATTCATGCAGCAACAAAAAATGGAGCAGCAACAACAAGCGGCTCAAGATAGGCGCAATGAGTTTGCAGCTGGATTACAAAGCGCGATTGGTAGCGAGTCTTATATCCAAGACTTAACTGGTTTAATGGCTAGATTCCCAGAGTACGCGGAAGAAGCCAGAAAAGTTTATGGTTTTACTAATGATCAAACAGAGCAAATTGCGCGACAAGGCTACTTGAATGCATACAAGAACCCAGAGCAAGCAACGCAAATACTAACTGACAAAGTAAATCAAATAAGCGCCGCAGGTGGCAATCCTGCAATGACAGCAGAAGATGCAATGAGCCTGCAAGGTAAGTCACCAGAGGAAATTAGACGTGAGCTTGCAATTGGTATGATTATGATTGACCCTAAAATCGGTAGTCAGTTATTGAACCAAGGGATGACAACTCAAGAAAGGCAAAGACAGCAGCAAATAAACCTTGATAGAGAAAAGTTTGAGTACGGGAAGCAGCAAAATAAACTTGATAGAGAAGCTAAAATTTTAGACAACCAGTTAAAGAAAGCTAAAACAGAGGCGCAAACTCAACAGGTTCAGCAAAAAATTGAAGAAAACCAGAGCAAGAAAGAGTCATTGCAAAGGCAGAAAATATCTGACGCTCAATCTTCACTAGCGCAAGCTCAAGACACTGTTAACTTGATAAACAGAATAACAAACTCAGAAGGTTTTAGTTCGGCAGTCGGAGCCAAGGGTGCGTCTAGTTTCTTTGGTTTGCTAGATAAACCCATCGCTGGTACTGACGCAGCAGACACGGCGGCTTTGCTTGAAACGCTGGATAGTAAAAACTTCCTTAATGCAATTCAGCAAATGAGGGGTTTAGGTGCGCTGTCTGATGCAGAAGGCAAAAAGGTTAGCTCAGCAATTCAAAACTTAAGCAGAGATCAAACAGAAAAGCAGCTTAGAGAAAACCTAACACAAGTTGTTGAAATAACAAATAGAGCAATTGAAAAATCCAAACAGATAATCCAGCAAGAGGGTGGAGAGGTTCCGCAACAAAGAGTTGACGCACCGCAAAGTGCAATAGAATTTTTAAGGCAGAACCCAAATCTTGCAGAGCAATTTAAAGCTAAATACGGTTATTTACCAGAGGGTATGTAATGGCTAATCCATTTGATCAATTTGATAAAAAAGAAGTCAATCCTTTTGATAAGTTTGACCAACAACCTCAGCAGCAAGGTCAGCAAGTTGAACCGCCAAAAGAACGGGGCTTTTTTGAATCTGCTATTGACTTGTTTTCTGGTGAGCAAGACATGACACCAGAAATAGAAGGTCTTGCGGAAATAGGTGATGCGCCAGAGTTGAACGCCTTGTCAGGTGGCGCATTAAAGGCATCTTTAGGATTGCTTACACAAGGTAGTGACGAGGGTGCGGCAGCAGTTTTAAAACAAAATATACCTGATGCAAAATTCAGAAAAGACAGCAAAGGTAATTTTATTGCTGACCTACCAAGCGGGAGCTATGCACTAAACAAGCCTGGATTATCTGGTCAAGACGTTGCAAGGTTTCTTTTCGGTGCTTCTGCATTTACACCAGCAGGTGCAGCAAGAACACTAGGCGGAGCGGCGGCGGGAAGTGCAGCAACAGAATATGGTATACAAGCTCTAGGTGAGCAACTTGGTGGTGAAGATGTTAAAGGTGAAGATATTTTAACATCTGGCTTGCTTGGTGGTGCATTTAAAGGCGCTGAAAACTTGGTAAGTGCAGCGTCAAAAATTAGGGGCGGAGAGATACCGAAAGAAACAGCTGAAACCATTGCAACAGGCGAAAGGTCTGGCGTACCTGTTATGACTAGCGACATTATAGAGCCAACAACGTTTGCAGGTAAGGCAGCGAGAACAGTTGCAGAGCAAACCCCGCTAGCTGGAACTGGTGGACAAAGAGCGGCACAGCAAGAATCCAGAGAGCGCGCAATAGCAGACTTAACAAGCGAAGTTACACCATCTTATGATGACATTGTTTCTAGCCTAAAAAGGCAGCAGAAAAAAGTTAGAGGCGCAGCAGGGCAAAGACTTGGTGATATTGGCGATAGAATGTCAGAAATAGGTGTAATACCAACTGATAACGCAATTAAAGCCATAGACGATGAAATAGCAAGCCTTACGGCTCCCGGCAGAGTTCCAGACGAACAAACCATAAATAAGCTATCACAGTACAGGACTGCTTTAGAAGAAGGGCAAGACTTAAAAAGCCTAGATACACTTAGGTCTGACTTTAGAGAGCAAGTAAAAGGCGATAGGGTTTCTCTACCAAACAGAACCCAAGCTTCACTTGAAAAAATATATAAATCTATGTCCGATGACATTGATCAATCAATTAGATCCAATCTTGGTGATGATGCAGCTAAAGCATGGAATCAGGCAAAATCTGTTTATGCGAGAGAGGCGCAAAAAATAAAATCTACAAGACTTAAAGGTTTGTTTGACAAGGGTGATTTAACACCAGAAAACGCGAGAAACTTATTGCTAAGTCAAAAGCCTAGTGAGGTTAAAGCTTTATATCAAAGCTTAGACAATAAAGGAAGACAGGCAGCTAGAGCAACGCTGCTAAGTGAGGCACTATCAAAAGCAACTGACGCGGCTGGTGATATTTCTGCGGACAGGTTTGCAACTCAGTTAACAAAACTAGACCCGCAGATAAATATATTATTTAAAGGTCAGGAAAGGCAAAACCTAAAAGGCTTGGGTAAATTGCTAAACGCAACTAGACAGGCGCAAAAAGCAGATTTAACAACACCTACAGGTCAACAGTTAATACCTTTTGCGGCTGGCGCTGCGGCTATAACAGATTTAACCGCTACGCTTGGTAGCGGATTGAGTGTTGGCGCTTTAGCTAGGTTGTACGAATCAAAGCCAGTTAGAAACTCTCTAATAAAACTAGCAAATGCAAAGGAAGGAACTAGTGCTTTTGAGTCCGCTTTGCTTGAAGCTTCCGCCGCTTTGAGCGCAAGTGCGCAAGCCTTAAATCGTGAAGAATAAATATTATAAGCACTATTAGAAAATTAATCATAACACCAAAAGCAAAAGCAAGAGGTTAAACAATGTCTGAAATAGTACAAAATCAGTATAGCAGTTGGCAAGCTGAAAACTCAGCCAAGTTTATTTACAATGGTTTTATTTATGTTGGTCAAGTTGATACAAACCCAGAAATTCCAGCAAATCAAGTTAGAGTTTATTACATAGATGAAAATGAGCAGGAAGTTGACCTGGCCCAACCAATACGCACAAACACAAGTGGTTTCCCTGTAATTTCTGAAACTAGCCAAACTGTAATTCAGATTCGAACTGACGGTGATTACAGCGTAAAGGTATTAAATAAAGGAAAAAGCAAAGAGTGGTACATACCAAAAGCCTCCACACTTAATGGTGTTATAACAATTGATAATGTTTCAGGGTTGCGTGATGAGCTAAATGACAGGGCTATTTATTTAACTCTCGCAGAAGCTAGAGCAAAAACAGATTTAACAGTTGGTCAATACGTAAGAATAACTGATTATGACAACGGTCTTTATAAAGTTGTTTCAACATCAGAGACAGGTAATCTGTACTTAACAGGATTTACAGGAGGGGTTAAATTAGAACTTGTCCCTGAATATGGATATATAGACCCAGTTTGGTATGGTGCAGATAAGACTGGCTCAACATTGGCATCCGGAAAAATTCAAGAGGTGCTTGACTGGGCAGAGCAACAGCAAATTTTTGGACCAACTTACAAAACAACAAAGTACCCAGTAAATCTTGGGTCTGGTGAATTTTTAAGCAATCCTTTGATAGTAAGAGATGGTGTTCATTTTCTAACAGATGGAAACTCAACAATATTAAAGCAAAATACAACTGGTGACGCTATTCGAGCTATAGCTGACGTAGATAATGACGAGTTTTATTTCAATGTTGTCATTGATGGCTTTTATTTGGTAGGTAAATCATCAGACAAGCAAGGTTACGGGATAAGAGGTCAAGGATTAATAAGGCAGTGTAAGATAAAAAATATAACAACAGAAAACTTTAAGTCTGGTTTATTTTTGGAAAGATGCTGGACTTTAACTGTGACTGGTGGATCTACATATTTCGCCGATGACGTTGGAATATATTGGGACGGTGCAACATCAGCAGTGCTCAAGGACTACAGAATAGATGCTTGCGGAACACACGGCGTTTATATTAGGAATAATCTTATCTCAACAGAGACGATGGAAATAACGCGAGTCAAGTCTCAATTTAACCAGTTGTCTGGCATTAGACTTGAAGGTATCAGAACAGCAAGAATGCAAAGCTTATTCCTTGAGGGTAACTGTAAAGACTCTGTGAACGGAATAAACTGGGCTTACTTACATGTAATAGGTAATGAGGACTACGGAATAAAAGCCACTGATATATTCTGTAACAAGGGTTCGAATGGTGGTGTTGGAAGGGCTGGTGTTTATCTTGATAAGCTAAAAAACTCGACAATTGATCACCTCACTGTGCAAGGAGGAATTGCAAACGGAATTGAAATATCAAGCCAAAATGAATCTGTTGAAGTTACTAATGCGTTACTAGCTGTAACTGGTGATAAAGTTATTAATGACATGACTGACGGATTTTTCACACTTCAAGAGGGCTTTAACCCTTATGAGTTTTACGGAAGAGATTTTGACCCGACAAACCCTGCAACCGCAAGTTTAATTGCTGGGGCGTGGAACTCAGGAGCACCGAGGGGTATTGGCTTTGGTGTTGATGGCACAAAACCAACAATACAAGGTTTTGGATCTGGTACTGGCGGAGATATAGCTTTAAACCCAGAAGAGGGTGACGTTGAAATATGTTTAGGTACTGGCAATGACGTTGTAATTGGTGGTGAGCGTAAAGCGCTAAGAAGAAGCGGATCAAACTTAACAGGATTAACATCTGATAATATCATAGGGATAAACACTGATGCTGGAAACAGAAGTTATACACTGATAGCAGGTCAGTATAAAAACGGTAAAATCATTACAATTAAAAAAGAGTCAGCAAGCAACACTTTAAATGTTATATTACCAACTGGCAGTTTGGACGGAGTTTCTGGTACAACCGCAATAACTGACGCTTACGGTAAGCTTAAAATCTACTGTGACGGAACTAATTGGTGGTCTATTTAAAAGTGGACCTATCCAAGTTTATAGACCAGTGCATGGTTTTTAAAACAATTGCTATGTATAAAACAAAGTAAATCATAGTTATCTCCTGTTATTAGCTTGAATGGTGAACTCAACGGATGAGTTCACCTTTATTATTTAGAATTGCTGATTATGTTGTGGCTGAAACCCGCCTTGACCTTGCTGTGGTGCAAAACCACCTTGTTGCTGCGGTTGTTGGTTATATTGCTGTTGCGGCGCTTGTTGTTGCTGGTTGCTATCCTGCTTACTATCAAGCATTTGCATTTGACCACCCATATCAACGACTATCTCAGTCGTATACTTTTCTTGCCCTTGTTGGTCAGTCCATTTTCTGGTCTGCAATCGACCCTCAATATAAACCTTAGATCCTTTTCTTAAATACTCACCAGCAATTTCAGACAGCTTTCCAAACAATACTACTCTATGCCATTCAGTGCGCTCTTGTTGCTGACCTGTGCTTTTATCTTTCCAGCTATCACTTGTTGCAATACTGATGTTAGCAACACTGTTTCCGTTTGGCATATACCTAACTTCTGGGTCTTGACCTAAGTTGCCAACTAAAATAACTTTGTTTACGCCTTTGCTCATTTTCATTTTCCTATTTAATAAAGTTAATCTTGTTGTAAATTTCACGAAGTAAGCGAACATCATCAGCGCAATACTCTGAAATTTTATCTATGTTGCCAGCTTTAAACTCAGGCCAAACTTGCGAGCCGTCCATACCTTCATATTTACCTCCTAAACATAATTGCTTGGCAAGGTTATCAAGTGATATGCGTCCGCCAAAACCTTCCCACAACTCCATTGTGCAAACATGCTTTTTAGCATAAGCGTCAAAATTAAATTGCGGCTCAATACCATTAATAACAAACCGCTTGAACAAAAAAGGTAAGTCAAACTTTTTGTTGTGCGCTACAAAGGTTACGCTTGGGTATTCTTTTAGCAATACGTTAACGCTTTCTAATATTTGCTTTTCTTCACCTGTTAGAGTTATCACTTGATTATCACCGATAGCAATACCAACACAACAAAGCTTACCTTTTCCGCCATCAAAAGAGGTTTTAAGCCATTGCTCAGTTGCTTGGTTTTCTTTTTCTGACTCAGCGAATGTAGCAACCCAAAGCTCTTTTAACTCGTCAGCGGTTTTGTATTTACCTTGATCGCCAAGGTTTAATGCTTCGATTAATTTAGTTTTTGTTAAGTTTGGCGCTTTAACTTCTAAGTTTTCAGCAATCGACGCAACTGCGC
>VTLG01006861.1_pt1 | contig 10089 bp, 18 predicted proteins | sample 4694571 | NCBI WGS metagenome assembly VTLG01 (sample SAMN12604809, study PRJNA352737) | marine metagenome | biome: ENVO:00000447; feature: ENVO:00000209|ENVO:00000569|ENVO:01000036; material: ENVO:00002151; isolation source: viral sequences binned using virsorter ... | reverse complement strand
AAACAAACTTTCTAAAACAATTTGCAGTATAAATTTTAGCTTTGTCATCATAAACAACAGTAGTTATTTTTGTTGCATTAAATTTATTTTTAAAAGTTTTAACAACTTTTGCTTTAATTGGATTTGTGCTTACTATTGCTTTTTTCATTACTGATTCTCCTTTTCTAACTTTTCAATTTTATTTATATTATTTCTATTTTTTTTGTGTATCTTAAATCGCCAGTTTTATACCATTTGACAAATTCCTCTGCTTCGGCTTTTGTTTTGTATTCACCGTGTATAAATTGACTACCATCTTTTTTAGTAATTTGAACTTGATATTTTTTACTCATCGTTTCCTCTCTTTCATTTTTATTTATATTAAACATAGCTAAATACTACTTTTTCAACTAGAAAAGTCAATATATTAATAGTTGTATTATTAGCTATATTTTATGCTGTTTTTAGGGGGGTGTGGTATGTGTCGAAATAGAACAAAACGCTAACGTACGTGCTTCTATGACGTTCCTACGTCAATATTTTGCTTGGTTTACCTTTAAGTATCTTTATCTTTTCTTGTAGTGTTTTAATCTCACTATTAGCTTTATCTAAATCTTCTACTGCATATTCGTATTTCTGTGATGTACGTTTTAATGCACTATCTTTCTCTTTGAGTTTAGACTGCATTTCATCAACCTCGTCTTTTAATATACGAATTTGATCTTTATATTCAGTAATAATTTCTTTGTAATCGGCTTTTTCTGCCATAGATTATTTTTTATTGTTGCGAAAAATTTGAGTACCTTTGATACCAAAAATTGAAGCACATACTAAAATCCAGAGATTCGTGAACCAACTGGGTAGTGCTTGAAAATGCTCAAAAAATAAATTGATCTTTTCCATAGCTTCTGGATCGTCTGACCATACTCCATACGCCAACACTAAAATAGGAAGCGTAAGAATCAAAAGGACAATTTCGTCCTTATAGTCGTTCTGTCTAGCTTCTAATAATTTGCCTTGATATTGTTCTTCTCCACGAGCCATTTTTTCTGCGTGAAGATATTGAGCATCGGCCATACGCATTTTAGTTTCTTGTCGTTTTTTGTAGATATGACTACCTGCACTTACAGCCATTTTAATTGCACTAAACCACATAATTTATCCTATATATATATATTCTTGTAAATCGTTTTCTTCTAAATATTCTGGAACTTTAAAACTTGGACATTCTTTTTTATCATCTACTTGATAATGACCTATAATCTTTTTAATTTCATATTTTTTAGTTAGATTTAATAATAATGCTTTTAAAGTAACCCATTGTTCATTTGTAAAATTATTAGACCAACCACCATTAGCATCTGATCCACCAATCATACAAATTGCTATTGATCTATGATTAACCTTTGGTGCGTGTGCGCCTTGCATTTCTTCAGGTCTTGCTGGTTCTATCGTTCCATCACGAGTTATAATATGATGATAACCTACATCGTCCCAACCATTATCTTTGACGTGCCACTCTCTTATTTTTTCTACACCTATATCCATTGTTTCTGGTGTAGCTGAACAATGAATAACAATCGTGTCAGTTAATTCTCTTTTAATCATTTTTTAATTACAGTTGTTTTTATCTAAATCAATTGGTTTATCTTTATAAAACCATACATAACTAGATAGCTTTGTACCATCTTGTGTATAAGTGCATTTCTTTCCTATTGAACAAGCACTTACAAAAAATAGTAAAGCTATTAATATAAATAATTTATTCATCAATACCTCTATTTACCATACGTTAATTCTAATGTGTCCATTGTTGTACTTCTAACTTCCTGAATCTTACTATTATATATAGATAAATCAACCACGCCCCAAAACCAACCAGTTGTTGAGAGTTTTGCATAACTTTCAACGTGATTCATTGGTAAAGCACAACCTACATTGACAACTCTAACATAATTTGAATCACCTATTTTGGGACATCGAACATCATTAAATTTATGAGTATGGCCGAACACCACATCAAACAAACTATTCTGTCCAATATTTCTTTCAACATTAACACCACCAAATTCCCTACCCATAATGTTAAAAGGTACGTGAGTGAACCCTACGCCATCAATAAAATGAAACTCCCCATATTCACTCGTTGTCCAACCATACTTTTTTAACGTCCTGAATAGTTCTCTTTTACCCATTTGATAATATTCAGGATTATTATTTTCCCACTTCCAAAGTCTGTTTTCGTGGTTTCCCAACGTACAATGTTTAGAAACCTTATAAGTACCTATTCCTTTATTTAATTCAGCTAAAGCAATATTAAAAGAATCTATATCTTTTATGAAAGTACCTTTGTTTTTTCTAGCTTCCATTGTTGCATTATCAATATGCCAACAACAACTATCTAAACTTAAAAAATCTCCAATTTGGACAACGTGATTTGGTTTTGTTTTTTTGATATGCTTTCCTATCCACCGAAAACGATCTTTAGGAATATCAGGTGCATCGTGAGCATCAGGAATAACGCAGACTTTAGTTATTTTCATAATTTATTACCTACAAAATAGCCAATACTTACAGCTATAATATATCCTATCCATATTACAACCCTTAAACCACCTTTACCCATATTAGCGTATGCAGACAATTTTTTTTGTTCATCTTTAATAGATGTTAATTCTTTTTTAATATGCGTTAATTCAGTCTTAATTTTCGCTATTTCTATACCATTAATTCTACTTTGATTCGTTTTAGACATTAGATTCCTTTTTTTTCATATATTTTTCAGGAACACAAACAAATTTAGTAAATAAATTATATTGATTAATTTGATCTTTACCTAAATTTCTTATTACTTTTAAAGAATGTGAATAACCATATACAGTACAGCTATATTGATCTGAAAACTTAACTCTTTCAGTTTCAAGTTGCTTACAATTTAAAGGAGTTGAAGTTGTTGCAGTACAAAGCCACATTATAATAATAAATTTTTCCATAATAGTTTTATACATAAACTATTATTAAGATTAAACCTTTTGAAAATTAATTAAGGTTTCGTTGGATAGGTAACATTATTAACTTCTTCCACAGTAGTTAAACCATCAGGAAGATCACGCAGGTCTTGTCTGTAAGTAGTCATATCTTCGGACATTGTTACATCTGATAAAGCATAAAAATCTGTTTCAGCTAAAAGTTTATTTCTTTTACTTCTTAAATCTGCAATAGCACGATCAAATGCACCATCAGCAAAAGCCTGTTCTTCAGCATCTCTAGCCGCTTCCTCTTCAGGTGTAAAAGGTACTACATTTCCATTTATTAAATGATGTCTTGCCATAATTTTTTATCTATACTCCTTTTTTTAATGTTTATCAAGCTATGCCATAAAGACAAATATCTCCAGCATCTATGTTGCCTGAACCAAATTTAAACTGTACTGCATCTACTGCACTTGTTGTATTACAATAGCCAGCAGTATAATGATCGAAGGCAATATCTCCTGCGTGAACAGCACTTGCTCGTATTAAAAAATGTTTGATATACGTTGTATCAGATGGTGCATATAAATACATTTCTCCGCTTATGGATTGATCATTATCGCTACCAACTCCGTAACCAATAGTTTGAAAACCTGTACCTTCAGCTATATCTTCTCCAGTATCATAACCTAAAGTAGGAGAAGAACCACTTTCATAATGATAAGCTCGAAAGTAAGAAGTTGTTTTAGTTACATTATAGTTTGAACCAGCATCACTAGAAAAATTTACTTTAAATGTTTGGCTATCAGTTTGTGGGTGCATATTATTAAAGGTAAATAAATATTCTTTGTATGTTCCATCAAGAACTACATCAGAACTACCATCAACAAAAGATAAAGTTGCAGAACTAGAAGCTGTCAGTTTTTTAATAAAAGTATAAGTACCTAAACTAGAAATACTGCCAAAGGTACTTACCGATCTTACTCCTCTATTATTTAATTTAACTAAAGCCATTAGCAAATCTCCGATTTGATTATGTTATCCATTAGCTATCCTTAATTCCATAGAGTTTGATTGTGCCACTTTCAATATTTCCATTACTATATTTAAACTGCATAGCTGTTATTGCTGATGTAGTATTAAAATAACCAGCTACTCTATCGTTTTCTGAACTTGGATCAGATGCACAATTATTAAAAGTTGCTATAAAATGTTTTACATAGGTTGTGTTGCTTGGCGAAAAAAGCCAAAGTTCTCCTACACCTGAAGCATCAGCACCAACATTTCCATCTCCAAAATTTAACATTTGAAAACCTGTTGATTGAGCAAGATCAAAACTTGTATTATAAAATAAACTTTGATTAGTTCCATCTTCTTTATGCCATGCTTGAATTGCTGTTGTAGTTTTTGTTATATCGTATGAATGAGAAGATGTGTCATCTGAACCATTAAAACCAAAATTTGGATTTGTTGCACCAGAAACTGGGTTTACATTAATAAACTTAAATAAATAAATAGGATATGTGCTATCCAAGACCACATCTGAAGTTCCATTAACAAAGCTAATAGTCGAACTGTCTGATGCTGTTTGTTCTTTAATTAAAGTCATAGCACCAGTAGGTAAGCTAGAAGCTGCTGTAATAGCACTTATAGAATTGTTGTTGTATTTAACTAATGCCATTTATGAAACTCCATAAAGTTTAAAAGTTCCAGCATCTATATTGCCACTATCCATTTTGAATTGGACAGCATCTACAGCAGATGTTGTATTTCCATATCCACCCAAAAATTGTTGTTGATTATAATCACCAGCTTCATAAAGATTACAAGTAGCAATAAAATGTTTAACAAATGTTGTACTTGACGGCTCAAATAAATGAAGCTCACCTGATAAACTTTGATCATTGTCAGTACCTATTCCATAACCTATAGTTTGAAACCCTGTTCCTTGTGCTAAATCTTGTTGTGGATGATAAGCTAAAGCTGTGCTATCACCAGCTTCATTGTGGTAAGCTCTAAACATACTAGATGTTTTAGTAACATTATAATTTGAACCTGAGTCTGCACTCATATTAAATTGAAATGCAGCTTGATTTACACTTGGATGTATATCTATAAATTTAAAAATATATTCCTTATAAGTAGAATCTATTCCACTTGTAAAAGAAATTGTAGCTGAACTAGATGCAGTCTGCGTAGATAATAAAGTCATAGCACCACCAGAAACTGCTGCTGGTAAAGCTGTTATCGCAGTCAAGGATTGATTATTGGCTACTTTAATTGCCATTGATTACTCCTTCGGATATTTGTCTTTAGTTGTTTTGATAGTAGCTTTCCAACCATCAATTCCATTGTGGTAGATGTCGTCTAATTGATCTACAATAGATGGATATTCTGCTTGTCTTTTGTATTTATATTCATCAGGATCTGTCCAAGTATTAACTTGTGACCAATCAATAGTAACTAAACTGTTGTTTTCATCCCAAGCCGTAATAGTTTCTTGAGTATCTCCGTTTATACCTTTTACGTTTGTATGAATATTATATATCGCTTTATGTAAATCTGCCATTATGCTAATACCTCCATAACTGTAATTGTTGACGCTAATCTTGGTCTATGTTGATCGTCTGCATCATTATATGATCTGTTTAAATATGCAGTTGTATTATCAACTTGTCGCCATTGTAATTTATAAGTAGTCGAACTTGTAGTTGATGGAGAATCTAAATAATTTATTGTTCTTGCTGCTATGTCATAAGTTGAATGTGGTCTAGTACCAGTTGATACTCTTGATCTACTGCTAGCAGCATCTCCAATACAAATGTCTGTTGAACCTCTTACAAGTTTAATAAGACAATTATAACCAGTTTCTGTTGCTGGATAACAAGAAACAAAAACTAAAATTTTACTTGATGTTGCAGATGGAGTTATATCTACTGACATTCCTGATATATCTGCATAACTTGATGATTGAGTAACAGAAGTAGTATCTGTTTTAGTAGTAGATACAACTTGTCCAATTTTTCCACCACCAACATAAGTTTTAATTCTTGATGCAGCAGTTTTTCTTAAAGTTCCACCAGCTCCATCATCTAGTAAAAATAAATCAGCATCAGCTATAGCTCCACCTATATCTGTTTCACCAGAAATAACATCAGTTCCTAATTTTGCATTGGTTACAGTTCCATCGCTTGGTGTTCCAAGATCAAGAACATTACCTAACAAGATTACAAAGTCTATAACATCGCCAGTTGCTAAGTTTGATGCAAAAGTAAGTGTTGAACCAGATACTGTAAATGAAGTTACTGGTGCTTGTAAAATTCCATTAAGTGAAACCAGCATGTGATTTGCACTTTCAGGAACTACATTTGTTGAGCTTACTTGTAGTGTGTATGCTGCTTGTCCATTAACTACACTAATAGCATCACACTTTTGAAAGTTTCCTACTATCGGCTCTTTTCCTATATACATTGATTATTCTCCTGGTTTTGTTGGAAATTCTTTTTCGTTTACTTTTTCAACTGTATCTAATCCTGATGGTAAATCTCTCAATTCTTGTCTATAAGTTTTCCAATCATCGCTTAAAGTTTGATCTGATAAAGCTAGGTAATCTGTTTCTTGTAAAAGTTTATTTCTTTTATATCTTAATTGTCCTAATGCTCTATTTAAAGCATTATCATTCCATTTTTTTTCTTCAGCATCTCTTATAGTTTCTTCTTCTGCTGTAAATTGTACTCTAGTACCATCTATATTTTTATATCTAACCATAATTTTAACTACCTGTTAATCCGTATAAAGTTAATTTACCAATCATATTATCTGCACTCATAAAAAATTTAATTCCATTATGTGCTTTTCTTGAAGTCATGTGTCCAGAAAAATTAACTCCTTTATTATCATCAGTTGTACCTTGTGAAACATAAGTTGCTTGTCCAGTTACAGAAGTTAAAATATCTGAATTAGTTGGATTATGAAGATACAACATCATTTGATAATAACCATTTGCCTGACTATCTAAATTATGTCTATCTAATTCTATATAAGTATTATCTTCATCTTCTTGTACATCAGATGCTCCAATATCTCCAACTTCATAAGCATAATCAGAACTGCCACTATCATCTGTACCATCTACTGAAAATCTACACCCAAAAGTCCTATCATCAGTAGTACATTTAACATTACCTATTATTAAATAATGTCCATAAGTTGATGTAATATATGTACTACTAAAAGCTATATTACCAACTTCGCTTGTTTCAGAAATTTGATGAACTTTAACTAGACCTGGAGATGCTTTAATATGCGAATAATCCATTCGCTTTAAAGTTCCAGCGTCAGATACTAAAAATTCATCTGTGTCTGCTGGTTCTGCACCTAAAGCTGTGTCTGCTGAAATTATATCTTGTGCTAGTTTAGCATTTGTAATTATTCCATCTGCTACATCAGAACTTGTTAAAGGTGCGTCTGTTGGTTTTTTACCTATAAAAGCCATCTTATGTTATCTCCATTATAGACAATGTGCCTGAAACTTTATCAGCTACAGAACAGTCTATTTTAATTTCATCTGTAGTTTCTAATACAACTTTTCCACCAGATAAAAGTTCTAATGAACTTCCTGCTGGTATAGTTACATCTTTCACTAAGAATGATGTACCATTTGTTACATTATTAGCACCACCTCTATTTGCTGTATCACTCACTAATTCTACTTCAACAGTAACTGCTGCTGTATGAATATTAGTAAGAATCAAACCGAGTACAACAGTAGTTGTACTACCAGCGACAGTATACATTTTGTACGCTGTGCCAGCACTTGAGGGTTCTGCTGCAAATGTAACTACTTTAAATGTATTTGCCATTTGTGTTTTCTCCTTTTATTATTAATTAAACTATCCGAGTGCGATTGCTAAGGCTGTAGGGTCATCTGTTACATACCCAGCACTATTTAAGTATGTTTTAACATCTGTTAATGCTACTTGTTTCATCGTACCATCATCATTAACTACTAATCTGTCAGCATTTGCTAAAGTTGTAGAAGATGCTGCTGTTCCACCATCCATAATATTTAACTCAGCTGGTGTTGCAGCAATCGTTGTAGTTGTTACTGCTGCCAATAGAGGAATATATCCTGTTTGGTTTAACAAGTATTGTGTTCTGTCTGCTGTTGGATCAACAGGTACTAAAGTAGTTTCATAAGCATCTGCTGTAGATCCTTCAAAGACAGCTCCATTACCATCTATAATTGGTGATGTTAATGTTTTGTTCGTTAAAGTTTGTGTTCCAGTTAAAGTAACATCTCCTACATTTTGAGGTGTAACTTTTGTAAATGCTATTGAATCTGAACCAAGAGTAACTGTGTTATTAGTTGTGCAAAGCCACATAGTATTATCATTAGTTGAACCTTGATTTATAATAACCATTTGACCTGATAGCTCACCAATAGCATCAAAGTCTGTTGATCTACTAGCTGTTCCAGAACTAACTACTGTGTAAATACCATTTTGACTACCAGTAGATTGATCTTTAACTAAAACTTGATCTCCTGTAGCAAGAGTTACACCATCAATAGTATCTCCATTTTGAAGATCAGAAGATAAAGTAATATTTGCTGTAGTTGCTGCTTCGCAAATAATTCTAGTTCTAAGTCCAGCAACAGCATCATTAACATAAGATGTAGTAGCTTTTGTATCCATTTGAGTTTGGATAGCACTTGTTACACCATCTAAATATCCTAATTCTGTATCTGTAACATCTGATACTGCAATCTTTTGAGAGGAGTTAGAAATAACAGCTCTGCTTGCAGTTAAAGATTCTGTATCAATTGTTGTAGCTGATCCAGTTATAGTTGCTTGTTTAGCATCTAATTGAGTTTGTATTGCACTAGATACTCCATCTAAATAACCAAGCTCAGTAGAAGTAACATCACTAACAGTTACATCTCCATTACTATCTGAATATAAAGCTCTTGATGCAGTTAGATTTTCCATTTTAGAAAATTCTATAGCTGCTGAAGAATTAACATCAGCATTAACTATTACACCTGAACCAATAGCTGCTGTTCCTGTTGTTCCAATTGAAATATCTCCAGATATAACTACTGGATTAAAATTCGTACCATCTGCTATTAAAGCTGCACCAGAAGTGTTAGTACCCATAGTAATATCATCACCTGATACTGTAAGATCACCAGTAACAACTACATCATTATTAAATGTAGCTTTTCCTGCTGCTGACATATCTAGTGATAATGCGTTAATTGCACTTCCACCATCATTACCTTTAATGATTACATCTTTATCTGATGTTGTAGATTTAATAACTAAATCTGTTGATGAGTTAGTAATTTCTCCAAATTGAGTACCCCCATCATAAAATTTTATATCTCCACCATCTGCGTCTAGGTGAATATCGCCTGGAGCATCTAGTGTTACATCTGTAGCACCATTTGAAACTATATCTAATGTAGTTGTACCACCATCTTTAATAGTAACATTTGCACCATCAGCATCTAAAATAATATCTCCTGATACATCTAAAGTATAATCACCTGTGATTGGTAATGTTTCTGGTATTGAAGTATTAGTTGCACTAATAGCTCCAATGTGTACTGAAGTTATAGCTTCATTTGAAAGAGATCCTGAATCAAAAGAAACTGTTACTGTAGTGTTTGTTGAAAACGCAGTAGCTGAAATTGATCCATAAATTGTTCCTGGTGTAGATGCTACAATTTTAACTCTACGACCTACATGATAAACAGAAGTTACGTCAACTCCTGCAATTGTAAAACTTGTAGAAGATGCGTAAGCTGGTGTGTAAGTTCCTGCTCCATCTCCATATTCGATCCATTCAACAGAATTATAAAACTGTCTAATATCTGCCATTAAATCTCTAAAGGCATTATTAATGTTTGATGGCAACATACCTTCTGCAACAGATACTGAACCTGTTGAAGTAGCTGTATTATTTGCTGCTGTTGTATCGTATTTTCCTATATAACTTCCTGCCATGATTCTCCCTAATTCATAAACCAACTGTAAGCTTTATCGCTTTCAGTATTATTTTTATTTATTAATTCATTAACACTAGACTCTAATTGTCTTTGGAAATACTCTTGTGTTTCCATTGAATATCTAAC
>VTLG01012640.1_pt1 | contig 10091 bp, 10 predicted proteins | sample 4694571 | NCBI WGS metagenome assembly VTLG01 (sample SAMN12604809, study PRJNA352737) | marine metagenome | biome: ENVO:00000447; feature: ENVO:00000209|ENVO:00000569|ENVO:01000036; material: ENVO:00002151; isolation source: viral sequences binned using virsorter ... | reverse complement strand
CAGGAGGTATCTCTGTAAATGTACCTGTTCGATGATACCAATGTAATCTCTCTTGATTGGGGGTATCATCCATTTCAATAATATGTCCACTTTCAGTTTGGTGTACATGATTGTATGGATAAAGGGCGGCCCACGGAATCTTAGGTTCAGACCATTTCTTATTATTAGCTGTAGGTATGTCTATCTGTCCAGCTTTCCTATTCTGCATTTTTTCAAAGACAATCCCTGAAGCCTTTGGATCACTTGAATCTGTATTTCCACGTAAACCTCTCGCCAATCTATTTGTTGTGGGCTCTCTTAAATAATCTAATTGTCTTGTTGTTGATAATTTTGTATTTGCTAAACCTGTATCTGGATAAGTTGATCTTACTGGTTGTTCTACAATCTTAACAGTAAATGGAGGTCTTGGTGCTGAAGGTCCAGTTTGACCTATTATAGACCTTACTATTGTTCCGTTTGCAGAAACATCAGAAGTAATTTCTACATGTGATGCATCTTCAGAAGGATCAGGATTGGAATTATGAATAATAGTTGCTGGTTCTCTTGGAACTAAATCACTCACAGGATTATAAGCTAAATCTCTTGGTCCTATTTCATCTTCAAATTCTGGGTGTCCAACAACTGAGCCAGGCGGTAAATCTCCTTGTTCTCTTCTTGGATCAAGAAACCCCTGACCACCTACTGCTGTTCCATCATTATTAATTCCCTTTGCATCTAATTCTGGAATACCACCAATCGTTCCAAAAAACATAGGTTCTTGTCCTGCCTCACCATCACGATAAAATCCCACAACCCATGTTCCTTCAACCGGACCTAATGGAGTTGTACCTACTCCTGTTTGACTTGCAGAAGTAATGGGTGAAACAGGATACGCCCACGGCAAACCAACTGTTGGTTGATCATTCTTATCTTCTGAATGCCATCCTAATATTCTAATTTTACATCTACCAAGATAAAGCGGATCATGGCGGTCTTCGACAACTCCTTGCCACCAAACAAATCCTTCTTTTCCCATAAAGTATGACATATTATTATATCCTATCTGCTCCAGTTGCATCTGGTTTTGATCTATCTTTACCAACAGGGCTAGCAAATGAGTCTTTTATTGCTTCAAATTCTATCTCATATTTTTCTCTATTAAAATGATGTCGTAACTTAGTAATTAAATAATAACCACTCAAATATGTGTGATGTTTAGATTGTGTCTGGCCATCTCTATCTTCAAGATATTGTGTAGGCATTTTGAATTCAATTAAATCTCCTACTGTTCTAGTAGAAAGTCCGGGAGCCCTAATATTCAATTTAATATTATTCATCTGTTGACTTTGTACCAATCGTGATTGCATCCATTGTTCAACTCTACTTGGTTGAATATTTGGGCTTGAAAGATTTTTTGGTTCTCCATGAACTCCTTTTGATCCTAAAGCTTCTTTGAATATAATATCGTGTGCAAAATTAGTAGGATAAAAAGATATTTTTGATTCAGGAGAACCTAATGCATCTTGTTTTTCACTAGATAATAAACCACCCCCTAGATGTGTAAAATTGTCAGAAAAGTTTTTAGCATCGTGTGCTTGTTCTAAAAACTCCATAACTTCAGTACTTCCAGTTTCATCATTTACTTTTATTTTCTCACTTAACGCCGCCTTGTCTACCAAATTAAAATCTAATGTATCATATTTCATTCTAACTAAATCATGAGTAAGTAACCTATTAGCATACATTCCATTTTGTAGATTTTTCATGACATCAAAGTTAGAAGAAAACGAATATGAATCAACGGAGGTCATTTCTACTGCAACATTTTTAAGTTCATTAGTTTGTGCGCCCAATCGTTTCGGTTGAATTACATAAGTTTCTTTAACAGGATTCTCCGACTTAGTATATACTAATTCTTGTGGTGAGCCGGGAGCTCCTGCTACTGTACCATATCCTAGACCTCCACCGGCCATAAGAGTTTCCATTGAAATAAAAAAGAATCCCCTTATAGTTTCATAAAAAACAAAACTAGATCCAACTGCATGTTTTCCCGCAGATACCGCCCTTGATGCTAAAAAATTAAAGGCCTTAAATGGAGTTTGATTTGGTATAATTAAATCTGTAAGGTTTTTAGTAGGTTCAATAAAGATTTTTTTCGACTTTGATCTACCTCTTTGGAAAAATTGTCTATAAAGAGATTTAACTACATCAGATATTTTTCGTGGTTCAAAGCTTTGTGAATCTAATGCGGATTTTTTAACTTTTTGTTTTAAATTTATAATAGCTTCTTCAGAAACTAAAGTTAATTTATAGGTTAACATCTGATCATTAAGTTTGGTAACTCTACCAATTTTAACTACTCTAAATTGTAAATTGATTCTTCCTTCATTTTGACTACCTTCAAATGGACCGGGAGCATTACCATCAGGAGTTCTTTGTCTTACAATACCTTTTGTTTTTACTTGAATCTGTATAGTTTCTTCACCAATAATAGGTGCACTTTCCAGCAGTCCTACACCATCTACTATTTGTATATCCGCAGTAAGATATGGTGAAAAAAGACTTTCATAGATATTGAAATCTGACCACGCAGCTTTCAAATCTACATGTCCTTTTCTATGGGGAGAAGTAAAGATAAGTTTTTGAAGTTCAAAATCGCCAGGAAATGAGGGGATTTGTCCTTGTTTCGGATTCTTTAAAAACTCCGATTTAGTTCCATGATCTGCGGTTTCTGTGGTGACACCTGTTCCACCCTTTACCCGACTAACAACTGTTGCCATTATTCAAGTTTCTCCGAATGTTCTGAAAGTATGTCTGAAACATATCTCTTATCAATTAACTTAATATCTCGTTTAGCTTCATTTCTTGTTACTTCCCAAGTATAATTATATACAATATTTCTATCTGCGGGGTCTAATGCATCATATGATGTTTCATCAATTTCAATTTTTTTCTCAGGTAATGCTTCAGTAGTTCCTGTTGCCTCTGTTCTAGTTCTAATAATTTGTTCATAATGATGTACAGTATTTTTTGCAGAGTTAAGTGAACCATACTTATTTTTAATATAATTACCAAACTCTCTAGAATTTAATGGCCAATCAAAAAGAGGATCATGTATATCATTAATTAAAAAAATTAACCATGTATATTTTACATCACCATACATTTTATATGCGGTTATATCAGGCCTTTCTGAATCTGGTATTGTATAAGGAAAATAATTAACAATATCATTTGTAAGAATGCTTTTTATTTTCGCTTTCATCATAATATTAATAGCAGTCTTTGTCTTTATAGGTTTTGCTCCTGAAATATCATAATTAATTTGTGGATAATGTTGAAAAAATTCAGACATGATTAGTCTCTCCTATTATTAAAATCCCTTTTCTACTTTTTCTCTGTACATCACATCTATTTCCATAAAGGAAAGTTTCATCGCTATCGATACAGGATATTGTGTTCCATCAAAAAATAGAGGTACATTTTCTGTATCATAATTCATTTCACAAGAAGTTAATACGGATCTACCTATATTAAACATTGGATTCTCCGGCCCGTCAGGCAACTTCTCACCGCCAATATAAAAAGTAATTGTAAATGTATCAGGATATCCAAACAACATTGAAGGTGCGGTTTTACTATCTCCCCCAGCATGAGAAGGTAACATAGCCTTTTTAAATGTATTTGCAATTTTCATACAACTCTTGGATTCATCCTTATTTTGTGGTAACATTTGAAAATCAAAATCATGTGTCCTCATATCAGAAGGACCTTTATATGCTGCAGTCAGAAAAGGATTAAGTACAGCACCGGTTGTTCGTTCCATTATGGTCTTTGCACCCTCTTGAACAACATTAGCTCTTTCTCCTGCCTTAAGCATACCTACTTTCATACCTTCACTCTGTACAGCTGTTGCTTGAGCGGCCACAACTGATGCAAAATCTGACAAGCTAAATCCCGCATCTGAATTTAAACCCTTTTCAACTACATTCGCGACATCACCAGCAGCAGTACCAAGACCCCCCAAGGCTACCGATTCATACTCTGATTTATAAGAAGTATTCAAAGCACCGCCAGGAATATATAACGCAATATTAAGTGTTTGCTTCGTGGGTTTCTTAAAATCAAAAGCCTCAAACATCATATAATTATCTATATCACTAGATCCCTTTCCAATAGTAGAAGGATATTCAAGCAATACAGGCTTGCTCTGTGCAGGGCGTTGGTAGGTTGGTGGATTTTGTCCTGGGGTGGGACCTGCCATAGTATTCTCCGTTGTTAAGAATTGATTATTTTGAACTATCTATATATTTATATGAGATATAGAGGAAAGTTTCGGCCTCAAAACTACAAAAAGTATAAGGGCGACCATACAAATATAATTTATCGATCTGGTTGGGAACTTAAGTTCATGAAGTATCTGGATCGACAACCTGAAGTCTTGCTTTGGTCTAGTGAAGAAATTATTATACCCTATCGTTCCCCTATTGATAACAGATTACATAGGTATTATCCAGATTTTTGGGTTAAAACCACTAAGGGTGAATCTTTAATTGAGATTAAACCAAAGAAACAAACCAAACCCCCCAAACCAAACCCCAAACACAAAAGAAGATATCTTAAAGAAGTAAAAACATGGGGAATAAATGAAGCTAAGTGGAAAGCGGCTGCTGAATTCTGTGAAAATAAGGGATGGAAATGGCAAATTATAACTGAAGATATTCTTAACAATACTAAATAGTTATATTATGGCTACAGTAGAAGAATCTTATTTAGATAAATTAAAAGACGCAATAAAAACTAATCAAGTAACTGCTAAAGCAAGAGCTGCGGGTAATTGGTTTCGTTCAGTTGTCAATAGAACAAGAGGTGTATTTTCTGATGAAACGCCACAGAAAATACTTTCTCGACAGGAGAGTACTGTGGCAAATGCATTGTTAGGAAGGATGTATTTTTATTCTTATAATCCTAAACATAAAGCTACACTTCCTTATTATGATACATTTCCCTTAGTTTTTCCTATTGAGAAATATAGTGATGGGTTTTTAGGATTGAACTTTCATTATCTTGCTCCAAAACATAGAGCTATACTAATGGATCAACTTAAGGCATTTGCTAACAATAAGGCATATGATGAAACTACTCGACTAAGATTGACATATAATATGTTAAAAGGATTCAGTAAAATTAAAAGAGCTAGACCAACTGTACATCGATATTTAAATGCAAAAGTTAATTCGAAATTTGTTCTTATTAATGCAGATGAGTGGGAAGTAGCACTTTTTCTACCAGTAGAGAGATTTAAAAAAGCACCCAAAAAGAAAGTATGGGCAGATAGTAAGGAGATGTTCTAATGGCACAGTCAAGTTTTGAGGTTAGTGAATTTATGGCTAAAATAGATGCTAAAGGAAGTCTGGCAAAAAGAAATAGATTTAGCGTTGAAATTAAACCACCAAATACTTTAGTAAGTGATGTCAATCCTGCAGATATAGAGTTTCTTATTAAAACAGTACAGTTTCCAGGTAGATCTTTTGGAACAGCTAATTATAGATATGGTGGTAAGTTTGGTTTAGAAGTTCCCTATGAAATGACAGAAGAGCCCGTAGCACTTACCTTTCAAGGAACAAACGATTGGAGTGCCAGAAAATTTTGGTATGATTGGTTAGAACATATACAAAGTACCAATTCTTATAATATGCAATATTATAAAGAGTTTATAGGAACTGTTAAAATTTCAGTTTATGATGATACACAAGAAGTAGCATCATATCCTACACATAAAGTAGCTTTAATGGAGGCATGGCCTAAAAATATAAGTTCTGTAGATTTAGGATGGGAAAATACAGAAATAGTAGATTTTTCAGTAGATGTCGCATATAGCTGGTGGGAAATTGATGGTCGAGGCTCATCTAGTAGTACACCACCTGCAAGGCCGAGATCAAGGGTTTCTCGTAATAGTCCTTCTCAACAAAATTTAACAACAGGACAAGGACCACATGGCAATCGAACTACAGCGCAAATTTCTCAGGCTGAGTCGATGGGCATAGACACCACACAATTTAACCCAGCAAATCGATAATTATTATAATATTTGAATAGGAGATTATTATGGCATTACCAATATTGAAAACAGCCACTTATGAATTGACAGTCCCTTCAACAGGACAAAAAGTTGAATACCGACCATTTCTTGTAAAAGAAGAAAAGGTATTATTAATAGCAGCGGAAGATGGTAGTCCAGCTACTATAACCAAAGCGATGAAAGATATTATATCTGCATGCACAGAAGGAGAACTTGATTTAAGAGAACTTGCATCATTTGATATTGAATATATTTTTCTTCAACTTAGAGGTAAATCGGTTGGTGATATAGTAGAACTTAATTTACAAAAACCGGAAAGTATTAAATGTGAAGAGAAGGAATGTCCTAATGCTGCAAAAATATCAGTAGATATTCGTGATATAAAAATGGACACTTCACAGATAGTAAAATCTGAAATAGAACTTACCAAAGATATTGGAGTAAAATTAAACTATCCTCAATTAGATGCAATACAAAAATATATCAAGCCTGGTGGTAATCTACAAACTAATGATATATTTAAAATGATTATTGATTGTATTGATTATATCTGGGATGGAGATGAAATATATAAAGCAAAAGATTCTACTAAAAAAGAATTAAATGATTTTATTGAATCTCTTAGTACTGAACAGTTTAACGATATACGTAAGTATTTTGAAGGTATGCCGAGATTAAGACATGAGATTACATGGATATGTCCGAATTGTAAAAAGTCGGCGCCCCTAATACTTGAGGGGTTAGACTCTTTTTTCGGCTAGGGCTGAATCATGATACTCTGGCGAATCATTATCAAACAAACTTCGCTATGATTCAGCATCATAAATGGAGTCTAACAGAATTAGATAATATGATTCCATTTGAGAGACTAATATATGTGAGTTTATTACAAAATTGGATTAAAGAAGAGAATGATAGAATAAAAGAACAACAAAGGAGATACAAATAATGGCAGCGACAAAACCTGCATCTGAAGCTGGAATAACTCAATTAACAGAACAGCTGAAGGAACAAAATTCAAATGTTGTAAAATTAGTCAAACAAGGAGAAGCCCAACTTGACGCCCAAGAAGATGCTGCAAGAATTGCGGCAGAGGCCGCAAGAGAAGCGGCTAGAAAAGGCGATGAATCTCCAGAAATTGCTGTTAAAGTTGAACTTGAAGATGATGATGGTAATGGATTTGTGGCGACTGCTATTGCGGCTGTATCAGGTGCACTTTTAGGAGCTTCTGTTGGATTGGTAGCAGGTTTTCTGGATATGTGGAAAAGTATCTTCAAATTTATTGGAGGAAAACTTTCTAAAGCGTTTCCTAATATTTCTAAAATGTTGAGCAATACTTTTGGTAAGGGTGGACAAATAAGTAAATTTTTTACCTCTATAAAAACAGCCCTTACAGAAAACAAAGCATTCAAAGCTATTTCAGATGGATTTATTAAATTTAAAACAACTGTGAAAGCTTGGGGAACATCAATAGCGAAACTTTTCAAACCAGTATTGGATATTTTTAAGGGTGGTGGAAGTATGGGTAAAGGATTTAAAACCTTCTTTGATGTATTTAAAAAATTCTTTAAAGCTTTCAAGGGTTTCTTTAAATTAATATTCAAACCTCTGGCAATTATCATAGCTGTATTTGAAGGATTCTTTGAAGCAAAAGACGCGGCTGGTAAAAGTGAAGGAATGATGGCAACATTCTTCAATTCAATCATTGGTTTCTTTGGTGGTGTTCTTGATAGTCTGGTTTTCGGAATGATGGATCTGATAAAAGATGCTGTTTCTTGGGTTGCCGGATTTTTTGGATTTAAAGATGTTGAAAAACTCCTTGATAGTTTTTCGTTCTCAGATATGTTCAATGAATTCTTGGATGATGTCTATGCATGGTTTAATCTCTTGTTCAGCGATCCAGTTAAAGCATTAACCAATTTATTTTCAAAATATTTTGGTGCAGTGCTATCAGTAGGAGACTACATTGTTGATATGCTTAAAAAACCCATTATATGGATAATGAACTTGTTTGGATGGGATGATGCTGCAGCTGCTACCGAAAAGTTTTCTCTCTCTGGAACAGTCATGGCAGTATGGGAAAAGGTTAAAGCATGGTTTACAGGAATATTTTCATGGGGCAAAGAAGCGGGCGCAGATGGTGAAGGTGGTTGGTCAATTATGAAATTTGTAGATGGTATTGTGGAAAAAGTGAAAGGGTGGTTTACCGGTATTTTTAGTTGGGCATCTTCTGAAGATGAGGGTGATAGCTGGATTGTTAAAACCATTAAAGCAGTAGTAACAACTGTTAAAGATTGGTTTGGTTCTATGTTTAAATTTGATTCTGCTTCTGATGCATTGGGATCAGTATTGAATATAATGATGTGGATTCCAAATCTATTTGTGAAAGCAGTAGCGGGAATTACTTCATATTTTGCAGGGCTTCTTGGATTTGATAAAGAATCAGAAGCGATTGCAAATGCTGGTAAAGAGTTCAGTTTTGGTGATTTGATAATGAAAGGATTAAAATCTCTAGGTGATTGGCTCAAGGGATTATTTGATATAGATGTTGATGCAATTGGAAGATCTCTACTAGGTGATACTGTTTATAATGCATTATTCGGTAGTGGAGGTAAAGGCAGAAAAGAATTAGAAGCAGCTGGAATTAAACAGGGCCGTACGGATTTTGGCAAATGGGATGTTGATATAAAGGATTTGGCAAAATCATTGGAAGGAATGAGTAAAGCCCAGATGACAAAGACCCTTGAAAATTTTAAGGGATTGGCGGAAGCTGGCCAGATAGATAATGCTGAAGAGGTTGCAGGCCTCTTTAAAAAGATGATGCCTGAAATTGCTACAGGGGGTTTAATATCAGAAACAGGATTTGCTAAAGTCCATGCAGGTGAATTGATGCTGGACAATGAAGCCGCTCAACTCTTTACAAAAGCAGCTGGGATGTTAAGTGGACAGACATTAGCAGATTTACAAAGGCAAACCGGCCAAGCACAAGGTATGGGAACTAATGTAGTTATTCAAACTAATAATTCATCACAAATAAATTCAAATGCAAGTACAGTAATGCCAATTACACCAATTCAACCTAGTAATAGTGAACAACAATTTGCTTAATGTTTGTAATGACCATCTGACAAATAATAAATAAGGGCGTCAATCACATCGGGATCTCCCCATGATGATGCCGCCCATATTATTAACAGACTAAAGAATAAAAATCCAAATAATCCATTATTGTTCATTAATCCTGCTCAGCTAATTTTGCAAAGTAGGAATATTCATCCGAATCTCCTGCAGTTTCTGCTACAACAGGTGTTGCAGTTTCAGGTGGTTTAACAGCTGCTTGAGCGGCAGTCATAGGTTTACCACCATCAAACGGAGCGTCTTCTACTGCAGTAGGAGTTGGTGTATCAGTTTGTAATCCCAAAACACGTTCCATCTTCTCTTTCAACTCTGCATAAGACTTAAAGTTCTTTGCATCAGTAAACTCTGCTAATGAATGTTCAGTCTTCCAGATTTCTTCCATCTTGGATTCATCTTCATGAAGTGCAGAAGGAGTTTCAAATTCACTCTTATCGTAATTGGAAAAACCATCCATCTTACGAATCTTGATTTTGAAATTACAACCTTCCCATAAATCAAATGGATTCACTGGAGTCTCATCTTCAAACTGAGGATTCATCTTATCATTGAGTTTGTCCCAAATCTTCTTACCAAACTTATACAAACGAATTGTACCTTCGTTCTGAGGATTGGCAGGATCTTTGATAACGTAAACATTAGAAATGTAAGTTAACCTACGTTTCTGTTTACGAGCAATCTCTTTGTTTGCTTCAATACCAGAATTCCAAAGTTGTGAATTATATTCACTAACTGGATCTTTCTGACCAAGAGTAGTTAAAGAGTTTTCGATATACCACCCACCTGGACCTTGAAATCCATGATTCCAAGTTCGTGCCCACGGAAGGTCTTCTCCATCAGGAGCAGGCAGAAATCGAACTACTGCCATACCATTTCCAGACTTGTCCAATTCTGG
>VTLG01005614.1_pt1 | contig 10093 bp, 11 predicted proteins | sample 4694571 | NCBI WGS metagenome assembly VTLG01 (sample SAMN12604809, study PRJNA352737) | marine metagenome | biome: ENVO:00000447; feature: ENVO:00000209|ENVO:00000569|ENVO:01000036; material: ENVO:00002151; isolation source: viral sequences binned using virsorter ... | reverse complement strand
TTTCTCTCTCTCCATGAGATTCCCCAGCACATCTAAACTTTCTGTTATAGCCCCTATTTCCTCCTTATTGAACCTTCGGTACTCTATTACTCTTGCGTTTTTCATTTTCGGCTCCTTGTTCTTTCCAGACTTGCCACTGGATTTGTGGGTTACGCCTCCACCGTAGTGGAGGTGGCTCACCTTCTTTACTCTGTATGAATGGTTGGATACTGGGAATTGTCAAATTCGATTGCTAGCGCCATGTTGACGGCATCTTGGAGACTTTCCATGTTATACGAGCTTGTCATATCGCCATGTTGGTCAAATACGACTCTGTTGTTATACGAGGCTGTGGGTTCGTATCCACGGAAGAGAGAGAACTTCTTATTTATTTCGTATATATCAATATTTCCGATTGATAATTCCGGTTTTTCGTCTTTTAACACTGTTTCCCAAAACTTGGTGACGTCCGCAGATGCTTTCATGGTTGCCCTCCTAATAGGCTTTATGCGATTGCCCAAACAATCGCTGTTAATAAGACCCCAGAGGAGCGAACTCCTCTGGACGCTTTGGGCTTAACTCCTAAATGATTGGTTTGTACGTGTGCATCCTGATATTGTTGTGACCTCTAGATGTGCGGATCAACTGACTCCCACAATCAAGGCAATTGTGAGGCTCTCCAGTTAACTTGTTGACCCAAACCGTGTCTCCGATTTTTTTGCCGTTCTCATTAATCTGGCGAGCGGTTCGTGCTGGGGTGTGGCTCTTGTCCCATATCCAGATGATCGAGCAATTTTTGCATCGGCCCAGTGGCCTGTTGCTGACCGTACTGTTGTTTTCCCAGATGCACTTGTTGCAATCGCTGTGAGCATACGATAGGGCCGAATGTGCATGGTAGGCAGTTCCGATCTCTGTGACCCTTGTTTGTGGCCCTACGGGAATGCTGTGAACCTTATGGTCATGTCTGCCGTATTGATTGCTGTGCCTGTGAGCCTTGGTAACTTCATATGTGAATGTCTTGTCCATCGTTTCCTCCGTTGTGTTGCTTGGCTTTATCATTCAGGCGGTCAGTTGCCAACGTGCCGCTACCCCCTTTCGGCTTTGCTAGGGGGTTTCAATGTTTATCTATCGCGTTCTCCTGTCTGTGTTTTAATTTAGGTGAACGCTCATCACGTTCATTTTGACTCAGCCCCCTATACCGTTATCGCCCCTGTACTCTACTTGCGTAGTGACGCGGTTGTTTTACTGAGTTCGGGCTCGCCTCTCTTAAGTCGGTCGTCCCTTGGGTTTGTGTAGCTTTTTTTGTTACTACGTGAGAAGTATATACTCAATCAAGGGGGGGTGTAAAGACTTTATTACGGCTATTTTGCCCAATTTCAGAGGAATCTTCGTAATTCTAGGGAAAAACGGGTTTTGGAGGGAGTTGAAGACGGTTTTCTCCTAACGGGGGGGGGGTCTTACGTTATGATAAGAGAGAGATTTGGATTTAAATTTAACGGCTGGTATGCTTTCGGTATGAACGCAATCTCCATTGATCTTGATCGACTGCCATCTTGTCTCAGTAAAAACGGGAGGCGACGTTCTCACTGGAGGACGCAACAGGCCGCAACGGAGAAGCTGAAGGAGGACGCAACCTTCCTTGTTTTAAAAGCCCTCTCCGAGGCTCCCAGCCCCCTTAACGAGCCTTTTGAAACAGCAGATATCCATGTTCACCAGTTCTGGTCAAACACGCCGCTGGATTATGATGGTCTTGCATCTGCCGTTGCTCCTGTCATTGATGCGTTTACCATCGTCGGGGTTATTTCCGACGACTCTCCTCGGTTTATAAATTCGTATACGCTAACGGCTAATAAGGTTGCTAAGAGATCGCAGAACTTGATCCGGGTAACGGTGCGACGGAGCGAGTCGGGCGAGTAAACACAAAGGGCGGTGCATATGAAAATTCGGGACAGGATTAAAGAATTGCGGCGGGTTAAAGCGGCTGATTTAATTCCCAATCCTAAGAACTGGAGAACGCATCCCGTAGCCCAACAGGACGTCCTCAAAGGAGTCCTGTCTGAGATTGGATATGCTGATGCACTAATAGCCAGAGAAACACCTGAAGGATTGATGTTGGTGGATGGGCATCTGCGGGCAGAAACTACACCAGATGCGGAGGTTCCTGTTCTGGTACTTGATATCAATGAGGAAGAAGCCGACCTGATGCTGGCAACCCTTGACCCCTTGGCGGCGATGGCTGGACGGGACGGGGAGCGGTTGGGCGAGTTACTTTCGGGAGTGTCGTCTGATAATGATACGGTCAACGCCCTTCTCCAGACTCTAGCAAATGGTTATGAGACATTAACGTTAATGGATCCGCAACCTCCAGATGAGGGTTTCAACGTTGATGATGCTTTGAACGATGCCGAGGCAGACGATTACGAGCCGACGGTACAGCGGGGCGAGGTATGGGGTCTGGGGGGACACCGCCTCATGTGCGGGGATGCCACCTCAGAGGAGGATGTACTTGTTCTTTTGGATGGGAACATTCCTAACCTTATGATTACTGACCCACCTTACGGCGTGGACTACGACCCAAACTGGAGGAATGAGGCGGCTGAAAAAGGTCAGCTTGCCTATGCGGCTCGGCGCATAGGCAAAGTTACCGATGATAAACGGACTGACTGGTCGGATGCGTGGAATTTGTTTTCTGGTAATGTCGTATATTGTTGGTCTGCACCAGCCGCAGACTGTATTGTGTCGGGTCTGGCTCTCCAATCTGCTGGCTTTGAGATTCGGGCTTCTATTATATGGCGTAAGCCTCACTTTCCTATTTCAAGGGGGCATTATACCTTTCAGCATGAGCCGTGCTGGTACGCGGTCAGGAAGGGGCGACGGGCGGGATGGGTTGGCCCTACGAACGCCTCGACGGTCTGGGATATATCATTGGACAAGAACGTTTCTCCCGACGCTCCAGACGGTGGACACAGTACGCAAAAGCCGCTGGAGTGTATGGAGCGTCCTATGTCCTATCACGACGGAGATGTATATGATCCCTTCGTCGGCTCTGGCACGACCATTATTGCCGCCGAGCGGTTGGGTCGTCGGTGTTATGCGATGGAGATTGAGCCGAGATATTGTGACGTGGTGATTCAGCGATGGGAGGAATACACAGGACAGAAGGCGGTGAAGATTTAAGTATTATGCCTAAACAAAACGGAGCAGAGATAGCACGTCAGCAAAGACGTTATCGAGTCCTACAGGCAAAGATCGCTGGTGCAACAGTACGACAGATAGCCGAACAGGAAAGCGTTTCTACTTCACAGATTCAGAAGGATGTCAATCGGGTTCTTGGGGAACTCTCCAGAGAGCATGTCGGCATGGCAGACAGCGTTCGTTCAATGCAGATGGAACGATATAACCAGTTATTGTTACGCTGGTATCAATCAGCATTAAACCGAGACGTTGACGCAACTAATATCGTTTTAAAAATCATGGACAAAATCTCTCAGATCAATGGAGTAATTCCAGACAAATCAATGATCCAGATCCAACAAAACTCATTCAATGTTAATGACCAGCCTGTAACTTTTGTTATTGAGAGTGCGAATGACAACGCAACAGACAATCAAATACCGACGACCCAGCCTGTACTCGAAACAGGAACAAGCGATATTCAGCCCTAAGCGTTACGCGGTAATCGAGGGAGCTACCAAGTCGGGGAAGACTGTCGCCTGTCTTTCGTGGATTATCGAGCAAGCCATTCGAGGACGGGCGGGTCATGCCTTCTGGTGGCTTGCTCCTGTCTACCCTCAAGCCCGCATAGCGTTTCGGCGTATGCGGAGGGGGTTATCTCAAGACTTGTATCAGGCGAATGAATCAGAGTTAACTATTCGATTAATTAACGGCGCTATCGTCGCGTTTAAATCCGGGGAAAAACCAGACAACTTATATGGCGAGGATGTCTATGCGTGCGTGATTGATGAGGCGACCCGACTCAGGGAGGAATCTTGGCATGCTATCCGCTCGACCATGACGGCGACCCGTGGGCCAATGCGGATAATTGGTAACGTAAAGGGGAGAAAAAATTGGGCTTATATTCTTGCTCGTCGTGCGGAGATTGGAGATAGGGATTGGCACTATGCGAAACTAACAGCTTATGACGCCGCTGATGCGGGCGTCATAGAAGCAAGCGAAATCGAACAGGCCAAATCGATGCTCCCAGAAAACGTATTCAAGGAGCTATATCTTGCAGAGCCATCGGATGACGGCGGCAACCCTTTTGGTCAACAGTCGATTCTAAATTGCATTGCTCCCGTATCGAATAAGCCGCCAGTTGTCTTTGGGGTTGACCTCGCAAAGCACGTTGATTACACGGTCTGTATCGGGCTGGACGTTAATGGATATGTTTCTGCCTTTGATCGCTTTCAATTGCCGTGGGAGGAAACGGTTAAACGTCTGGCACGGCATATTGGATTTACTCCCGCCGTAGTTGATTCAACGGGAGTTGGCGACCCGATTGTTGAGAAGCTCCAAAGAGATTTGCCGAATGTTGTGGGCTTTAATTTCTCGTCATCGTCTAAGCAAAAACTAATGGAGGGGTTGGCTCTGGCAATTCAGACTCAGGCGGTTCATTATCCAGAGGGAGCGATAGTCTCGGAACTGGATGCGTTCGGATATGAATACACTAGGACGGGAGTTCGTTACTCTGCGCCAGACGGTCTGCACGATGACTGCGTTATGGGTCTGGGATTAGCGGTTCACGGACAATCAAATTCCGCTGGGGATGGGGTCTGGTAATGGAGGACAAGGAATTGCGTTGTGCTGATTGCGGTAAACTTCTCGCAGAGAAGGCGGGACGGGGAACGATTATTGTTTGTTCACGGTGTAAGAAAAGAAACGAGATTTAATCATGGCTACAAAACGGCGTCGTCGTCGAGGGCGTATTGAGGCTAAATTTGAAAGTGAATGCTACTTTTCTTATCTATCGGGTTGTGGCGATATAAAAGAGGGTGACTGGATAATTAATAGAGGCTATAGAATGAATTGGCACAAAAGATGTCAACCTGATGAGATTTAGTTATGGTGATCTCTTTAATCTGTTTGTATAAAGGGCATCAAGATTGTTCTTTGATAAACTGCAAATGTAAATGCCATGTCTGAAACATGTTCTTAATGATTGACTTGATTTAGATAATTGTGGTATTTGTAGATAAAGTGGTCGCGCCATGTACCCGAAAGGCACAGAGGGATATGGCATTCTGGAACGTTTTTACAAAAGCAACCGATAACGAAATCGCCGCATCAGTTCCGCTTGTTAACGATATCTCCCAAGTACAGTACCCCGTTGATAACTATTCTAACTTCTCGGCTTGGGGATACGGGAAAAACGAGATAGTCCATGCTTGTATCAGAGAACTGGCAGATGGCGCGGCCTCGCCCCGTTATTATCTGGGCATCGAGAATGACGGCGGGATTGAGGAGATTAAGGACAGCCCCCTTGCCTCCCTCATTAATCGACCCAATCAGAACGAGGATTTCTATGCGTTTATTGAACGTCTCGTTACGTTTCTCCAAGTGTCGGGAAACGTATATGTTCTAAAGGAGCGGGACAGAACGAACCAGATCACCAATCTGTGGCTGTTGCGTCCTGATCGGGTTTCGATTATCCCAGAGGACAGGGGACAAAATACTTATATCTATGAGATTGACGGAAAAGAATATGCGCTGGCAAAAGAGGATATTGCTCATCTTGCCTTACCGAATCCGTCGGGGGATGTTTATGGATTATCTCCTCTACACGTTCTGGCGAGAACCGTTAATCTTGATCTGAATATGGGCGACTTTGCCAAGATGTATTTTCAGAATGCCGGGGTTCCGTCTGGCCTTTTAAAAATTAAACGCCGTCTGACTTCCCAAGAGGAAGCAGACAGGATCAGATCAAGATGGCGTTCAACGTTCGGCGGCTCGAACAACATGCACAAAGTGGCGGTCTTAGATGACGATGCCGAATATCAACAGATGGCATCGTCTCCGAAAGATATGGCACTAACGGATTTGCACTATATGACGGAATCCCGCATCTGTGCTGTGTTCGGTGTTCCCCCGATTTTAATCTCTGCGAATGTCGGGCTTGCCAGAAGCACGTTCGCTAATTATCGAGAGGCTAGGTTTTCATTTCATAGTGAGACACTTGAACCGCTCATAAAGCGCATTATCAGATTCTTAAACCATTGCCTTCAGTATGATTACGAGGGCGAGGGCCAGATATATGCGGACATGGCAGAAATGAGGGCTTTTCTAGACGATAACGACTCCCAGAGTGCAAGAGCCGCTTCCTTATTTGCGGCGGGTATCATCACCCTTAACGAGGCAAGACAACTTGTTGGAGAAGAGGCTATGGATGATGGGAATATCCGTCGGGTTCCAATGAATATTATTGAATCGTCTCAAGTTGACGATCCAGTTCCTGCTTTGTCTGAGGCGGCTTCTGCAATCGAGGAATCGTCAAGCTATGATGAAAAGACCCGTGTCGCTCCGAGGGCGGCCATGTTACGCCGTACACTTCTCGCAGACAGGGAGGAATTAACAGAACGGCTTCAGAACGATATGGAAAGATTCTTTAGGCGAATAAAGAATCGTGTTGATGGAACAATCGGGCGACATCTGGAACGCAATACGGATGAACAGAAGCAATTCCCTCCGTCATTTTCAAATCTTTTGCCCAGTGACGCTGAGAATAATCTAGGCGAAATCCTTTACAACAACTTCAAGCGAGTTACCAAGTCAACGTTCGCTCGCATTAATGATTCGGGCATGGCTGGAGTTCTTGAGTGGTCGGATAAATTACCCGCTGTTGTAGCCATAACGAGCGAGGCATCAGCGAGGGCAACAATCATACACAACACGACCAAAAAGGCATTCCAGCGCGTTGTCGCTACGGCTCTTGAGCGGGGCTATTCGATTGAACAACTGGCGAGGGGCGTACCCGCGGACAAGTTCCCCGGTATCAGAAGCGTCGCAGGTGAAACGATCAACCGTGCCAGATTAATTGCCCGAACGGAGATTATGAGAACCCAGAATCTGTCGGCGATTGCCCATTACAAGGAACAGGGCTTTGAGTATATGAGAGCGGATGACGTGGACGGCGATCCTGATGACAATTACGTTCCCGACGGCGACCCGTACGGACGCACATGCGCGGAACGTCACGGTCAAGTTTATCGTGCCGAGGACGCCGCTTTGATAATGGATCATCCTAACGGAACCCTGAATTGGGAACCGATGCCGCGAAACTACCAGCCGACGGAGGCTCTATGATTAACAAAGTCGCAGATATTGAAATCAGAAAAGTTGATAAAACTCAGGGAGTTATCGAGGCGTTTGTTAATACGATGAACATCCGCGATTCGGACGGCGACATTATCGAGCCGACTGCTTTTGATAAGTCAATCGCCAACAATCTTCCAATTCCTGTACTGCTTGGACACGACCAGCATCAGATAGTCGGCAAGGTATTCGATGCCCAATCAGTCGAATCAGAGGGTGGGGCATATCGACTATATGCAAAGATGCAGATGAACATGGAAACGAACGCAGGGCGAGACGCGTTCAGCAATGTTGCGGGCAACTATGTACGTGAATGGTCTGTAGGTTTTAATCTACCCAGCGGGGCTGTATCAACGGAGGGCAGAGGAAAGGAAGCCACGAGACGGATCAAGGAACTTGACTGGGTTGAGACGTCCGCGGTTGTCAGAGGAGCATCCCCAGATACCGCGACGATTGATGCAAAGATTAAAAAGGCAAATCGGGCTATTGTCGCCCATACGACGGAGACATCAAGCGGGACTTGGGCCGCGAGTGCAAGTCGTTCCGCTTTATCAAATGATATTGAGACTTTGCGGGAGGCATATGCGTGGGTTAGTCCTGACGGTAAACCCGATTCCCGTGGTTCTTACAAGTTCATCCACCATCATGTCGAGGACGGAAAAGTCGGAGCCGCGAACATCCGCGCTTGCTCTGGCGGCATAGGGATTCTCAACGGTGGACGGGGCGGTTCAAATATACCGAAAACGGATCGGGAGCGAGTTTATAGACATCTTGCAAAACATATTAAAGACGCTGGAAAAAAACCTCCTGAGTTATTAAGCAGTTCACGGGTCTGGTCGCGGGTGCGAAATATTGATACCGCCAACTGGAAAGAACTCGCCGAGGATTTAAATGAAGATGAGGCAACCGCTCTGGCGGTCGCCCTCTTGGAAGAGGAAGAGGAGAATATCCCGACAGATGCAAATGATGATGATCCTGCGGAATCTGCCGACGCCGAAATTGACAACAACGCCGAGGATGACGTTGAGGAAACTTTCGATGCCGACGCCGCCGCATCTGAATTAATTGCGAACGCCGAGAGACAACTCGCACTTCTTGTAACATTGTTAGAAAACAGAATATCGGTTCAGGAGGAATAACTTGAACACCCGACAGATGAGAGAAGAGGCTGGCGCACTCTTAAAAACAGCGCAAGTGTCGCTTGATGAAGGCGACGTTGAGCAATTCGAGAAAATTATTCTCGATGCTCAAATCAAGATGAAAAACGCGGACGATATTGACGAGGCCGCCACTAAATTAAAGGCTCTTTCGGGAGACTTTAACCGTCCCGTAAATGAGTTGCCCGTCGCCTCGAAAGATGTTGAGAAGTACAACTCGGACGACACAACCAGAAGAACGAAGGCTGATTATAAGCCTCAGACGTGGGTAAAAGGTTTGCCAGCAATGAGCCAGCCAACGTGGGTGCAGGAACAGATGGGGGATAACCTCAAAGATCATGCCCGATTCCAGAGGGATACTTTCCTTAAATGGATGAAGTCGCCGTCTGAGGTTGCCTTTCAAATGTCTGCGACTCCTGACGAACAGAAGGCTATGCAAGAGGATACAGATGCGGAAGGCGGCTTCTGGGTTCCGGAAGAATTTGTGGGGCAAACGGTGGTTCATGACCCCGGAGTTCCGGGTGGACGATTACGCCCGTACTGCAACGTTATTCGTGTTGCCAGCAAGGATGGATATATTCCCGGTATTGCATCTGCAACATGGGCGGCGATCGCTGAGGAAGCCGCTTATAGCGACCAGACTCCGGTAACATCGCAGATTGCGTTCAGTCTTGAGAAGTCAGGTGGATTGGTCAAGGTCACCAGAGAATTGCTGGACGACTCTGCCATCAACCTCCCTGCTATGCTTTCGCAGATATTCCAAGAGGCGGCTGGTCGATTTGAAGACGTGGGAATAATCAGCGGAAACGGCACGACTCAATATGCTGGGATAATGGGTGCTAGTCCTGACGATTACACGATGGCAAATGCCACCTCTGTGGTAGCCGCCGACCTGACTGGAATTTATTTCACCCTTGAGGAACAGTTCAGGACTAACGCTACTTGGATTATGAAGTCAGCCATTGCGTCACTCATTACGAGTATCGCATCAACAGCGGCAGGCGTTCACACCATTTCCAACCTAACAGATGCTCCAACTGATTTCATACTTGGACGACCCAACGTGATGAGCGACACGGCTAACGGTCTTGGTGCAACCATCACGGCTACTGAGAGGATTTGCTTATTCGGCGACCTCAAGCAGTATGTAATTTTCGATCGAGCCGGGTTCTCAATAAGGCGCAATGATTCTGAGTTCATGAATACAGACCAAGTGGGGTTCTATGCTTCCAGAAGAGGCGACGGGCAATTGACCCTTGCCTCCGCTTTCAAGATGTGTCGAGCCGCCGCTAGTTAATAGCGGATAAAGTTAAATGGGCTAGGTGGGAATATATTGGACACAGTTTCAGTTATCTGATTATAGTCTGGTGTTCCACCTAGCCCTCTCTGGGGGTACGAGATGGTTAAAGTTATATGTGTTAGAGGATTTACACTCAAAAACATAAAATATGTTAAGGGCGATGAGTACAACATTCTCGCAAAAGAGGCAAAAGACTATTCCGAGTATTTTGAAAGGATGGCGTCCGTACCAAACAACAAAGCGAAGCAGACTGAGGAAAATAAGTAGATGGCGACACGGCATTCCTATGCGAGCATTGATGATCTGCGGGATTATCTTGCTGGAACAACATATTCGAGCGGTTGGACTA
>VTLG01003904.1_pt1 | contig 10093 bp, 12 predicted proteins | sample 4694571 | NCBI WGS metagenome assembly VTLG01 (sample SAMN12604809, study PRJNA352737) | marine metagenome | biome: ENVO:00000447; feature: ENVO:00000209|ENVO:00000569|ENVO:01000036; material: ENVO:00002151; isolation source: viral sequences binned using virsorter ... | reverse complement strand
TTATGTATTTAGAACTGACAAGGAGTGGAACATACTCGAAGACTATATTAAAGTAGCAGAGAAAGAAGGTAACTGGGGTAAGGCTTATCAATTTAAAGTAATGTCTAATCTCAAACAATTAGCTGGTATGAAGGCTATGCGTTATGGCATGACAGGTCTAGTGTTTCCAGATGTATATACAGCATCTACAGTTGGTACTCAGATATCACGTATGAACGCATACACTGATATAATGGCAGATCAAGGCTTTCCTAACATGAAAATGATGAAGCAGGCTGAACTTGAGAACTATAAGAATTACTTTGATGAAGATGGATTAATTAAGAATCAGGTTGTTAAAGCATTGACAAGTGATATTGCTTTGAATACAGATGATGGTTTATCCACGTATCTGAATGATGCAACAACAGCTTATCCTATACTGAAAGAAGTCATGGCGTTTCCACGCACCATGAGTAACTACATGAAAGTTGGGTTATCACATACATCTATATCAGCTATACCTAACATGAATAAGTATGCAAAGACTATTTATGCTAGAACCAACTCTGAAATAGCATTAGCTCTTAAAGAGCATGGTATTGATATGGCTACAACACGAAATGCTCATGTTCTTTTTCAAGATCTAAGAGCTGAGTATATTGGTAGACAGGCGGCAGCTAATACTCTTGTAGCTTCACTGTTTGGATATGCTATGACTGGAAATATACGAGGTAATCTTCATTACAATGCAAAGATCAGAAGAGATCAGATGAGTCAAGGATTAGATCCTAAAACTATCTGGGTTCCCGGTCTAAACAAGTGGGTAAGTTATAAAGGATGGATAGGTATAGAACATGTACTTGCACCTTTAGCTGACTTAGCTGCATACATGAAAGATGCTGATGAGCACATTATAGAAAACTGGCAATCAAAAATTGCATGGACTGTTGGTGCTACATTCCTAAACGATACACCATTATATGGTCTAGAAAGAATATTTGATATACTCAATGGTAATCCACGTGCAGCTGCAAGGTTTATAGCCGGTGCTGCTAACTCTATGGTTCCTCTTAGTGGTGGATTAAATGTTATTGCTAACGCTATACACCAAGCACAAAGAGATATCGAAACTGATATTGGAGAGTTCTTTAAGAATAGAATACCAGTCTTAAAAGGTACAGTGCCTGCTGAGATTAATCCTATTGATGGAGAACCTGTTAGGGATGCTGCTAATCCAATACTTGGAGCTGTTAACGCATTTAGTCCTATCAAGTTTAGTGATGAAGTAAAACCTTATATGCAGTTTTTACATGACATCAGGTATACTGGCTTAGGAGCTTTTGCTAAAGACAGTACAGGATCATACGAATGGACTCCAGCAGATAGACAAATTATCTTTAAATACCTAGGTGAAATGGGTATTGAAAAAGAGATTATGAGAATAGCAAAGAGAGCTGATAATCAAAAGATCATTAAGGATATTATGGGTCTTAGAGCTAGAGGTGGTCCCGGTGAAGATACAATTAAGTTAAGAGCCAGACTTACACCTTTACATAGAGAGATAGATTTATTGATTAATAGATATATTAAGATCGCTGAAATGAAATATCTCAAAGATAAACCACTCATCCAACAGGCTATTATTAACGCCCAATTAGCTAAGGAAAGAATGAAACAAGGCAACATCGAAGGTGCAGAACAACTGCAAAAGAGAGATGCCGAAATCAAACAACTAATCAAACACGGTAACAACTAACATGAGTGCTGTTATACAAAACGAATATACAGGTAACGGGAGTACAACTACGTACTCTTTTACATTTCCATATCTTAAGACATCGGACATTAAAGCAAGTCTCGATGCAGTGGAAACTACGGCATTTTCATTGCCTAATGCGACCACAGTACAATTTAATACTGCTCCTACAAACGGAGCCAAAATCAAAATATTCAGAGAAACCGGTGTAGACGATTTAACAGCAACATTTTATGCTGGATCAGCTATCAAGTCAGAAGACCTTAACGACAACTTTACACAAAACCTGTACAAAACACAGGAGGTGGGAGCTCGTGCGATAAGTGCTCTTGGTGGTACGATGACTGGTAATCTGACTTTAGATACACAGGCAGATCTAGTATTTGAAGGTTCAACTGCTAACGATCATGAAACAACTATTAAAGTTGTAGATCCTACAGCAGATCGTACAATTACATTTCCTAACGTAACAGGTACTGTTGTCACTACAGGTGACACCGGTACTGTTTCAAGAACGATGATTGCAAACGATGCGATCAATGGTACAAAAATAAATGATGATTCTATAGACTCAGAGCACTATGTTGATGGATCTATTGATGCCGCACATTTAAACAGTAGTGCTGTTACTACATCTAAAATTAACAACAATGCAGTTGATGAAAGTAAATTAGCTAGCGGAAGTGTAACTACACCTAAACTAGGTACAGACTCTGTAACTACAGCTAAGATAGTTGACGGAAACATAACAGCTAACAAGTTAGCAACTAACTCTGTTACTGAAGTTAAAATAGCAAGTGGAAGTGTAACTACACCTAAACTAGGTACTAACTCTATTACTACAGCTAAGATAGTTGACGGAAACATAACACTTGCTAAGATGGCAGATGATTCTGTCGGAACTGCTGAACTTGTAGATGGTAGTGTAGACACTGCTAGACTAGCTGATAACTCAGTAACACTCGCTAAGATGACTGACAGTTCTGTTGGTACATCTGAGTTAGTTAATGATTCTGTTACAAATGCTAAAATAGCTGATGACCAAATAGACTCGGAACATTATGTAGATGGCAGTATTGATACTGCACATATTGCAGACTCACAGATAACTACAGCTAAACTAGCAAACACGGCTGTTGAAGCAAGTAAAATTGCTTTTGGAGCTATTACTTCAGATAAAATAGCTGCTAATAGTATTGGTACATCTAAAATATCTGATGATAATATAACAACAGTTAAAATTGCAAACGATGCTGTAACAACTGCTAAGATAGCTGACAGTGAGCTAAAGACTTTAGCTGGTATGCAATCAGGTACAGCATCTAAACTTGCTGACAGTACAGCTCTTACAGCTGACATAGCTGATCTTAACCAGATTGATGGGCTTACAAAGCAAACCACTATATCAGATAGTGATGCCAGTTTTCCAACATCTGGAGCTGTGGTAGACTACGTTGCTGCACAGATAGCACCTCTTGGTGGTCTAGAAGTTATAGCTAACGAAGTATCTTTTCCTAACACACAACCTAGCTCTGGTGTAGTTATATCTATATCTGACACAGGTGGTGTAGTAGTTAATGGATCAGGTGTAAGCACTACAGGTAGAACCGTAGGTGGATCTACTGTTACAATTAACGGCTTCCCTGCTAGCTTACAAAGTAAGACTATGGCAGACTCTTTAGGTCTTATGGTAAGTTCTACTGGCTCAGGTCAAGTATATAACTATCATAAACTACTAGCTAAAGAAGCTGACGTAGAACAATTAAGTAATGACATAAATGATTTCGCATCAAGATATAGAGTTGGCTCGTCGAACCCTACAAGTTCTCTTGATAATGGTGATTTATTCTTTAATACTAGCACAGGTAAACTTCTTGTATATAATGGAACTAACTCAGCATGGGAAGAAGCCCAATCTATAGGTAACTTTTTTATATCTACATTTACTGAAGCATTTGATGGTAGTAGAACACAGTTTACTCTATCTAATGCACCAACTAATGTACAACAGGTTATACTATCCTTAAACGGTGTCATACAGAAACCCGGTACAGCCTTTACATTATCAGGCTCGACAGTAACACTCGCTTCAGCTCCAGCATCAGGTACAGATTACTTTGCTGTAGTCATGGGTAGTACTGTAAACATAGGTACACCAAGTAACAACACAGTCTCAACAAGCGTACTACAAAACGGAGCAGTAACTAATGATAAAGTAAGTGCTGGTGCAGCTATTGCTGGTACAAAGATATCTCCTGATTTTGGAAGTCAAACCGTAACTACAACAGGTACTGTACATGGTAGTTTACTTTCCTCAGCTCAAACAGGCACTGGAGGTATATTAAAACTTGCTCGAACTGGTACAGCAAATGGTGAATACCAGTTTAAAATGCTTAACGATTCTGGTAATGATTGTAGTTTGACAATACGTGATGAAAAAGCTGGTGCAACTAGATTTGCAATAGAATCGAATGGTGATATATCAATCCCAACGGATTCAAAAAAGCTAAAGCTTGGAGCTGGAACTGATGGCGACCTACAAATTTATCATGATGGTTCTACAAATATAATTAATGGTCAATATCACCCAATAGAAGTAAGACATCAATCAGAAGTACATATAAAGTGTGTAGATGATGGTGCAGTAGAATTATATCACGACAATGATAAAAAATTACTCACACGTGATAAAGGAATAACTATTGAAGGTGGAGTACGTGTTCTTACTGATTCAACTATAACTGGAACACCTTATAATTATTTGTATGGATATGCTGGTAATGATTTAAAAAATGGAATAACTGTTGAAGGAAATGAAGCTGCTATAGAACTACTTGGTACTGCTTCTGGAGATCATAGTGCTAGTGTTGTTTTAAGAAATCTAAATGATGGTTTTGCATTAATAAACAACAACGATCAAAACCGACTAGAAATAAAACATTTTACTGCTTCATCTGATAATTTTAATGCACATGGTAGTGGTAATGGTGTATCTTTACTTAAAACATCAGCTACTTTTAACGAAAGTGGAGCTGTAGAGCTATTTCATAATGGTGTTAAAAAGGTAGAAACAAACAGCACAGGATTACGTCTTCAAGGAGCAACTGCTGATAACCTGTTTGAATCAGGAAGAATACGTCTTGCAGAACACAGCAGTCAAATGTTAGGTGGTTATGTTCATTATGATGGTAGTGCTAACAAATTTTTCTTAGGAGTTCATCCATCTACTGATAGTACAACCGGTAATGACGTTAATGGTATAGAACTGTACCGAGAATCTGCTGATATGTATGTAAGGTTAAATCATGGCGGAAATCAAAGATTTAAAACTTCAGCTTCTGGAGCTTCAATGTATGGTACGTTAGCTTTTCCTACGGATGGGGATGCTGGTACAAACAACGATGGTGGTATAACACTCGGTGCTAGTGCAGATTTACACATATATCATGATGGTAATGACTCACATATTAAAGAAACTGGTACAGGTGATTTAGTTATTACAGGTAAAAATAATATTAAATTTTTAGACTATGGCACGAATGAAACTATGTGTAAAATGGTTTCTGAAGGCTCTGTAGAATTATATCATGATAATTCCGTAAGGCTTAGGACTACATCTACTGGAGTCAAACTGGAGCATGATACTAGACCAGTTTTACATATGCGTTGTAACGCACCGGGTTCAGGCAATACCGATCCTAGAGCTCTTATTAACTTTACGTCACAAAATGGTGATAATGATGCAGACATGTATCGTATTAACTTCTGGGAAGGAGAAGCAAGTGATGAAATAGCCTCTTCTCCACACGCATCAATAAGATATCATGGTGATGCTACTCATGGTGGTTCTGGTGCTATTTCATTTAGAAATGAGAACTCTACTGCATTGTTATATATGAGCAGAAATGGTAACGGTGGTACATCTGGTTCTTGGTCTGTCGGTTCTGACTCTCGTAAAAAAGAAAATATTACTACTGTAGCTAACCCTCTTACAAAATTATCTCAATTAAGAGGTGTTGATTTTAAATGGCTAGAAAAATATGGTGGACACGATTGTTCTGGAGTAATAGCTCAAGAAGTCGAAGCTGTTTTACCACATCTAGTTAATGAACACGGAGCAGAAAAAAATCAAGATGGTTCTACAATGAAATCAGTAAACTATGATGGTTTATGGGGAGTTATGATCGAAGCAGTAAAAGAATTAACAACTAAAGTTACAACATTGGAAACTAAAGTAGCAGCATTGGAGGCAGCATAAATTATGGCATTAACAAAAATAAGCACGGCAGGCGTAAAAGACGATGCCGTTACGAACGCTAAACTAGCTAATGATTCAGTTGGTTCAGATCAAATAGCAAATAATTCTGTTACCACAAGTGAGTTAGCAGACGATGCGGTAGATACTAACGCTATACAAAATAATGCAGTTACAGCAGCTAAACTTGCTAGTGGAGTTACAGATCTCTCTAATGACACATCACCACAGTTAGGCGGTACTTTAGATACTAATGGTAACGATATAAAAGTAGGTGATAGTGACGTTATTAGAATAGGTAATGCAACATATGGAGATCTTAAAATTTTTCATGATGGTACAGATAGTACTATTGATAATGTACAAGGCGATCTTAATATTAAAACTACAAGTTCAGGAGATGACATAAATATAACAGCTCTTGATGATGTTGTAATAAAAACTGGTGGTACTAAGCAAGCAATCGTTGCTATCGGTGATGCTGAAACAAAACTTTATCATAATGCACAGAAGAAGTTTGAAACTATGGCCGATGGGGTTATATTACAGGATTTAGAAAATAACACAGTACAAGTAAAACTTAATACTGCTCAAGGTACTGGCGGTTCATTATATGCTAATACAGCAGCTTCAGCACTTGGTCTCTTAACAACTTCTGGCGACTGGGCACTTAAAAGTACTAATGATGGAAGCACAGAATTATATAACGACAACGATAAAAAGCTTGAAACTCATTCTAATGGAACTAAAACTACAGGCTATCATCAACAAAGCTCACCTATTGGTTTTACTGCTTGGAGATCAGATAGTACATCTGGTAACGCATATCCTTTAAAAAATAGTAGTGGTGCTGCTATAAATAATACATATTTTGGACATACTGATATCCAAAATCCACGAGGTAATTTAACAACCAACACAACTTACAATAGCAATGGTGCTGGAGGTACTTGTTTTTCAAACACCGGAACTATATTTACTGCACCTGTAGCTGGTGTTTACGTTTTTCACTTTAACTTATCTTTATATGTAGTAGATGGAAATGCTGGTAGTGATAACTCTGTTGGATGGGGATTTTATAAAAATCAAAGTCCATTTAACTTTTCTAACTATACTTCTGGATTAGCTGTAACTCAGTCTACTCCTTATGTTATTGGTCAAGATACTACTACAAACCTTACTAATGCTTTTGAAATCGGTGCACCTAGCATGACATCTATAATAAATCTTGCAGCTAACGATGATATACAAGTTGGATGGTATAACATGGGAACTGCACTTGGTGTTAGATCATTTATATTTACTGGATATTTACTATAAGTGGAAATACCCAGCATAGTAATCCCACCAGTAAGAGATATAGAAACAATATCTATACCATTACCTACTGCTGACGTTCCAAGTTATGTACCCTTGGTTGTACCTCCTAGTGATTTACAAGAACCAAAGGGTACAAAACCTGTAGAAACTGTAGATCCACCTAGACCAACTCTACCACCTCCTTTTCCACCTTACCCTATACCATCGACTGAGGTGCTAGTTCCTACAGTCATTACAGCTGTTACAGCCGTAGCAGCTACAACTGTAGCAACTCCTATTATACAAGATATTAAAGAAAGAATAACGAAGTTCTTAAATAATAAAATAAAAAAATGGAAAGAAAACCGGAAGAAAAAAAGGGACTCTTTACAAAGCTCAAAGAAAACATAGATGACCATGAAGAGCAGATGCAAATACTAGGTGCTATGGTGCGTCTAGGTGTTGTAATCTGGTCAGGATTTATCATCACATTAAATTATGTAGAATTACCTATGGTCAAGAAGTCAAATACTTCAGCCGATATCACGTTTGTTGCTTCTGTGTTTACTGGAGCACTTGCTACGTTTGGCTTGACTACAGGTAATGGTAAAAAAGAAAAAGAAAAACCAAAGACATGAAGAAACTAATTCTTCTCTTAGCATTGTTATCACCCGCAGTTGCAAGAGCTAATACTGTCACGCCCCAGTTTACTACAGGGTCGATGAATAGTACAACTACAACAACCCAAACGATAACTGAGGTCGAGCAACGTCAGGTTTTCGGTGCTGCCGTCAACACATGGAGCGGTAGTAATATCTCAGCAGCAGCTAGTGCTGGTATTGCTGGTGGAGATGCAGTATTTACTGTAACTGATACCACATTACCTTGGAACTTAGAAGTTACAACTCGTGCTGCTGGCGTCGTAGAACAATGGGATACTACAAGAAACTATACAATAAACTCTACTACTACATCGCTGTCTGTCTTCTCACAGTAGGACCAGTGTTTGCAGAAGGAGAAACAAATAATACATCAAATCCTGTGGCAGCAGCTACAGGTAACGTGACGAATCAGGCGGTGCAGTTTCAAAACAACGGAGCATCGTCTCGTCAAACCTATGGTCCTAGTATATCATGCAATGGATCTACAATGACATTTAGTCCATTTTATATGGGCAACCATGTTAATCCGTATACAGCGGATGAAGAAACAAGAGATTTGTACCCATCAAGTTATCAGTTAAATGAGAACTGGGGTTTTCAAATCAACTTTATGGTTCCTCTAGACAAACGTGGTCTTGAGCAATGCAGACGTATTGCCAAGCGTCAAGAGGAAAAGATGCAATTAGATTACGAACTTGTACGTGCATTAAAATGTGCAGAGTTACAACGTCAAGGTTTTACCATAAGACCGGGTACACGTGTAGCTTTTCTATGTCAAGACATCGTACCTATACAATCATTACTACCACCTAAACCAGAGAAAAAGAAATTTTTACCATTCTAATGAGCACACTATCAAGAATTATAGCAGAACGAGCAGCTTTAGCAGAAAAAGCTGAAATCGAAGCTAGAAGAAAGCCTAAGAAAAAGGCTGCAAAGCGAGACGAGAACGGACGCTATGTTAAGAAAGAAGTAGTTACACCCGGAGAAGAATAATGTTTGCACTACTAAAACCATTAGTTTTAACAGGACTAAAAAGCGACAAGTTTAAGAAGTTTGTAGTTGACTTACTTGAAAAGCTAGTAGAATCTACAGATAACGAACTTGACGACAGAGCACTACAAATCGTTAAAAAAGGATTGGACATCGAATGAACCAACAGCAAAAAAGAAAAAACCAGAAAAAGCACAGGGATAACATGCACAAAGCTTTTATGGAAGCCTTTGATGCAATGAGTCCCCTCCCTAGAAAACCATCATATGATGTGATTACAGGTAAAAAGAAAAAATGAACGAAACAAGAGTAATACCTAAGAAAGCGGCAGAAGAAAGTTTTAACGAGCTGCATTACCTTGTCACCCAAGAATTTTTAAGATTAATAAAGTGTGGTGAAGCAAAGACAGCAGATCTGAAAGCCGCATGTGATTGGCTAAAAACTAACGACATTACAGGTGTTGCCCTTGAAGGTAGTCCCTTAGATAGGTTAGCGTCAGTCATACCAAAAGTAGATCCATCTTTAGTTAAATCTAGATTATATGGCAAGAACAGGACCTAAACTCAGCAAGAATCCCGGTAGAACTGCAAGATTCTACAGGAAGAATAAAGATTCACGTGAAAAACATAGGCGTACACAGAGAGCAATCAACAGTACGCCAGCTAAAAAAGCATATAGACGTGACTTAATGAGAATACGTAGAAACCGTAAACCCGGACCACAGACAGATATGTCACATAAAGGTGGAAAGATCGTTGCAGAATCACGTAAGAAAAACCGAGGTAGAGGCGGAGCAACGAGAACTTAATGACACCATTACTACCAAACCCTGATTACTATTTACAAAATTTAATAACCATGACAAGTTCAGAATCTAAACGGCTCTGGAGAAGAGCTATCAAAGAGCACTTTAATTGTACATGCGTTTATTGCGGAGAATTTCATGAATTACACAACCTTACAATCGACCACGTACGCCCCAAATGCAAAGGGGGTACAGATACAACGACGAATGTTGTACCCTCGTGTCGACGATGCAATCAGGAAAAAGGTAGTAGAGAATGGCAAGACTGGATGAGGTCGACATTCGGTAAAACAGACAGAGAACAAACTATTCTATCACATATTAGATGAATGAAGAAGAAG
>VTLG01003363.1_pt1 | contig 10094 bp, 7 predicted proteins | sample 4694571 | NCBI WGS metagenome assembly VTLG01 (sample SAMN12604809, study PRJNA352737) | marine metagenome | biome: ENVO:00000447; feature: ENVO:00000209|ENVO:00000569|ENVO:01000036; material: ENVO:00002151; isolation source: viral sequences binned using virsorter ... | reverse complement strand
AAATCGTAGCCCCTACTATACCACCGTCTACACCTGCCGAAGTAAAGTTGCAATAATCTACAATAGACTTTACTCTAAACTGTCTAAACGTACCAGAGGGTCGGTCTTGGTGTGATTGTACGTCATTTGCTGCAAAAGTGTCAGCTTCGCTAGAACTATTTGGACTAAAGTAAAGCGTAGCACTTGAACTATTAGCACAACCCCAACTTGTAGATGTACTACCACTATCTGTAAATGTTGGGTTATCTGTTCTACCTGATACTACCACTGGTGTTGTTTGTGAATGTAAAGTAGTACACCCTTTAAGCACTAAATCTTGGCTAATTGATGTGCTACCGTTTATGGTTGTGGTAATTCTATAAGTACTAAATTGTGTATAGTCAGCTGTAAAAGTCCAAACTTTATGTATATCACCCATTAAAGCAGGTCTTGTAACGTTTCCTACAACTCCACTTAAACTAGAACCACTGTTAGCGTATAGACTAGTAACTCCAACTGACGCTAAAACCTGTATAGTGGCAGTTGAGGTGCTTAAAACTAAGTTACTAGAACTGGTGTTAGCAGATAAAAAGCTAGTATAACCGTAATTATTATAAGTTGGTGATTGGTCTACGTTGTTAAAACCGAAAGTAGTATTTACAAAAGCGTCAAAATCTGGTTCGTTACTGTCTTGTACACTGTCGCTGTCTCTGTCTTCAAACAGTCCTGTATTTCTATTGTATTGTGCAAAATTGGCGTTGTGTACTCGACCACCAGAAGTGTCAAAAACAAGAGGATTGTTGTCGCTAAGTGTGCCTAACATACCTATAGTTAGTGTTGTCAATGGTTGGTTTGCAGTAGTAGTACATACTATATTTGACCCTGCGTTAAAATAACCACTAGGAGCAGTTATAGTAGCACTTAAAGTTCTCGAGGTTACTGTATATACAATACTGTCAAAACTTGCAGGACTTGTACTAACAAGCGTTCCTACGTCTACAGTAGGTGCAGTTATAACACCACCAGAGCTAACAGCAAATCCACTTAAGGTAACGTCAGAACAACTAAAGGTAGGCGTAGCAGTTTGTGTAGCAGTAGTGGTACAAGTCACCGTAGAGCCAGTGTTAAAGTAACCAGCTGGTACGTTTATAACTACAGACAACGTTCTTGTTGTGTTTGTATCTACAATAGCAAAACTACTAGGCGAACTACTAGCAATAGTGCCTGTACTTAGACTAGGAAGTGTAACTACTCCTGCTTGTGAAACTGCAAAGCCACTTAAAGTAACGTCACTACAAGTAAATGTAGGTGTTAGTGATTGTGTAGCAGTGGTTGTACAAGTAACTGTTTGACCTTCATTTAAATAAGCACTAGGTACGGTAATATCTAAGCTTAAAGTCCGTGTAGTATTGGTGTCTACTATTGCAAAGCTACTAGGACTGCTAGAAGCTATAGTACCAACTGAAGTGCTAGGTAAGGTTATAACACCTGCTTGACTTACTGCAAACCCAGAAAGCGTAGTTAAAGAACATTCAAAAGTGTCTCTAAGCTGGGTTGCTGTAGTTGTACAAGTTATAGTACTACCTGTATTGTGAAAACCAGAAGGAACAGTAATAGTAAGAGTTAAAGTTTGTACGGTGTCTGTAGTAACCACTGAATAACTACTGGGACTTTTGGTAAAGCTACAACTAACGCCAGAACTGGTTACAACTACACTTGGTTCTGTTATTGCTCCTGCGTCACTAATAGCAAAACCACTGATAGTGAGGTCGCTACAAGTCAGAGAAGGTGCGTTTTGGTTTGCTGTCAGTGTACAAACTATTATAGACTCTTCGTTAGCAAAACCTTGTGGAGCTTCTATAGAAAAATCTACGCTTCTAGTGGTTGTAACCCCAACTAAAGCAAAACTACTAACACTTTGACTTACTAAAGTACCTTGTGTAAGACTAATAGAAATTGCTCCAGTATCAGCCACGCTAAAAGTAGCTCCAATATCAGAGCAAGTAAAATCCACTGCATTACTATTGTTTATTAGTACTCTTTGTGTGTTGGTATTGGTTACTGCGTTGCTTACGTTTTGACCACCTACTACGCTGTAGTCGTGTGTGTTACCAGAGTTGTCACTACCTATTCTTTGATTTAGAATTAATCCTTTACAGCATTTAACGTGATACGTTCCGTTTTTACACAAACAAGCCATTTTACCACCTATAGGACTTGTTATACTAGGTATCTCATCTCTTTTTTTTGGATTTTCCATTTAAACACTTCCAATACCTTGATTAATTAACAAACCTTTGCAGCACTCTATTTTATACGTTCCGTCTTCACAAAGACAAGCTCTTGTCCCCCCTTTTGGACTTGACTTGCTTGGTGTTTGCATAGATTCACTCATTTTTTCTTTGGGTGTTTAGTTGGTAATAAATCAAAGTCACCTGTATATTTAGGGTTTTGTGGTCTACCATTTTTAACTAGATACAGAAACGCATTTACTCTAGCAAAACTCCATTGGCTAGCAGACTTAACTCTAGGACTATGCGAAACGTTGAAAGCACCTAGACCTCTTTGGAATACAGCTTTTAACATTCCTGTATTTACACCATAACCTAGCTTGTCTTTATACCTTTTGTTGAAATCGTCTGACTTTTGTTTAAGTGTAGCTTCGTCTTTTTTAGACACCTTAGCACCTCTTGTAGTACTAGCGTCTCCTTTTGCTGTTCCTTTTCCTTTTGGTTTTGGGTTTGGCGTACCAGATTTAGGAGCTTTTGGTGATTTTCTAACGCCCCCTCTTTCACCTATTTCAGCAGCTTTTACGCATCTATGTTTTTGATAATCTTTTTTATAACCTTTTGGACATTTATGTTTTTTAAATTCTTCTTTGGTTAGGTTGTGTGTTTCACAAGGCATAAACCACTTTTTACCCTTTAATTCGTGAATATGAAAACCAGTACAACCAATGTCTTTAGACGCTTTCATAGCAGCTTCTACAGAACTATAAGCCAGTCTGTTATCTATAATAGCTACTTTATCGTTTATAACTTTGGTGATGCTTTCTTCTTGTAATTGATCTAACTCTTTTAGCTTTTTTTCACTCCACCTTTTACCAGCAAGACCACCCCAAAGCAAATAGCTAATAGTACCACAAGCTTCTTTGTCGTCTGGATTGTAGTACTCTTCTGCTCTTGATAAAAAAGAATACATACGCTTTATAGTTTGTAAAGAAACTGGTTTTTTTTGTGCTAGTGTTGCTGCTCTTACCTTGCCAACTTGTGTGGCACACTTATTTTTAACTTCTTTATTTAAGTCAATACCTCTTTTAGCGTTGTTTGCTACTGCGTCTGGGTAATCGTCATAACTTTGTAGTGTTATCTTTTCACCAGTTACTATAGCTTTAAGCTGTTCAATTATATGCAACCTTTCTTGCTCTTCTATTTTTGATAGTTCGTCATTTATACCTTTATCTCTTGGTGTTTCAAACTTGTCTGCAAAGTACCCTTCTATACTAAACCCTTTTACCTTGCCTGTTTTGACGTATTCGTTCCATACTTTTTCAGAGTTTACTTTTACAGCTCCTACCCAAGTACCTAAAGGAAGGTCTAGTCCATACTTTACGCTTTTGTCGTGTACTTTGTCCTCTATTAACCAGCTTTCTACTAAGCTTAAACCAGCTAAAGAGTGTTGGTGTTCTAGTGTGTAATTGTTTTGGTTGCCAGATTGTAAAAACTTGTAACTTGCTTTGGCTACAGTTTCTCTACTAAAGTATATATAGTACTCTTGTTTTCCAGACTTACGATATATAGGTTTATTAGGGACAAGTAAAGCTCCTATTAAGAGCTTTTTTTCTTTGTCTATTTCTGCTAAATGAAACTCTTTGTCTTTTAAAGCTATAAAATCCTCTTGAATTGCACCTGCGTTTACTAAGCTAATAGCTTCAATACCGTTTAGTTCGTCGTCTTCGTCTAAAATAAGCTCTACTATTTTCATATCTATATAACGTTTTTAATTTAAATACTTGCAGACTCTATTATATTTCGGTCTAAGGATTGAGCAGTCGAAACCTCGTCACTAACGACAAACGCTTTTACTGGCGTTCCTTGTTGTTGTGCTATACTTTCTGCAAGTTGGTTTGTTCCAGTAGTTCCAACTACGTTAAAGTCTGGTGGTTGTGTTGTTGCACCTTCACCACCACCTGCTCCTACAGAGATACTAGCACTTGAGCCACCACCCCCTCCACCTAAAGAAGGTTTAGGCACTGCTAATATATCTTTAATACGTTTTGCTGTAAATGCTGCTGCAAGTCCAGCTCTAATATAAGGATAGGGTGGGAATAATGCAGTTATAGGACTAGCTGAAGCTGTATTAAAGGTATTTTGTACAGCTTGTACTCCAGATATTGTAGCTTGAGCTACTGCTGCTGCTTTTCCTACTACACTACCTTGACCTGCTATAGCTGCTATTTCGCCTAAGGTTGCCTGTGCGTCTGCTATGATTTGGTCTTTTTCAGCTTGTGATAATTGCGTCTTAACTTCAGTAGTTTCTCTAGCAAACGCTTGTCTAAGTTGGTTGCTTGTAGCTGAAGTTGTTATCTCTGCTTCTTGCAGTTTTACTAAAGCTCCTATATTTTCGCCTAAGCTTTCTGTTATTCTTGCACTTTCAGCTTCTCTTTCTTCTTTGTCTGCAGCTTTTTTCTCTGTTATGTTTTGTAGATTAAGAGCAGAAATTTGACCTTGTACCTCTTTTGCTCTTACAAGTCTAACAGCTCTTAAAGTAATAAGGTCTGCTTCTAGTTGTGCTTCTTCGTTTAAGTCTTCTATTTTATCTTGACTCGTAGAGTTTTCTTCTTTTTTTATTCTTAACCTTTCTGCTGCTATTTTCTCTTCTCTATCAAACAGCTTGTCCTCTGCTGCTTGAGCTTGTTGCAGAAACTTTATTCTTTCTTCAGTGCTAAACTTGTCTACTTGAACTGATTTAAGTTTTAAATCGTCTATTTTTGCTTGTTGTCTAGCTCTAAAGACAAGTAACTCTCTTTCGTCTTTTGTAAGTTTTGCTGTAGCGTCAGACAGCTCTCTAACCAGTTTTATTTCTCTTCTTGTTTCGTCACCTAAGACTTTAACTTTTCTACCTACTTCGTCAAAAGCACTACCTGCAGTTTTTCTAAAATCTGAAAATTTACCACCACTAAACAAGTCACCAAAAGCTCTACCAAGAGTTAGGATTCCTTGACCAAGTTCAGCTATAATGTCTCTAACGTTTCCAACGACAACGCCTATTTGATTCATTATTTTAGTAAATTGGTTTTGACCTTTTTCACTATTTGTAAAAGCTGTAGCAACTGCACCTATAGCAATAACTAAAGCACCTATACCAGTTGAAGCAATAGCTATTTTAAGACCTTTAAATCCGTTTGCAGCACCTTTTATAGTACCTATTAGTCCTTTAAACTTTGTAATAGCACCCCCTGTAGCAGTGTCTAGTCCGTCTGAAAAGGTAGAAACATCACCTGTAGTCTTTTGAATTTCTTTACTTGTTTCTTTTACTTCTTTAGTTACCTTTTTAAAGTCACTACCTACTTTTATAAAATATTCTCTTTCTTCAGCCATTTGCTTTCTTTAATTGCTTTGTTATATGCCTTTTTAATACTTCTTGGTAAGTTGTATTTACCTTGTGCTATTTGTATATTGGTTGTTTCACCTTCAACGTATTGTAATAAATCTATAATATTTTTTATCATTAGTCCACAGTTTGCTCTATAGTGTCTATAGTTAGCTTAGTGCTGTCTATAGTTATGTAATTTTTACTAATTAAATCTCCTAAGTCTTTTGGATTGTCCTTAATTTCAAAGTCTTGAACTTCGTTAATTAATTCTAAATCAGAAAGTCCAGTAGTAAAATTAGTTTTAATACTATTCACTTTATATAACGTATCAAAAACTATGAATTTATCTGCTAAAGTCATATTAAGCAAAATTCTCAAAGGTAGATACGCTTTAAATTTGTATAATCTAGTAGCAGGATTAAACACACCAGAGATGTAAGTATTGTAAAACGTTTTATACAAGCTATCGTTAAAAGGTTGCAAAGCGTACTCGTTTACTTCAGCTCCAAAGTGTATAGTTTGTGACGAGGTCAAAGCTAAACTATTAGAGGGTATATAATATTGTGTTAGTGAATTTTGAGAACTAGAGCTAGTTAGTACACTTATTGCAGTACCACTTGTAACTTTAACTGGATAAAACAAAAGAGGTTCGCCCAAATAGCTTTCTTGGTCTTCGTTTACACTCCAGCCAAATTGAGCTGTAGTTATATCAGTATTACCTGTATTAGCGTCAAATAGTCTTTCGAATTTATGATGTTCAAAAGGTAACTCTACTTTAAACTCTTTACCTTCTACTTTTTCAGTACCACCAAATTTAAGCGACCCCCAATTTAAACCAAACCTTTCGTTATGATCTGCTGCAAAGAAGCTGTCAAGACCTTTATAGTTGAAGTTTATTTTAGCAAAGGGTAATACATTCTCTACCGTGCTGTCAGTTGTGTCTAAATACTCCGTTACATCATAGCTAGTTGTACTATTAGAATAAAATTCGTTTAGAGGTTGTACGATTATTGTACCTGCGTTGTTTTGGTAAGCTACTAAATTGAACATTTTAAATAGCCCTGTTAAAAAATCAAGTAGTTTTATCTTAGGAAGTTGTACAGCTGTGTTAAACTCTGCTGTAGTTGTAATATCTACTGAACCCCAGACAGTTACAATTTGATTTTTAGGACCAAAGAACTTTACAACTCTTTCGTTAAGTATAAGCTCAATACTAAAGCTTTGACTTGTCTCTGACGATATAAACAACCTATACTCCCCTGCGTCATCGTCTATAGTGCCAGTGTCAAATCTACCATTTACTAAATCTGCTGAAGTAAAACTTTGCCTAAAGCTTTCTTCGCCGTCTTTTTCTATAAAGACATCAAAAGGAGCTACTCCTGTTCCAGCTTGTGGGTGTATAATAACTTGATGAGTTAAGTTGACGCTTTTTGTACTATTAGGTTGTCTTAAAACCCAATAACCACTCTTAACTTTTCCTTGCCATACAGCTTTATTTGCAGTACTACCTTCCATATTGTCCCAGTTTTTACACTGCTGGACTATACTACTATCTTCTAAAACACCACCTTTTTTTCTATGCAACCATAAATACAAATTATAAAACGCTGCATTGTCTTTGTTAAAGAAGTCTCTACTAAATTTGAGGTCTTGCGAGTATCCGTTTGCAGTGTTATACTTGTCTTCTATAGCTTTTATAATAGTAAATACTCTTAAAGCTGGTTTAAGTTGTTCAAAGGGACACCCTTGTACTACACTACTACTTACAAATAGGTTTTTGCTACCTGCTGAATTGCTAGAACTATCGAAAGTTAGTCTTTCAGTGTGTGTTATAAGAGGTACTATTATAGCGTCATCATATTGCTCGTTTTGTCCGTTTACGTTTATTGTATAATCTTGTCCGTTTTGTAAAGCTGCAATTACATTTGTTGCATTATAATCAAAACTAAAGTTAGACAAATAAGATAGACCACCTAGTAAGTCTTCTCCTAAGAAGTCTTTAAGGTTTATAGCTTCTCCAAAAAAGGTTAAGTTATAAGTGTGTGGAGCATTGTTTACTAGCTTGACAGTTTCTAATTTTATTTTACCCTTTTTAAAAAGTTGGTGATTTAAAAATAGTTGAGCTTCTTTTTTTTGTCTTGAAGTAAAGCCGTCTATTTCATATCTGTAAAAGTGTTCAAACAATTTGTTGTTGCTTTTTGAAGCTGGAACTGCAAACGTTTTACTAAAATCAGTAAACACTTTAGATATGTCTTTTATATTTTGTAGTGTTTGTGTAAGCGTTACAGATTCGTCTTGAAATAACTCGACCTCTGTTAGTACTCCTTCTTCAGTTGCAACAAATAGATTTAATGTTAATGGCATTATCTAACGTTATTTATTTTATTAAACGCAAATTCAAATTGTAAAGTGTGATTTATTAATTTATCGTTTACGCTAGTTTTAAAAGTCATATCTAGTTTAGTAGGTATTACTGGAAGCGTTTTACTTTCAAATCTAATCCAGACGTTTTCTGACAACAACAACTCTTCTACTGCTAGGTTAAAGTCTTCGTTTACAAATCCTGTATTAAGCTCTATTTTTGTTTGAGCCATAGTATTGTATCTTTGTCTTTGACCTTTATAAGTAGCGTATGTTACAGTAGCGTTGTCTATTGTATTTGTCTTAAACGTTTCGTCTTTTATAGTCATACTTTCGGTAGTCTTTTTAAAGAAATACATATCTTGATAAGCTCCATATTTGTTTACAAAAGTGACTTTATATACAGTGTGTTTAGGTTCGCATACGTTGTCTATAGTTACAGTTTTGTCAAGTGTAGAGTCGTTAGTGTCGTAAATTTGTATTGTAGAACTATTAGCAGGTATTGTTATATATTGTATTTTTTGGTTACTATTACCGTCGTCTGTAATTTGCGTGGTAACACCGTCTATAATTACCTTGCCTACACCTTCTGCTAATATTGGAAACTTGCCAGCTGTGTCTTCTGGAATGTAAAACCTAGAGTTGCTAAATAACGCATTGTCAGAAAGTTGAGGGTTAATTCCGTCTTCAAAAGTTCCAAATCCGTCAAACGCTAGAAAGCTTTGGGTAACTGGTGAACCACTTGCAAACTCGCTGTCAGTTGCGTCAGATTCATAGAGGGTTGTAATACAAGTAACCCACGCAGTAACACTAGCGTAGTCATCATTGAAAGAGTGTGTTAAATAGTCTCTAACAAGTTCTGCTATTTCAAATAGTATATTGGTTTGTGTAGATATTTTAGTCTTGTCTAAAGTATATCTAAGGTTAGTAGCAGCAGGTGACGAAGTTACTGTCCCTGTATAAATGTATATCTGCAATCTTGCTCTATGTAGTGTTGGCATCGTCTTTTATTTTAAGTTCCTGTAAATTGTAAGAAGAAAGGACTCCTTGTGTTTATTCTTGTACTCATATCTATTGTGTTGGTGGTATTGCTGAATTATATATGTATTGTGCGTTTACCATTCTAAAAAATGGAAGGATTGCAGTATTCCAACTTAAACTAATATTAGACTGAACTGGATATTTTACCGTGATAGTTGTTCCTTTATTATTGTCTTCATTTACAAATATAGTTTGTGGGTTGTTACTAGGGTCTGTATAGGACACCGTCATACCATTTGACCCTGTTCCTTGCGAGAAATCAAACAGCTTTATAACTTGTTGAGTTGGTGTTGCTGCTGCTTGTGTAACTTCTATTTCGCAAGTGTGACTACTATCTGTAAAACCAGAGGGTATATTATGAGTTACCCTAAGCGTTACAGTTGTAGCTGTATATACAACTGGAAAACTTGTAGCTCCACTTGTCGAGGTGACTGCTGTAATTGTCAAAGAAGCACTTGTAGCGTTATCGGTAACAGTTCCATTTACAATAGTACCAGAGTTGTTTACGCTAAAATTAGTGTAGTTAGCAAAGTTTCCGTATACTTCAGTATTAGGACATTCGTAAGCTGGTGGTGGTGGATCAGCTACAGAAGTGTGCTTTATAGTATATGGACTTCTTGCAAATATTAAATCACTCATTTTGTTTTACTTTAAATCCTAATAAATTATCTAAGTCATTTTCAAAAGCGTCAAGTAGTGTTTTTGGTAAGTTGTCAAAGTTCTTAATAAATGGTTTTGTAAAAAACAGACTTGGTTTTATACCTTGAGCAAACACAAACTTCTGTAAAACAAACCCTATAGATCTATAGTTCCCTTTTGCAAATTGTCCTTTCTTGTCTCTTAATCTAAACCTTCTAGCTTTTGCCCAAGCTTCTAAAGCTTTTGCAGGTGGTTTTTTAGAACGAAACTTAAAAGGACTGTTTGGAGCTTTTTGTTTTCCTGTTCTTTTGTCGCTATCTACTAAGCTAGGGTCAGAACCTTTTACTCCACTATCTACATAAGCTCCGTATTTACCTAAATCAAATGTTAATTCAAAGTCGTCATTATCTACGTCTAAATTAAACTTCAAACTATTATACAAAGTTTTGTTTACGTTCTTTTTTGATTTTGTCAAGTTT
>VTLG01001639.1_pt1 | contig 10094 bp, 4 predicted proteins | sample 4694571 | NCBI WGS metagenome assembly VTLG01 (sample SAMN12604809, study PRJNA352737) | marine metagenome | biome: ENVO:00000447; feature: ENVO:00000209|ENVO:00000569|ENVO:01000036; material: ENVO:00002151; isolation source: viral sequences binned using virsorter ... | reverse complement strand
CTACTTCATCCAAAGTAGCTGCATCCTGATTAAACATTGGTCGTACTTCACCACGTTCCATATCCATTGCACACTTATAATCAAAATTTCTAACATCACCAATGTTATGTCCTGTAAAATTATCTACAACAAATCCATTTTTAAATCTATCTAAACCATCAGCGTCTTGTATTTGCATTGATTGAGCATTAGCTTCCAATAATGATAATGTTGTATAGTATTCTATATTTTGTATTCTTTTTTCCAAAAATCCAATATCTCTCATTGTATATCTTCGGTTGTCAATTTTTTCTACATTGACCTCATCTGGATTTAAAGTATATGATGGTATATGTAATGTTGCAAGGTGTAAATGACCATCTAAATTTCCTGGTTTTAAAGGATTTAAATCTGAAGCACCTTTTAATACTTTTAACATTCCATCTTTTGTAATAAAAATTTTGTCTATTCGTTTTAAATAATATTCCATATCAGCAGTTATGTCTGAATTAAATTCTACAACATCTACTGTTGACGCACCAGCACCATCATATGTTCTATCAGCATTACCACTATTAATAGTTGAAGCGTCATCTACTCTAGGTCTAAAATCTAAACAATCTCTTAACTGATATAATGTACCAGTTGTATCGGATGTATAACTTGGAATATTTTCATAATCAACAACACCAGAATAAGAATCTACATCAAAGTAATCTCCAGAACCGTGAGAGAAATAATCAAATTTAACTAGTAATCTTCCTGTTGGAATTAATGATCCTGTTTTTAATTTAATTCTTCCAATATCATAGAAGTTATCTCTTTGTCCTGTATCTAATTCAAATCTATTTGTAATATCTGTATCACTAGTAGTTGCGTCTGTTGAAAAATCAGCTGCCATATAAACATTTTCTAAAGTATAAACATCAGCTTTTCCTAATCCAACAATACCAGATTCAATAATTGATTGAGATGTTATCTGTACAGTTGAATCATTATTTGCTGTTTTTGTTTTTGAACCTGCAACCGTTCTATTAACTGTTGCTAAAATTTTTACTTTATGACCAGCAAAGTTTGCACCAAAATCTAATGTTAAAGAAATTCCTGTAGGTGAACCTCCTAATACATAAATTGTATCACTTTCGTGGTTATTACCAGTAGTGTTTAAAGCGTCTCCAACAGCACCTGTACTTCCACCACCTGCAGTCATAATTGATACTGAAATATCTCCGTTCTCTTGAGCCGCAAAAGTTTCGTTTGTTCCAGCAGTAATGGTTATATCTCCATTTGAAGATAATGTTCCTGTAAATTGTCGTCTAACATTAAAGTTAGTATCAGTTAAATTTGAATTTGTTGTTGTCTTTAACGTTTTAACTGTAGTATAAGGTAATTGAAATAAAGAAGTATTACTTTCAGGATTTTGTAATTTACTTCTTTGTCTTGTTGCGATTGCAGCTACGGTTACATCCGAACCACCAACATTAGCAGTTAGTTCTACTTCGTTATTAGATACAACCCTTTGTACTAAACCTGTTGTAGTTGTGTTTGCGTCATCTAACCAAGTAATTGAATCTCCTGGTCTTAATTCTGTTAAAAATTTAGTTCCATTACCAAGTAAAGTAGCGTCTGAACTTGAAATTGAAACATTACCACTTAATTCAGTATTGTCTCCATAAGTAGCTGTTAATGAAGTATCAGCAGTATAAGTTGGACTTCCTGCCATACCAATTTGTTTTGTTTGAGCAAATTCTTTAATTTGAACACCTTGATTACCATATAAATCTGATTTTATAACTGCTGTATTATTTGATGTTTGTCCTGTAATTGTTTCTGTAGCAGCAAACTCTCCTTCAACGTTAGATACTATTACCGTACCCGTTGTAGCTGTTCCATCAGATGTATAACTTGTAAAACTAGAACCATCTATTGTAGCACCAGTAGAAGAATGTAAACTAAAACTATTTGCGTCCACTACTTTAACATAATAAGTGTTACCATTTAATTCTGTCATACCAACAACACCAGAAATATAAACAGCGTCACCATCTTTATAAGTGTGACCAGTTGCAGTTAAAACTGGAGGATTAGCTGCAGTTGCAGCTGAAATTACTTTTGAAACACCAGATGAAATTGCCTGTACATAACCAGTTGCACCAGAAGTTGATCCTGATACAATTTCTCCAGTTGTAAATGTTGTGTTGTTTGAAATTTTAAGATGAGAAAACATCTCAACATCAAAAATATAATGTTTCCAAGTTGATGATTGAGCAAAAACATCTAAAGCTTCTGTTCCAGTTGCTAATTCAAATCCACGAGATTTAGCTCTTCCAATTTGTGGTGCAGTATTACCAGATGTTGATTGTTCTGTACCACGAACAGCAGTTGCTGTGTCGTATAAATTAATTGTTTTAAATGCTTCAGCGTCACCAGAAACAAAATTAACATCTGGTGTTCCATAAACATTATCTACATAAACGAAATTTTTTAAATCGAATCTTGTTTTATGATTATTTTGTGTATCAAAATCTCTTGCCTTATCAACATCTAACCAAGTTGTTCCAATTCTTTCTGCCTCAAAACCTCTTACATATGCTTTGAAAGGTGAAACACCAACTGCTAACATTGATGTTGCAGCTGTATTTAAATCTATTGTCGTTGCACCATCGGTATAAATTCCTCTATTGTTTCCTGATAATACTGATTCTCTTACATCAAAATCAGGTTCACTAATCGTATAATCACCAGACTCGTCAAATGTTCTACGAGCAAGTGTTTCTTCTAATACAGCATATTGACTATTTCTTGCGTGAGATTTTATTGTACCATTATCTACTCTAGCAATTTCTATAAAATTGGTATCGTCTGTAGCGGCTAAAGTTTTCTTTGCAAGTGTTAATAAAATTTTAAATCTGTGAGCACCTGGAGCATTATAATTTGTAGAACCAGTTGCATTATCATTTAGAGTAGTGTCATCTGAAGCAGATGTAAAGCTTTCTGCTACTGATAATCCTATTCTATAAGATGGTGTGTTTGTGTATTTGTCTAATACTAAAGTTGAAGCAGCTACATTTACAAAATATCCATTAATGTAATAAACACCTTCAGCAATACCAGCTGCTGAACCTATATGTGTTGAAGCTACAACAGCAGTTGGAGACCCATCAGCACTTGAAGTAATTGTTTCTGTATCTGTAAATACTGTAGCAGCATTATCTGTTCCTGTCTTATCATATTTTATGAATAGTGTATCTGGATCAGTACCATCTGTAGCAGTAACGCCTATACATTGTGCAACTACTCCTGAAGTTCCTCCAGTTAAAGTTGTACTATTATAATCGTTTATACTTGAAGCTGATTTAGATGTTAATTTAATTGCTGTATAATTTGTGTCAACAGATAATTGTCCAGGAATAACAGATGAGCCACTTTTAAATACGTGGTCACCAAATTGTTCAATCTGATTTTGTAGTATAGTTTGTGATTGTGTTAGTTCCCTTGCTTGAACAGCAAACGCTGGGCGAAACAATACCCGATGGTAGTTATTCGCCTTGGAATAATCGTCATAATAGGGACTGACATTAAAATCAGTTGGACTTGGCATACTATTTTTTTCCTAATTATTAAAATTCAACAATCAATTTGATGTTTTCAGTTTGGTCAGTTGCCCTTGTAATTGGTGCTCTATTTTCTAAATAAATTATATCGCCATCGTCAGCGTCTAATTCAGAAACAGAATATCCACTTGCAAAAGTTGTTCCATTAACGGTTGAACTATCTGTAGTATCTGGAGTACCAGTTGGAGAAGTTCCACCTTGTCCAGTTATTACATTACCAGCACTAAAGTTGGTTAAGTTACCATTACTATCAACACCTTCATCATTGAATCTTGTTTGTATGTAATATAAGATTCTATTTACAGAATCCCACTCTACTACTTTACCAACAGCACCAGTTGTTGCTTGATTAATTTCTTCGTCTACCGAAAAAGTTCCTGGTGTTGGTGATGAAGCAAATCTTACTGCTTTTGTTGCTCTTAAAGTAGCTGCACTTGCAGCTGAGCCAGCTGATTTTGGATCACGTATTAAAGCAATTTTTCTAAAATCATTAGCGGCAGATACGTCTGAACCAGAACCTGTTTCAACACCTTCAAAGTTTACATTCATCATTACATAAAATCCACCTACTTCTTTAACAGCATTAAATCCGTGACCACCTTTTGGTGGAATTATAACATCTAATTCAGCGCCTGAACCATTACCACCAGCATTTGTAGCAGCAATAATATCAGCACTTCTAATATATGCAAAAGTATATCCTGTTCCAGCAGTTGTAACCGTAACCGTAGATACAGCACCAGAAGCTAAAACGACTGAGCATACTCCAGAACTACCATCACCTCTTATAGGGACAGCAGTAATTGTTCCAGTTGTTGCACCACCAGATACGTCATAAGAAGAACCAGCAGTCTTAACTTTGACAATCTCTAATGCACCATCAACAGCAGCAGCACTCACAGTTGAGTCTGTTGCAACGCCCATAAAATCTGTAGATAGGAAATTTGTTTGCTGTGAAGCAGTCAAAGTGTACAAATATTTCCATTTGTATCCATCTCCAGTTGATAATATAGATGTTGATGTTCCTGTAGGTTCAACTGTTGAAGCAGCGTCACTATTATTATCTAAACACTTATAAACATTATAAGCACTAGATACAACATAAAACGTTGCGTCATATAAATTTGTTGCCCCACTATTAGCGGCTTGTGTGTTTGTAGTTCCAGTTATTCTATTACCATAATCGTGTCTGTAATAATCATAAACTGTACCTGTTGCCCAATTTCTTCTTGGTACAACATAAGAGGTATCTGAACTACCTAATTTTTTAGCAGCGATTGCTTCATCAAATTGATAAAATTCTGTGACTATATCATCTGCTGGTGTTATAGGAGCTGCATCCGAACCTTCATTTTCGGTACGTGAATCACCCCTTGTTGATGTTGCGTAGGCTTGTGGTCTACCTAACATCATATAATACACATTCGGTGAAGCTTCGGAAAATGATTCCTTAAATTGTTCAGCGTTGTGTATTCTGAATTTATTGGTTACTATTGCTGGCATAATTTTGTTTCCTTCTAATATTTATAATAGATATTTATATCCCTTCCCTATTAACTTGGTACTGCTGTAATGTGTGTAGGCATTGCTAGATTTGTTCTTACTCGTCTGGAACTATCTGTTGCTAACATACCCATTAATGCAGTTGTTCCATCTAATGAACTATTTGTTCCTGTTATTACTAAACTATTTAGATTATTTATTGTGTAACCTTTTATATCATTATCTTCGTATAAAATGTTATCTCCATCAGTTTCATCAAGTATATGACCCGATCCTATTCCTTCTTCTAATGCAATATGAATACCATCAGCAAAGGTTCTAAACACTTCTCTATTGATACTATTAAATCTAGGTCCTGCATATAAGAATCCTCTTTTTATTTCTGTTCCTGCAGCTGTAATTGAACCACCTGAACGCATATGAAGCGTGATTGCTTTGTTTAATGTTAAATCTCTCGTATTTGGTGTAAAGTGTTCACTTGTACTATCTGTTAAATCTCCATAAACACCTACGTGAGGATTAGCACGTAAAGTTGTTCCATCAGAAGCTGTACCTAATCTTCTTCCTAATATAGGAGCAAAAATAAGTTTAATAACACCTTGTATAACTTCAACAATACCTGTATTGATACCAGTTACATTTCTCAATTTCAAATCTAATTGTGATTGAATATTAACTTGTCCTGTAAAGTAGAATCCAGAAGGGTGTAATGTTTTCTTATAACTATCTCTCCAATCAACAATTGAACGACCTACTTTAATTACATATGAATAATCCTGATAGTATAAACTATCTTGTATCTTCATTGTATTTTCAGAAATAAATCCATCTTCTGTAATATATGAACCTTGCGTAACCACTACTGAATCAACCGTAGTTGTTGCTGTTGCTACATCTAGTTTACTAATAGTTGCAGTTGCCCCACCAGGAGCAGCTGTAATTGTTTCTGCTAATTGAAAAGGTCCATTACTTACTGTTTTAACTTTTAATACTTGCGTTGATGAAGTATAATTAACAACAGCAGCTGTTGCATTTGAAGTTCCACCAGTAATTATATCATTACTTGTAAATGACGCTGATGGACTGCTTACCACCATATAAGTTGGTAATTCTAATGTTGGTGGAGAAGGTGATAAATCATAATCATATCCTAATTCAATATTTTTTAATGATTGAACTCTTCCAATTTGAGAACCATATGCTAATACAACAGCATTGGATCCTGTTCCACTTGTGACTACTACGGTTGGTAAAGAACCATATCCGTGACCACTTTCTATCATCCTAATATCTGTAATATCTTTTGTACCTGTTCCAGACTCTTGTACAATTTTATCTCCTGTATATGGATCACCTCTTACAGTTTCATCTTCATATGTAATATGATCCGTTGAGGACATTCCAGTTGTTCCTGATTCAGGACCAATCGCACCACTAACTACAGATACTTTTGCTTGAGCACTTGAACCACCTGTATCTGTATTTGTAAATGTAATTGTATCTCCAATTTCATAACCAGAACCTACGGTGTCTATAATAATGGATTCAATACCACCTCTACCAGTATCATTAACTTGCATAGTGGCACCTGTTCCACCACCTGTTATTGGAATTGTATCTCCTGTACTATATAAATGTCCATCATTTGTAATTGTGGCTACATCTGGACATCCAGTTATTGTACCACTTAATAAAATATCTTCATCGGTATTATCTGTTCCTGAAAGAACTTGTCCTATAACAAACGTACCTACAATAGAATCTTTACCTAAAGTTATTTCGGTAATTTCTGTTCCACCAATTATAATTTTAACTACCGATTCTACAATTGCTGTAGCTTCATTAATAGTAAAATCACTCGGATCATTTGGTTGTGTAATTTGTTGTCCAATTAATTTTGTTAAATCATCCGTGCCTGTTGCTTTAACTCTTATTACGGTTCTTGTATCCCAATCTCCATCGGAGACACGTATCATTTGTTCTTTAGGATAAATTATATCAGCACTTTCATTAAAGAGTAATCTAAAAAACAATTCACTTGCTCTTTTAGTTCCCTTTGCTCTATAAAGTGATTTAACATTTTTAATTAATTTTCTTTTATCTACACCACTATATAATGTATCTGGTATAGTTTGTAAAAAAGAATTTCTAAATTTTGTTAAAAATCCTTGAATTGTTTTATCTGGATCAGGATAATCTAAAAGTTGTTGAATATTCTGTACTGGATTTGCTCTATATTTTGCTATAGTAGCAATTGAACTAGAAATACTTCCACTAATAGTTTCACCTTCAATAAATTTATTTTCAGCATTAATGAATAAACGAGAATTATCTAAATCTTCAACCAAAATTGTTGAAGTAGCACCAGATGTAGAACCTGTAATTACTTCACCGTTTTGAAAATGACCATAAGTAGTATCTTCAAAAAGTATTTTATCTTCGGTATCTAATTTGTGAGAATCACTAGCATTTAATAATAAGTAATTTGTTGTAGCAGTAGCAGTTTCTAATTGAACATTATCTGGTGATAAAATTCCTGATAAAGTCATTTCACCACATTCCATAAAAGCATAATAAGCTTTTACCCATTCTAAAAATTTAGGATGGTCTGCTAAAACAAACTCGGGTGCCTGTTGTTTTATGAGTTCGGATAATTTATCTGTAAATTTGGCCATTGTTAGTAGCTAGTTGTAGTTGTATATCCAATACCTGCACCAGAAGAACCACCTTCAAAAGTATCAGCCTCAACCGTTATGCTACTATTGGCTACGTCTATTGATAAGACTTGATTTCTTACTGGAACAATATCGTTTGAACTTGGTGTTACCGTTAATTCAACAACCGTAGAAGCTGCGCCTCTAACATTTTCTATTGAAGAAACATTTAATGAATTTAAAACAACATCACCTGTACTATAATCAATTGTTCCTTGAGTATTATTTGTATATGTTTTAACTGAACCAACAAGATAATATAATCTTACATTACCATTACCATCATCATTTACATAATAGATATTTGTTGTATCACCATCTATTTTAAATCCAGTAGAAGATAAAATTCCTCCTGCTGTTGAATTATGTCCAGAGTGTGGATTATATAATGCGTTTGAAAGACTTATAGTATATTTTGTTGATGTACTTAATGCTGGTGTAAATGATTTTCTTAATTTAAGAGTTGTTATATTAGATAGGATAGTATTTGTATCCACATCATCAATAGTATCTAAAATTTTTGAATATCTAAGCATATTATCAAATTGTTGTAAAGTTGTTGTATTGTAAGTTGTTAATGCGTCTGTAATTTCTGATTTTAAAGTAGTGGCTGTTTTTGTAGTTGCAGCTTCTTTATATCTTACATTTGAAGTTAATAAAATATAGGTTACTTCTGGATCTATAATTACTGGTGTCACCGATCCAATAGAATAATTTTTTAAAGAGGTTACAATAGAATTTTTAGTTGCTGTCGTTAAATTAGAACCAGTCTTTGGATAAATTGAAATATAAACTCGTCCATAATAAGGCGTTGAGTGATCCTCTCCACCCCAAGCACTTACCGATTGTGTATTAGCATATAATTCTTTTACTTTTGCTTTATAATCATCTATGGTTACAGCACGGTCTTGAGCTGCATAAGATTTAGGTGCATTAAATTTAATTGATTCATTTGATTCTGATTCAGCACCATTAGCTGCATTTGAATTAGTTGTAATTGAAACTTGACCAAATCCACCAATATTTCCTGATAAAGTAAAACTTGAAGCACCATTGGCAGCTTCTTTATTTGAAACTACATAAGATAATAAAATAATATTTTCATCATCTAATTTTTTACCAGTTACTCCATCACCAAAATAAATTTCAAATTGACCATCTTCAGCTTCTTGTAAAAAATAAACTTTTGATGTATCTGTTAAACTAGTAATACCTGTTGCCAAAGTATAAGTGTTTGTAATAGTATCTGTAGAACTATTTTGAACCGTTACCACTAAAGTATCTGTATCAGCATTTGCTGAAGGAATTAAAAATCGTTGGTCAATATCAGTAGTGTCTACCGTATAGGTATAAGTGATATATGTACCTTCATATATTTTTAAATTTGAAAAAGTATAAACTCCATCCACAGGTGAAATAACCGTATCACCTACAGTTACAAAATTATATGAAGTACCATCCACCGATGTCATAAATTGAGTTCCTGCTGAACAAGTTAAAGTTGCTCCAGTAGCATTATTAACAACTACGTTAATATCAGCAATTGGTGCTCTTGGTGAATTTGGAGTGTAACCTAAAGTCTTGGCGTGAGATACAATACTATTTCTTAAATCTGCTGTATCAATAAACATTTCATTACCCATAACATTTGCATTATAAGCTAAATAGTGTGTATTGTAAGCAAGTAAATCTAAAAGAACTGCCATACCAGAACCTTCAAAATCATAATCTTTAAATTCGTCCTGATTGGACATAAAACGTTTTAGATTTGTTTTTATATTTGTAAAATCTAATTCTGATATATCTAATTTACTTGATGTTGCCATTTTATCTTAACCTTTGTAAAAATTCTGTTATGGTAACTGGATCTGCTGTAGTATTAATAACCTTAAAACTTATAGTACACATATATTCATTTCTATCTATATCACCTTGAATTAAAATATTCGTTAATAGTGCTCTAGGTTCATATACATTAATAGTTTCAGCAATTCTATCTTTTATTAATGTTTCAATTAGAGGCGACATATTTTCAAATAATAATGCTCTAATACCACTACCTAATGTTGGTTGAAAAGGTCTCTCTCCTTCATTTGTATTAATTAAATTACGGACAGACCTTTTAACTGCTTCAATGTCATACAATTTTGCAACATCTTTAGTTGCAGGATTGCGTGTGAAATTTAAGTTTAAATCACTAAAAATTCTAACGGATCGTTTGGATCTATTAGTCTGTGTTGCGTCATAGTTTGCCATATACTATATTTATACGATTATCCTGCAA
>VTLG01010863.1_pt1 | contig 10095 bp, 10 predicted proteins | sample 4694571 | NCBI WGS metagenome assembly VTLG01 (sample SAMN12604809, study PRJNA352737) | marine metagenome | biome: ENVO:00000447; feature: ENVO:00000209|ENVO:00000569|ENVO:01000036; material: ENVO:00002151; isolation source: viral sequences binned using virsorter ... | reverse complement strand
CTTTTCTAATATCAATTAATTCTTGAAAATTCTTGTTTTTCGATCCACCATCATAAGCCCACGCATAACCATCTTCTATCATCTGCTCATTAAGTGAAACTGTCTCTTCTCCTACATACAACCAACCCAACATTCGACCATACTTACCAGATGCACCACTTCCCAACTCTGTACGGATCATTAACCCCTGGTTGTTATCAAGGGCATAATCTAACTTCTGAGTTAACCAGTTTGTCGCATCTATGCCAAGAGGCTTCTCAATCTCATGGTCTTTGGTACGCTTTTCTGGTGTATCAACTCCTGCCACTCTTACTCGTTGTTTTATTGACAAATCAAAACCAAGATTAATTGTAATATCTATGGTATCGCCATCTATTACACGATCTACGCAAGCTATTTTATAATTCCAGCAGGAAATTCTGCTAGGTGGTGTTAAAGATCCCATTATATTCCTAGTCCTTTTGGTGGTACTGGTAAAGATGGGCCAGTAAGATCAGGTAATCCCTTTTCTAATACTTTAGGCATCATTCCTTGTACACCTCCAAGAACTTTATTCATCATTTTGTTTTGGAATTGTTCTGATGTTACATATTTATAACCAAAGTAGCCTCCACCGATGACAGATGACACCAATACAAAGGAAACTATACTAAGGATGTTAGCTATTTTTTGAAACATGATTAAAGAAGCACTTTTAAAAGCATTAGTACCTGTAACTATTATAACCTTCGCTGGAATCTGTGCATTAGCACCTCTCTACGTCACTATGGGGATAATGACAAGGCAGATGCAAGATAAGGTTAATTAATCAGCAGGGTCTGGTGTATTTCCCTCTGCTACCCATTCTTTGAAGTCTTCATTATCTTCACTACAAGAAAGATATGATTTACCATCATCTTCTATCTTTGCGTAAATTTTTTTGCCTTCGGTTTCTGTCCCTACAGCCTCTAATGTTCGTAATAGTTTGTACTTCATAATTCTGCACTAAATCCTAAATAAGAGCCACCCCAAGAGCCACAATTTGCGACATTATTAGTACTAATACCATGACTAGACCTAGTAAATCTTACCTGTGCTTGAACAGGTGTAGCATCTCCATAAGTTGGTACTCCAGTACATTGTAGTGTACTACTTCCTCTTATTAAATAATTATTACCATCTCCAGTTTGCTCAACTGCTGAAGGAGTAGCTCTCATAGGAACAGGAAAATCTATGTTTAAATCTATACTATTACCATCAGAATCAGCTTTTCCTAACCCTCTAAAATATTCAGTATTATTTATTGTTTCCCTGTAGTAATATCTCTGGCATAAAGCAAGCTCCTGACCGAATGACTTATGTTCAAATTCAGTACTAAACGACCCAACTTCAAGCTGAACGCCTGTAATATACCATTCATTAGATATAGAATCTCCCATAAATACATTAGAGCTTGAAACTCTATTGGCAAGAGTAGCAGTTGCCCAAGTTGTATTTAAAGTTCCAGAAGTCATATTTAATCCTGCTCCTAACCAAAAATTAACACCAAGATTACTTGTATTAGTATTACTAAAACTACCAGTAGTATCAGCAGGGAAAACTAATGTATAACGATTCCAATTTGAATTGGCAACTGTAATTGTTTTTGAGCAGCTTCTATTATTCGGACTATCATATAGTTCAACAGTGTAAACTCCTGTTTTAGTTGTTTTCACATAAAAAGAAAGAGCAAATTCTTTAGCACTTGAAGTTCCTTTTGCAAATCTTTGTACATTAAATCCTTCTAGTTTTTGCTGTATAAGAACAAAATCACCAACACCTTGAGAATCGGTACTTGTACAATCTATTTTACATGAATCTGCAAATCCATCTGGGGTGTCACTAGATTTAGAAATACTATAAGTGCCAGCATTGCTATCGTCAAAATACCATCTATCTAGGGTATATGTAGAGCTAGTAACACCAGTTTTATCACCACGTTGGTTTATTTGAAATTCTCCATTAATTATTACATTTCTATTGGCAAACTGACCACTATTTAAAGCAGTAAGATTAGCCGTTGCCGTTCCATCAGAATTATTGACAGTAATAGCAGCAGCCGTAGCTCCTACCCCTTTTATCGAATTTACCTTGATCTCTGACATAATTAAGCGGTTGGGATTACAGGCTTATCTGCTATTAGTTTAGCTTTAAAAGCAGTCTTTACATCAGTAGTCCATACAGCATTACAAATTGCTTGAACTTCTGCTGATTCTCCTGATATGTCAGTGTCTACTAGATTATCTGATCCATCTAATGTACCAGCAGATAATGAGTATCTATTGAAGGATCTTGCAATTTCTGTATCATCTTTTTTTATAACTGTTGCTTTACGGACTTGAACGTATTTGTAATTGCCTACGACTTCTATTTTGTCGTATTCGATTGATTCAGTGAGTGCCATTTTAAATTAATCTCCTTTTTTAATAATAATTAGGCTGATCGGTAAGTAATACTCACCCCGACATAAGCATTGTTACCAGCAAGTAGTGAGGCTGAGTTGTTACTTGATTGTCTTTGCACAATAACATTACAAATAGTAGCATTAGGATTCATGACACAAATAACTTGAGTATAACCTGACGGCATACTAATGTCATACAATGAAACTGAACCTATTCCATTACCTGATCCCTCTACTGTATTAGCTGTCGCAAAAGGCATATTGTTTATGCTAACTTCTTGACCACCATTAGAACTATCTATTCTTATAACACCTGTAACTGTAACCATATGACCTACTTTTACATAGCTTAGAGTATCATTATTGGAGTGTAAAGTAACACCATTAACCATTGTAGGGTTGAATGTACCTTCCTCGTAATCATCGAGTAACTCACTATCTCCTGATCCAGATGAGGCACTAAAATCTATACCATGACCATCAGTTCCAATAACTAAATTTCCGTCAGCAATAGTGAAATTATCTGTTCCAGAAGTTGAATTAGATGCACCAAATTCAAGCTCTGCATTTGTTGAGCTATGGTTTGCACTTGCTACCTTTAAAACCTGACCAGCCGATCCAGTTGTAGATGGTAATTTAAGAGTTACGTCAGCACTAGGATTAGCTGCTGGACTATGAACAATAGTGCTATTTCCTGTTGCGTGTTTTAGTTTTATACTTGCCATTTATCCAGCCTCCAGTGCAGCAACTTTTGTTTCTAATGTTTCAATTTTAGCAACAGCTTCTTGTAACGCAGCAGTAAGTAAAGGTACAAGTTTACTTTGATCTATTCCTTGATAAACTGGATCTCCTTTTTTTAATCCTAATTCTGGTGCGTCTTTTTCTGCAACTTCATCTTTTGTACCTGTTATAGCCTCTGGTACTGCGGTCACTTCGTGTGCAATAAAACCATCAACTATTGTATCTGTATCAGCTTTAAAATTAAATCTTGAGGGTTTTAATGTTTTAAGTCTTGTAATTCCGTCAGATATAGAAGTAATATTTTCTTTTAATCTATAATCTGAACTTGTGTTGTAATTGGTATTACTTGTTCCATGAGTAATTGACCCGATTACATTAGCACCACTTGTAGTGTTCCAAAATTTAATATAAGTACCAGTATTTGAATCATTGTCAATCATCCAAAAAGCATCATCATCAATGCTACTTGACCCACTAAAACTTTTTTCCATTCTTGCGTTTGTATTACTTACTTGAAAATTAAAACTATTTACAGTTACTTGAAATTTATTTACAGGGTTTGTTTGATTTATACCCACGTTACCCGAACTATCAATTCTTAATCGTTCTGCTGGAGTTGTTCCTGTATGAAACCTTAAATTATCTGCTCTTATACCTAAACCATTATAAGCTCCAGCATCTTGTTGAGCATTTATTGTCGGTAAAGAATCAACACCACTATTAAACCTCATGTGTAAGTTAGTACCAAACTTAAGGTGTAATAAATCTGATGGTGTTACAGCTATTCCAAGATTTCCTGATGAGTCTATTCTTAATTTTTCACTACCATTAACTTTTATAGGGAAATTTGTAGGAACATCTAAAGCCCCTGCATTATCAATTGTTGCTCTGGTTGTTCCACCTGTATTTATATTGACAGTGTCAGATGCAAAATTTATTCCTGTATTGCTGTCTGTTCCTTGTAATGCTGGTGCGGAAGCTGATCCGTCAACTCCACTTACACCAGTTGTTCCATTAATTGATAAAGCCATAGTTAAACGATAGAAACTACTGAGCCAGAAGGAATTGTAAGAACTGCGTTAATGGTCAATGGGCCAAAAACTCCTGCATTTATATTAGACGTTCCATCACCGATTGTATAGTCTTGATCCATCTGATTCTCATTCTCGTGGAATATGGCCTCAGTGCCCCCACCAGTAGCTCCACCGCCTCCACCGATAGCACCCCAAGACGTTGTATAGCCTTCAAATTGACTTGTATTGGAATTATATCTAAACTGTCCTGCTGCTGCTGGTGGTTGACCAGCCTGACCAGGTTGTTGTGCATTAGTACCAACTGGAACTTTTAAAAATCCAGTAGATGACATCGTAACATCACCTGTCATCGTAGGTGTTGCTGCTACAACATGACCAAAGTTTGCTTCGTTTATTTTTCCTAAAACAACATAAGTTGCAGTATCACTCGAAACTGCTGTGGCTATTTTTAATTCGTTAGTAGAAGTATTTATATGAGGTTGATACTGAGCTATATTTGCTGCTCCTGATGGATCACTACTTCCAGAACTTAATGTCCTTAAAGCTGTAAATATTTCATTGATCTTCGCACGAACCGCCGCACCCGTTCCGTTGGCGGTATTGTAATTATTACCTGTTTCGCTGGTAGTAGATCCTGGTCTAGCCATTTAAAAAAGTAACATTGAACCTATTCTAACTTGCTTTACCAAATCCGACAGCTTGATATGTGAAATTTCTATCAACTGAAGCATTTGAAGAGTTTTTGAAGTGAACGGTAAATCCCGTCCCAGTGATGCTTGATACTTCAAAGAAATCTCCAGATTGCATATTTTGTGCAGTAATACCAACTGAAGGTAATATACTATTTGCTCCACCTTCGGTATTAGCAGTACCAACAAAGAAAGGACTTTGGAATGTAACTGCTTTTGCTCCTGCTCCACTTGCTGTAGTTGAAGGACTTAGTTCAGTTCTCTGTTCCATAGAAGCTGTATAACCTAACTGAAATACTCGAATATCTTGGTCAGGATCTTTACTTGTTAAATTAACTTTAAATTTAAAACCTCTACCTTTGTATCTTCCATTTGCAAAAGTTTGAAATGGTTTATAAGTAGGAGATCCAGTATTAGGATTATCCTGAGTAACTGCAACTAACATTTCAGCATTAACTTCAGTTGCAACATCTCCGTCAAAAGTACCAGTAGTAGGAAATGCTAATTTTCTAGAGTCAAGTAAGTTTGAAGGAAAAAATGCTTCCGTTAAAAAATGACGTTTTAAATCTATGGTAAATACATCTCCTAAGTCTAGGAAAGTTCCTCCTGCTGTTCCACCAAATTCATAAGTACCAAGTGGCTTGATACCGCCAAGGTCATCAATAGAACCTACATCATCAAATGTTCCTACAATACTTCCACCAATATCATCAAACAGACCACCACCAATCAAATTAAGAGAGTTTGTTGTAGCATCAAAAGCAACGTCTGTTTTTGTTCCTTGAAACTTTGGAACGTCTAAATCTTCTCTCCTTGTTTGAATTAATTTGTCATCAACTGTATCTGGTAAATCTATAATTACACTTGCTTCACCTGTACTAAATCTACCGCCATCATCTTGGAATTTAAGAATATACTCTCCTTCAAGTAATGGAACATCAGCAATAGTCGTATTACCAGCTAATGCTTGTACTAAATCAGTAGCATTTGAAAAAGTTCCCGTTCCATCAGTTTTCGTAGAGTGTCTTACATAAACACGACCACCATGTGTAACATCTAAATCTGTTGCTAAATTCCAACGTAATCTTACAGTTGTTTTATTTATTGGTTCTCCTGTAAGTCCAGTTACATCAGCAGGAACAGCAGTTTTACCAATAGTATTAAAGGTTTCAGTTGAAGCTGTCGCACTAGGTTCTAATGCAGCATTTAAACTGCGAACAGATACCTCGTAAGATCCTACTTTTGTGTTGAATATTTCAAAATCAGGACTACTTGTTGTAGCAGAAACAATATTATTATCATCAAATCTATAGTTCACCATATAATTAGAAACACCAGTTACAGGCTGCCATCTGACAATTAATTTAGATACAGGCTGATTATTAATTAAAACAATCACTTCATCTGCTGATAATCCAGTAGGAGGAGCTTTTAGAAGATTTAAAACTGATATTTGCTGTGGTGTTATTGTCTCTCCATCTTCAATAAATGCGTATTTTTCATTTACATAAGCTAAAGCAGAGATTCCATAATTAACACCATCTCGTTCCTCAACAGACATTACTCTGAATGATTGAGCAGCAACAGTATCATTCTCAAGTAACCAAACAGTATTAAAATTTGGAGTCGTACTAAATGGACTAGAAGAATCAATACTAATTATTTTTCCCGATATTCCCGTTACATTTTTAGTTTCAACAGTTCCATTTGGCATTATTACGCTTAATTTAGGATTGTTTTCAGTTGACAAATCAGTAGCATCCGAATCATCTACAGTTATCTGAGTCGTTGTAGCACTAGCGATTCTTCCTCCTCTTCTTACACCTGATCTTGCTGGATCAGCAATGCTGACAATCGTTCCAGGTCTGACAACTATTCCTGATTCCATTGAAACAGAAAAGTTTACAGCTTCAGTTTCTCTTTGTTCAGCGAATAATATTGCCTTTGCAAATCTTCTGGCTTGACCTCTACTTGTGCAACCTAATGCTTTTACTCTTTTAACGTGCAGCCCATATTTACTTCTATAAGCTGCCTCCGCTTCGACCTCTTCATAATCTAAATCTCTAGTTTCCATATTAAAATATGAAACCGCTACAACTGTGCTTCTAGTTTTTAAACTGCTTCCTGTATAACTAAATCCCTCTGGGCCAACATTAGCTAAAGTAAATAAATAGCTTGGATCTTTTGGACTATCTTGAGTAAGAAGTAATGCTCCTTCAGACCAGATAGGCATACATCTCATTATTCCTGATAAAGTTCTTATAACATCAAATGCTTCTATACTTGTTTGAATATTTATATTGCAAGCGAATCTAGCTTCTTGTCCACCAAACCCATCCGATACAAGTGTATTAGAGAACTTACTGGCAGTTACAAATGAAAATAAATCTAAGTTGCTATCAATAATATGATTACCTAACCCATATCTAGTATTAGTAAGTAAGTCAAGAAGTATCATTGCAGGACACGTTGTCCATACTGCATTTTGCATCGTCCCATTAAATATATAGTTGGCTGGATATTCTATTCTTCCTGTTTGTAAATCTACAGTTGGTGTCCCCGATCCACTAGCTCCTGTACCTGGGATTCTTACTTTTACTCCTCTTACCCTAAATTTTCTAGTAGGAATCCTATTAAAAAATTCTGAGTCTAAACGAAGTCTTGTAAATGCACTATTTGGATATGTAGTTGAATCATCTTCTAATTCTGAATAAGATTGCCAAGTTAAGTCTCTAAAATGCCTATCTGTACTATTTTCACTTGTTTTTACAAGGCGAACATCCACAGGATGAGCACCAGTGAGTGCTATTCTATATTCTTTGTTATAAGCATCTGCTGTCCTACCTCTAATCTCATCAGAATGAACTGTAGTAAAACCACCTCCATTGTATTGAAGTTGAATATCAAAAGTTACTGAAGAACCCACAATATCTCCGTCATCGTCAATAATCTGCAAAATAGGAACAGTAACAGTAATTTTTACAGCATCTAAATCACTATTATTAGTAAGTTGGCGTGTTATTGGACTTCCGTTCTCAACTTTTACTCCTACACCAAAAAGAGAAGCACTTCCAGAAACTTTTTCCATTTTAGTTTGAGGGTCAGTTCCAAAACGTATATCAAGGTCTACATTTTTATGGTTAAAATCAATATCTTGTGGATTAGTAGAGTCAGCACCAGAAGATAAGATAGGAGTATTGTCTAGAAAAATATCTTTCTTTGAAGCAGTTTTATATGCAGCAGTGCCTTTAGTTCGGCCTTCTTTTGATGGACTAGAAAAGCCTTCTATTTCTCCCTCAGAAATAAGATCGAGTAAAGTTGCAAATTGTTTACTGTGTAAATTATCTTCAGCAATAGTTGGCGGATCGCCACCGCCACCTTTACCTCCTCCACCAGATCCAGCAATAAACTTGTTATTTTCAATCATACCTGTACCGCTTCTGTATCTGTATCACCACTGATAACAACTGATCCTGTAAATATTTCACCATAAACAATAGGTACTGGAGTACCAGCCCTTGCTGTATTTTGCGTTCCAGCAAAATTAAATGATATTTGTGGATTATCTTCAAACTCAATATCTTGGGTTGGATATAACATATTACCTACACCTTGTAGTACTAAACCAGCACCAATCGCACTTAGACCTGTACCTACAAGAGCCAAACCTGGAGAAGCTGCTGCTGCTGCTTGTGCTGCTAACGAACCTCCTCCAAATAATCCTGCACCTGGGAAAAAGAATGACGCACCAATTAATAATCCTCCGAACAAAATAGTATTAAAAGTATCTCCACCAGCACCACTGATAACAGGAATAATATGAATATCTTGCTGCCCTATCGGAAAATTTAATTCATCTTTATTAATTTCATAATCACCAATTTTTACTTGATAATATTTAGGGTTCATATAAGATTCAACTTCTGGAAAGTTATTTCTTAAAAAACTAATAGCTTGAGGTAAACTATGCACTTTAATTTCAAATTCTTTATGACCAATAAACTTAGCCAACTCTCCATATAATTTTAATTTACGCAACATAACGCAACCTCTTGCCTGTACATTTTAGTAACCAAGGTGAGTATGGTTCTTTACAACTAAGTCTACTAGAAAAATGATGCAAGACATCTCCATCTATAAAAATACCTACATGATTTAAACCAGCATCGAGTATAGACATAAATAATAAATCACCATTCTCAAGTTTCTCATTTGGTTCTAATTCTCTAAAACCTGTAGCTTCAGCACATCTTTCAAACATAGGATCTTTAATAAATTCTTCTGGAGTTGTGGGTCGTTTCCAGTCTCTTAGTTCAATATCTTTTTCTTCCTTATACCAATCTCTTACCAATGACCAGCAATCTGTAACACCCCAAACCCATTCTCTTCCTATCAAAGGAGCTTTATATCCTTTAGGTTCACAGTAACTCCATTGTTCTGTCTTTGGGTTAACAATATGCCAAGGCAGATTTGATTTTTCACAACTAACTAAGTCTGCCTGACTAGGGGTTGGCGGTGTTATTGGGTGACTATGAACAATAGCTGTTATTTCTCCCGTGTTATCTGCTCTAACATAATCTTCTGGATCAAGAATGAAGCACTGATGATTAGTCATGGATAAATTACGACAAGGATAATAAGTTTCCTTTCCTTTTACATTTAGCAACAAACCACAACATTCTTTTGGATCTTCTACCTTTGCATGGCTAAGAGCAGCTTCTTTCCAATCACTCATGGCATAAACGTACCAATAGAAGGAAATAATTCTTTTGTGCAAACTCTTAATGGGATTCTTATATTTGCTAGATCAAATGAAGCGGCCAATTCAAATTGAACTACTGCTCTATTTTCTGTTGATTTTCTATCTATTTTGTAAATTTCTTGCGGATATTCTGCTGTAGGATCTGGTGTTCCATAAGGATTCGATTGGCTTGTGGTAGTCGAAGATGTTGTTTGCTGGATCGTATTTGGATTATTCATTGTAATTGTGTTCCCCATTGCATTACCATGAGTTGAACAGTAATATCTCAAATCACTTGGAGCACCTGGGTAGGCTGGCTGATAAGTAACTGTTGCCCCTGCTTGTCCTGGAGTTCCACTAACAGTTGTAGTTTGTTCTCCTCCAGCATCAGATTTTATTCTTAGTGGATGAGTTGCATTTGTAGCATCTGCCAAATTAAAAATATAAGTAGATCCTCTTTTCATCGTG
>VTLG01009176.1_pt1 | contig 10095 bp, 12 predicted proteins | sample 4694571 | NCBI WGS metagenome assembly VTLG01 (sample SAMN12604809, study PRJNA352737) | marine metagenome | biome: ENVO:00000447; feature: ENVO:00000209|ENVO:00000569|ENVO:01000036; material: ENVO:00002151; isolation source: viral sequences binned using virsorter ... | reverse complement strand
AGAAATTGAAACAGTTGAATTCTTTGTCGAAAATAGAAACGGCAAGAAATCAATGTATATTGAAGGTGTCTTTCTACAAGGAAACATCCAAAACCGTAATGGTCGGATGTATCCCATGGAAACACTCCGCAAAGAAGTTGGACGTTATAACGAGAATCATATTCAATCAGGAAGAGCACTTGGTGAATTGGGTCATCCCGAAGGTCCAACTGTAAACCTTGATCGTGTTTCTCATAAAATCGTTTCTCTAAAAGAGAGCGGTTCTAATTTCATTGGTAAGGCTAAGATTCTTGGTACTCCAATGGGTAACATTGCATCTTCACTTATTGAAGAAGGTGTAAAACTTGGCGTATCTTCAAGAGGTATTGGTTCATTAAAACCAACTCGTGAAGGAGTCAATGTTGTAGGTGATGACTTTATGTTATCAACTGCTGCAGATATTGTTGCCGATCCTTCTGCTCCAGATGCTTTCGTTGAAGGTATTATGGAAGGAAAAGATTGGGTATGGGATGGTGGTATTTTGCGTGAGAAGTTCGCAGAGAAAACCTACAAAACCATTAATACATTAGTAGATCAGAAACAATTAGATGAGAAAAAACTCAATCTCTTTAATGATTTCTTATCAAACTTGTAAAACTTCTAAATAAATATAGATTTTAACTACAAAAAGTCGGAGACGAACAAATGGCTCGTGGTAAAAAACAAGAAATGGAAGAAGGTTTGATTGACGTAGCTGCTGGAATCAGCAAGTCATCTACCGCTGTGAATGCCAATGCTAAAGCTGGTGAACCTATAGATACATCCCAAGGTAATTGGGAAGATTTAGGTGGACCTACACCCCAAAACTATAAAGTTGATGATGATTCAGCGAAGCTGAAGACTCCGGGTGGTAACCTTAAGCAGGTATCTGATGTAGTTACTAATCGCAAAGGAAAAACTCTTAAGCAAGGAGATGAAGCAGAAGTGACTGACGAACAAGAAGTAGTATCGGAAGAACCTGCTACTGAAGAAGTAGTCGCTGAAGCAGAAGTCGCCGAAGAGGAAGTTAAGGAGGAGCAAACTCCTGAAGTTAACATCGAGGATGATGTTAATGCACTTCTAGGTGGCGAAGAACTCTCCGAAGACTTTAGAGAGAAAGCAAAGCTTGTTTTCGAAACCGCACTGAACTCCAAAGTTGCCGAGGTTAAAGAGGCACTGGAAGCGAAGTACCAAGAGACACTTGAAGAAAAACTAGATGCAGAGAAGACTGCACTTTCTGAGAGAGTTGATTCTTATCTTGAGTACGTTGCCGATGAGTGGTTTACGGAAAATACCCTTGCAATTGAGCAAGGACTTAAAACAGAATTGACCGAATCATTCCTATCTGGAATGAAAGGACTCTTTGAAGAACATTATGTAACAATCCCTGAAGATAAGTATGATGTACTTGAGAGCATGGTCGAAAAACTAGATGATATGGAGACCAAACTCAATGAGCAAATTGAGAAGAACGTTGGATTGAATAAGAGACTCGGTGAGTCTGTTGCCAATGGTATTCTTGAGTCAGTTTCTGATGGACTAGCAGCCACTCAGAAAGAGAAGCTCGCCTCACTTTCCGAAAGTGTGGAGTTTGAAAGTGAAGAATCTTATCGTGAAAAACTGGAGACATTGAAGGAATCTTATTTCACTTCAAAAGGAACTCCAACTTCTAAATCTGAAACTCTTTCAGAAGGAGTCGATAGTGCAGATGCACCTAATGTATCCGACTCTATGGCTGTCTATCTGAAGTCACTCTCAGCATTTAAGAAGTCCTGATTTTATTAATTCAAACACAAACACTTTACATAGGTAAAAGCAAATGTTTCAATCGGAACAGTTGCAGGAAAAGTGGGCTCCACTTCTAAACTATGAAGGTCTTGACGAAATTAAAGATCCTCATCGTAAAGCGGTAACCGCTGTCCTGCTAGAGAACCAAGAAAAATTCCTCAGAGAGGAGCAAGCATTTGGGTCAGGTATCAACCTGATGGAAGCTGTACCAACTAACTCTGCAAACGCTGCAGGTGCTAGTGGTGGATTCGGAGGTGGTGCAACCGCCGCTGGACCAACTGCAGGTTTCGACCCAGTATTGATTAGTCTAATTCGTCGCTCGATGCCAAACCTGGTCGCTTATGACCTCGCTGGTGTGCAACCAATGAGCGGTCCTACTGGACTTATTTTTGCAATGCGTTCACGCTACACCAACCAGTCTGGAACAGAGACATTCTACAATGAAGTAGACTCTGCCTTCTCTGGTCAGGATGCTGGTCGTGACGAAGAGGGCGCATTCAGCGATGCAAACGCTGGTATGGGTACCACTTCACAGAGTGGAGGCAACCCTGCCGTCCTTAACCCTGTTTCATCTGCAACAACTGCCGGCTATAACGTTGGTCAGGGTATGCTTACAGGTGACGCTGAGAATCTTAGCGGAACAGGAACAGATGCCTTCGGTCAGATGGCATTTAGCATCGAGAAAGTAACAGTTACTGCGAAATCCCGTGCATTAAAAGCAGAGTACAGTTTAGAACTTGCTCAGGACCTTAAAGCAATTCACGGTCTGAATGCTGAAGCGGAATTGGCAAACATTCTCTCCACAGAGATTCTTGCTGAAATTAACCGTGAAGTTATCAGAACCATCTATAAGGTCGCTGAACAGGGTGCTGTACAAAACACCGCCACCGCTGGTGTATTCGACCTAGACATCGACAGTAACGGTCGTTGGTCAGTTGAGAAGTTTAAGGGACTCCTATTCCAAATCGAGCGTGATGCTAACGCAATCGCACAAAGAACTCGTCGCGGAAAGGGCAACATCATCATGTGTTCTGCAGACGTTGCGTCCGCACTAACCATGGCTGGTGTTCTTGACTACACTCCTGCACTCAACGCTAACCTTAACGTTGATGACACAGGTAACACATTCGCTGGTGTGCTACAAGGTAAGTATCGCGTATACATCGATCCTTATTCTGCCAACCTTACAAGTGCTAACGCAGCACCTACAGGTGGTAACCAGTACTACGTCTGTGGTTACAAAGGTTCCTCACCTTACGACGCTGGACTATTTTACTGTCCTTACGTGCCTTTACAGATGGTACGCGCCGTCGGAGAGAACTCCTTCCAACCAAAAATCGGATTCAAGACTCGTTATGGTTTGGTCGCCAACCCATTTGCCGAGGGTACAACCCAAGGACTTGGTGGACTGCTTTCAAACCAGAACCGCTACTATCGTCGCGTTGCAGTCAAGAACCTTATGTAAGACAGAAGTTTATATCTTCTTACACTCAAAGAGACCCCACAAGGGTCTCTTTTTTTGTCTAAATATAAGATAGGAGACCTGCTTTCTACCACAATGCTTTGCAAAGTAAAGAAAACCCTTAAAGAATATCGTGAGTGGCAACTTAAGTTCTACACACGAGCTGAAGAAACTATGGAGATAAGACTTGCTGGAATTAAAGCAGCAAGAGAGAAACTTGAATCCATAATGAACAAAGATGTAACTGAAGATGCCTAAAGATCGCCCATCACAACTTGAAAATAGAAATTATCTATCACCAGTTGGTTTTAGATTTAATTTGAAGAGGAGTCCTGGTGTTGCTTTTATGTGCAACCAAGCCAATATTCCAGACTTAACTCTTGGTGTAACAGAGCAACCAAACTATCTTAGACAGATTCCTACTCCAGGAGATATGCTAGATTTTGGTGATTTAAATTTAAGATTTTTAGTTGATGAAGATCTTAAAAATTTTATGGAAATTCAAAATTGGTTAAGGGGATTGGGATATCCAGAAAGTGTACAAGAATATAGAGATCTTGATGGTGAAGGATCTACACGCGGTGCTAGAAAAGATTATATACAATCAGGACATGACATTTATTCTGATGGTACTCTTCAAATTTTAAGCAGTAATTACATATCAAAGTTCAATGTTAATTTCAAGGATCTATGGCCTTATAGCTTGACAACTTTAAGTTTTGATGCTACAGATACAGATATAGAATACTTTACAGCAGACGTTGCTTTCAAGTATACTGCATATGAACTAACTGATTTAACTGGCAATACTTTATGATTGATCTGGATGACCTCCAGAAGATGTGGGAAAAGGATTCAGAAATTGATAGAGACAATCTACATGAAGAATCATTGAAGATTCCTGCTCTTCATGCAAAATATTTTGATATGTATAATAAGATATACCTTTTAAGAAAGAGGGCGGAACAACAGCGTAAAAATATTCGCCATGAAAGATATGAATATTTTAGTGGGAAAGCAGATCCAGAAGTCTATGTAGAAAACCCCTTTCCAAAAAAGATAAGAGATAAGGATACTATGCAAAAGTATTTGGATGCTGACGAAAAACTATCCACTACATCACTAAAAATTGATTATTATGATACAATGTTAGTATACCTTGAAAGTATTTTAAAAACAATTCAAAATAGAACTTATCAAATTAAGAATGCTATTGAGTTTATGAGATTTAATGCGGGGCTTGGATGATGGATCTTGGTTACGAATTATTAAAAGGTAAATTTGACTATTGTAAAAAAGTTACTTGGGAAGATGTAGTTGATAAAATTGACTATGAAGCAAATCTTGAACCAGTAACATCAATACTTTTATATGATAGTAGTAGGCCTGCACCAACAATTGTTCTTCAGAATGATTATCTACCAGGAAATTTAAAGAATGTCTTTAAAAGAACTGTTGATGAATGGGGTGTTATTATGGTTCATGTCTACACATCTTTTGGTGGTGGTAGTCAAACCTTTGGTAGACATGATGATGAAGTAAATGTATTAATTGCTCAATCTATTGGTCGTGTAGGATATAGAATAGATAATAATAAAGGTGATTTTGAAGATGTGTATTTAGATCCAGGTGATGGTATTATAATCAAGAAAGGTGTTTTTCATGCTCCTATAATATCAGAACCTAGGGTTACTTTAAGTTTTTCCTGGGATTAAAGAAGGCGAATAAATAATCCCAGATGAATGGGATAGGTGATTGACACATCCGCTAATGTGGTTATTGGCAAAGCGAATGAGGTCTTTTTAAAGATTAATGCTGAACCACACATAGAATATGAACTAAGAGATCACTTCACTTTCCAAGTTGAAGGGGCTAAGTTCATGCCTCAATATAGAAAGAGGAACTGGAATGGCGAAATTCATTTATTTGATTTAAGATCGAAAAGAATTTATATTGGTCTATTAGATAAGATTGTAGATTTTTGTAATCATTACGGATATACTTATAAGTTTGTAGATAACGAATACTATGGTCCTCCCTTTGAAGTGAATGAGGGAATATCATATCAGGGTGTGAAGGATTATATGAATGCTATATGTTGTCATTCACCCAGGAAATACCAAATTGAGGGAGTATATGATGCGCTAAGGCATAATAGAAAATTATTGATATCTCCAACTGCATCAGGCAAATCATTGATGATTTATAGCCTTGTGCGGTACTATGTGGATAAAGGTCAAAAAATTCTTTTAGTTGTTCCGACGACCAGTCTTGTGGAGCAAATGTATAAAGATTTTGTTGATTATGGTTGGGATGCTGAGTCATATTGTCACCGAATATATGCTGGAAGGGAAAAGACAAATGAATTCCCTGTTACTATTACTACATGGCAATCAGTTCATAAGTTAGATCGTAAGTTCTTTGTGGATTATGATGTAGTAATAGGGGATGAGGCGCACTTATTTAAAAGTAAGTCTCTAGTATCTATAATGACAAAATTAGAACATGCCAAATATAGATATGGATTTACTGGTACATTAGATGGTACTCAAACTCATAAGTGGGTATTAGAAGGATTGTTTGGTCCTTCTTATAGAGTAACAAAAACTGATGAGTTAATGGAGCAAGGACATCTTTCTCAATTAGATATTCAATGCCTTGTCCTTAAACATCCACCACAAAAGTTTGAAACCTATCAGGATGAAATAGAATACCTTATCAGTCATGAACAAAGAAATAGGTTCATAACAAACTTGACATTGGATTTAAAGGGTAATAGCCTTGTATTATACAGTAGAGTAGAAACCCATGGAGCAATACTTTACGAAAAGATAAATACTAACAAGAGAGGTGATAGGAAAGTATTTTTTGTCCATGGTGGAGTGGATGCTGACCAAAGAGAATTAATTCGTGAAATCACTGAAGAGGAAAACAATGCCATCATCGTCGCTTCCTACGGTACATTTTCTACAGGGATTAATATTAGAAATCTCCATAATGTTATCTTTGCCTCACCGTCAAAATCGAGAATTAGAAATCTTCAGAGCATTGGACGAGTACTTAGGAAAGGAACTAACAAAGTAAAAGCAATCCTATACGATATCTCTGATGACTGTACTTATAAATCTCGTAAAAATTATACACTAAACCACCTCATAGAAAGAATTAAAATTTACAATGAAGAAAATTTTAACTATGAAATAATCACTATACAACTTAAGAAATAATATGGAAGACGACTTTTACGGAACAATTAAATTTAAAAACGGTGAAGAAGTATTTGCTAAGATAGCAGCATCTGAAGAAGTAGATCGCACTATGTTAGTCATACATCATCCTATCACTGTTGCTGAAGTAAAAGCTCGTGCTGGCACCGTCGGATATAAAGTAGAACCTTGGTTAAAGACCACAAGAGAAGATATGTTTATTATTAATATGGATAATGTTCTTACGATGTCTGAATCATCTGATATCCAAATGATTCAAATGTATCAAAGATTTGTACAAGATTCTGCTAAAGATAGACAGAATAGACCTAAGCTTAGTAGAAAGATGGGTTATATAGCTACCGTTAATGATGCTAAAGATATTCTAGAGAAACTTTATAAATCTAGCCCTAATAAAAAAAGTAGTAGCTAAGTCTTTTTCTGAAACCCAACAGAGTTATTTTACTGTCATCTTGTCACCTTGTCAACTGGGTGTAGAAGTGTTATAATTTCTACATATTAGTGAGATATGCTTATGGCAGGTAGAATTATGGCTAAAAGAAAGCGGTCAGAGCACTATGTCAATAATAAAGAATTTCTTGCCGCATTAGTTAAACTTAGAGAAGATAGAGAAATTGCTGAGATTAAAGGATTACCAAAACCACCAATTCCAAGATACATTGGTGAGTGTTTTTTAAAGATTGCAAATCATTTATCATTCAAACCAAACTTCGTAAACTACATGTTCAAGGAGGACATGATCTCTGATGGAATCGAAAATTGCGTTCAGTACATACATAATTTTAATCCTGAGAAATCCCAAAATCCTTTTGCTTACTTTACGCAGATTATACATTATGCGTTTCTCCGCAGAATACAAAGAGAAAAACGGCAGTTAGAAATTAAGAATAAGATCCTTGAGAAGTCTGGTTATTCAGAAGTTTTTGATGATAGTAATCAGATTGACGGATCTAGTTATTCAGAATATAATCAGATTAAAGATGCTGTTCACGCTAAGTTACGTAATTGATGAAGGTTAAACATTATGCTTCAATTTTGATAGGAGAGTATCAATTTGCTGATAGGGTAAAAGAGCAAGTTTTTTCTTCTTTAAAAACTTGTAATCCCATCTCGCAGAATAATAGTAATGTAAAGGCATCTATACATACCGAATGGGATTGGGAGCCACATAATATTACTTTTAGAAATCTTAAAGGATTTATTAGAGAGGAGATAGAAAGATATTTTAAACCGGGTGAGATGGCAGGTGGAGGAAGATCGCTGGTAAAGGTTAAGAATTTTTGGGGTAATGTTTATGAGAAGGGTGACTATGCCCAGAGTCATTGTCATAAACCTAATGATTTTAGTTTTGCTTATTTTGTAAAATCAAAGTGGTATTATTCACCTCTTGTTTTTAGTGATAGTGGAAAACTGGTTCGTCCTAAAGAAGGAAGGTTTGTTGCTTTTCCAGCGTATTTAAAACATCATGTTCCCAAGCATAGATATAATGATACAAGGATTACTCTATCTGGTAATTTACTAATAGACAGAGAGGCTATATTAGGTTAGAGATGAAAATAGCAATAATTACCGACCAGCACTTTGGTGCTCGAAAAAATTCAAAGCTTTTTCACGATTATTTTTTGAAGTTTTATAATGATATATTTTTTCCGACTCTTGAACAGGAAGGTATTACGACCATTGTTGATATGGGCGATACCTTCGATAGCCGTAAAGGTATCGACTTTTCGGCTTTATCCTGGGCAAAGAATAACTATTACGATAAATTAAAAGATTATACTATCCATACAATTGTAGGTAATCATACTGCTTACTATAAAAATACTAATGAAGTAAATGCGATAGATTTGTTATTGCGTGAGTATGATAATGTAAAAATATATTCAGAGACCACTACTATAAAGTTAGGTGATCTTAATATTCTTCTTGTACCGTGGATTAATTCTGAGAATGAGAAAAGTACTTTAGGATTAATTAAGAAAACTAAGGCTCCTGTGTGTATGGGTCATTTAGATCTTAATGGATTTCATGCTACACAAGGACATATTCAAGAACACGGGATGGATTCTTCTGTGTTTGAAAAGTTTGAACGCACTTTTTCGGGACACTTTCATATTCGATCTAATAAAGGACCAATTTATTACTTAGGAAATCCTTATGAGATGTTTTGGAATGATTGTGGGGATACTCGTGGATTTCATATTTTTGATACCGAAACTCTAGACCATACTCCTATTAATAATCCTTATAAGATATTCCATAAAATATTTTATGAGGATACTAATTATCAGACTTTTGATACTAGAAAGTATGAGGATAAAATAGTTAAAATTATTGTACGTCAGAAGACAGATAATAAGAAATTTGAAAAATTTGTCGATAAGATGTATAATAGTAATGTAGCGGAACTTAAAGTAGTTGAAAACTTTGAGTTTAATGGATGGTATTGTGAAGATGATGATGCATTTGAATCGGAGGATACAATGTCTATTCTTAATCGATATATTGAGGAGGCAGATATAACTCTTGACAAATCGGTTGTTCAAAAGATGCTTCAAGATGTATATCAAGAAGCATGTGAGTTAATTTAAGAATGTATCTCCTTACAGTTGCTGGTAAAGAAACCAATGGAGCTTATTCTGTAACGGATGAGGAGGGGGATCAGATTCTTTATCTTTTTGAACAAGAAGATGATGCTGTAAGATTTGCTATGCAATTAGAAGATAAGGATTATCCTGAAATGAATGTTATGGAAGTTGAAGATGAAATTATGATTAAAACTTGTGAAGTTCATGGATATAATTATACGGTGATTACACCGGATGATATTGTTATTCCTCCTGATACCGACCATGATTACGTTTGAGAAAATACGCTGGAAGAATTTTTTATCAACTGGCAACCAATATATTGAGATTGATTTTCTCAAGAGTGATACCACATTAATTGTGGGAACAAATGGTGCGGGAAAGAGTACGATATTAGATGCTTTAACTTTTAGTTTATTTGGTAAACCATTTCGGAAGATTAATAAACCTCAGTTAGTTAATACTACTAATGAAAAGGATTCCAAGGTGGAAGTAGAGTTTTCTATTGGATCGATTCAGTGGAAGGTGGTGCGTGGAATAAAACCAAATGTTTTTGAGATTTATAAAAATGATGTAGTTTTAGATCAGGCTGCTTCTGCTAATGATCAGCAGAAATGGTTGGAGCAGAATGTTTTAAAGATGAATTATAAGTCTTTTACTCAGATTGTGATTTTGGGTTCTAGTGCTTTTATTCCTTTCATGCAATTGACTAATACTCATCGTCGAGAAGTGATTGAGGATCTTTTAGACATTAAGATTTTTTCTTCAATGAATAATTTGATTAAAGAAAAGATCCGAGGGGTTAAAGAAGAGATTAAAGTGCTTTCTTTAAAGAAAGAATCTCTTAATGATAAAGTTAAGATGCAAGAGACTTTTATTGAAGAGATAGAGAATCGTGGTAAAGAGAATATTGGAGAAAAGAATGATAAGATAAAAGTATTAGAAGTTGAAGTGGCAACTCATATGGAACAGAATACTATTACGGAATGTAACATCAGTGATCTTATAAACA
>VTLG01003362.1_pt1 | contig 10097 bp, 21 predicted proteins | sample 4694571 | NCBI WGS metagenome assembly VTLG01 (sample SAMN12604809, study PRJNA352737) | marine metagenome | biome: ENVO:00000447; feature: ENVO:00000209|ENVO:00000569|ENVO:01000036; material: ENVO:00002151; isolation source: viral sequences binned using virsorter ... | reverse complement strand
TTAATGAACTAGAGAAACAGGATATAAAGACACATCGTATTGAACGTGTAGGACATACGATGCTGTGTCAGAAGGTAGATATTATTCCTGTAGAGTTTGTAGTAAGGAACATTGCTGCTGGTTCTATTGTTAGACAGACTACCCTTAATGAAGGTAAGGTACTTGACTTTCCATTAGTTGAGTTTTATCTTAAGGATGATAGTAAGAATGATCCATTATTGACAGAGGATCGTTTGACGTTGATGGGATATGATAACATGACACCTATTGTCATGAAGTGTTATGCTGTTAACATGGTACTGAAGGATATTTTCTCACGTATCGGACTTACACTTGTTGATTTCAAACTGGAGTTTGGCTATGATTCTGGACAAAATTTATTGTTGGCTGATGAACTATCACCTGACAGCATGCGACTCTGGAAGAAAGGGACGCAAGAGAGCATGGATAAGGACATCTTTAGGAAGGGTGATGGGAATATAATTCCTGCGTATCAAAAGATACTTGACGATCTTGTTACATTGCTTTATAATAAATAACTCGTCAGGTTAAGCCTGACTGCGGTAACCCCCTTATCGGTTCAGGGTTAGCGGCGATAGGAACCGTTCTTACTACCCCTAACCGAGGCCATGGGGATTATGCCTCTCATCTTACAAGTAAACATCGCACTCTTTTTTCAATGACTACTATCTCCACGAGAGGTAGCAGCCCGCTTAAGAATTGGGACGAGTTTTGTGAGTGGGTAACATCCACGAACAATCGCTTATACGTTGGATGGTTTGGAGTCCTTATGATTCCTTGTCTTCTAGCTGCTGCTACTTGTTTCATCATAGCGTTCATCGCTGCACCGCCTGTCGATATAGACGGTATCCGTGAACCCGTTGCTGGTTCACTTTTGTACGGTAACAACATCATCTCTGGTGCTGTTGTACCCTCCTCTAATGCTATTGGTATGCACTTCTATCCTATATGGGAAGCTGCTACTCTTGACGAATGGTTGTACAATGGAGGACCATATCAGTTAGTAATTATGCACTTCCTTATTGGTATCTGTGCCTACATGGGACGCCAATGGGAGTTATCGTATCGTTTGGGCATGCGCCCATGGATTTGTGTCGCTTATTCTGCGCCCGTCTCAGCTGCCTTTGCTATCTTCCTCATATATCCTTTCGGACAAGGAAGTTTTAGTGATGGTATGCCGCTCGGGATCTCAGGGACATTCAACTTTATGTTTGTCTTCCAAGCGGAACATAATATCCTCATGCATCCTTTCCATATGGCCGGTGTCGCGGGCATGTTTGGTGGCTCTCTTTTCTCTGCTATGCATGGTTCACTCGTTACCTCCTCTCTCATTCGGGAGACAACGGAAGTCGAGTCACAGAACTATGGATATAAGTTTGGACAAGAAGAAGAAACTTATAACATCGTCGCTGCTCACGGTTACTTTGGACGTTTGATCTTCCAGTATGCATCCTTTAACAACAGTCGAAGTCTTCACTTCTTCCTTGCTGTTTTCCCTGTGGTGTGTATATGGTTAACCAGTATGGGTATATGTACAATGGCTTTCAACCTGAATGGGTTTAACTTTAACCAATCTATCCTTGATAGTTCTGGTAAGGTAGTTCCGACATGGGCAGACGTGCTCAATAGGGCAAACCTAGGTATGGAAGTTATGCACGAAAGAAATGCTCACAATTTCCCTCTAGACTTAGCATCTGCTGAGGTTACAGAGGTGGCATTGCTTGCTCCTTCTATTGGTTGATAAAAACTTAATAGTATACTATAATAGGAGGGTTAATACCCTCCTTTTTTAATGGATGGAAAATATAAGTGCCTTTCCTCTCCTTTCTTTAGGAGCTGATATCATTGATGATTTTAAAAAGTATAAAAAAACTATCATTGATTATACAAAGAACAATAAACCTACAGACAATGAAGATTCTTCTAAGTTAAAGCATTATCATGGAGAAGATCTATCTGTACTTAATGATATTTCTTTCAGAGATTTAAAAGATATTTTGTTAGAAAAATCTACTTATTACTATAAAGATGTTATGGGATATAAAGAAGATCTTTATATTAGTGACTCGTGGATTAATGTATGTGAAAAAGGAGGTTATCAATCTGATCATTACCATGCTAACTGTGTAGTAAGTGGTACATTGTTTGTTAATTTAGGAAAGGATTTTTCTCCTTTGGTATTTAAGAATCCAAGGACAACAAATTATCCTTTATGTTCTCATATAAGATCTCAATCAGATAAAGAGACTCTATATAACTTGGATTATATGTCTGTTAAAAATTTTGAAGAAGGACATATTCTTTTATGGCCTTCCTATATTGTTCATGGATATAAAGATAATAAATTTGATCAGCGTACCTCTTTATCATTTAATTTAAATATTAAATCATCAGGATATCTTTATCACTATGGAGTTAAACGATAGCAACGTAATAGAAGTTCTCAGTGAGATGCTTCCTTACATCGAGGCAGATGGTGGATGGTTAGAATATGTTGAAACTGATTACCTACCAGAAGGTGCATACGTTAAGGTAAGACTTGGTGGTGCATGTTCTACCTGTGCTTACAGTTCTCAGACTATTAAGATGGGAATAGAAAAGAAATTAATGATGGAAATACCCGACGTTGCAGGTGTCATTCAGGTATTGTGATGGATATCGATGAACAGGTATCTCTAGGACATCTTCTATTGCTTGATAGGAGGTGTCGGGTATGTGGAGAAGAAAAGAATTTAATAGACGGGTTCTACAGGACTAGGAAGGATAGGGGGACGCTTCCTTCTTCTTATTCATATGAGTGTAAGGTGTGTACCATAAGAAGAATTGTTTCGACTCGCAAAAAACCAGAGTCTATTGACTGGACATACCCTGACTGGTAGTGTTATACTCATAGTAGTTGAATTAAATTCATGTTTCTAAACCTACTTACTATTGTAGTGGTGGCAGCTGTACTATGGTTTGTGTTCGTGTTCATGGCAGACCCAAATAAAATGTAAACATATATAAAAATTGAACGCCTTTACATTAATGAAAGATCAGAACGCAATTCTTGAAGATGAATCACCAGATCAGAAATGGAACCGTGGATTGGACTTATACATAGAATCTGTTCACAAACCAGATAATGCTCTCCGTGGATGTGCTCACAATCAGAAGTGTTACAACGAACTGATGGCAGTGAGAGCACATGTACTAGAATATTTAAAAACCCTACGTAAATGACCCAAACAATGCAACAGGAATTTGTAGTCTATTCTAAAGACGGTTGCCCTTATTGTGATAAGGTAGTACAACTATTACAGTTTGCTGAGTTAAAACACGTTGTGTATAAACTAGGACAGAATTTTACTAAGGAATCTTTTCACGATGAGTATGGTGTAGGTGCCACATTTCCTCAGGTAACCTACAATGATAAAAGAATTGGTGGGTGTTCAGATACCATTAAGTTCCTGCGGGAACAGAAACACCTGGAAGTTTAAATGGACATTTATGTAGCAGTAGATAAAGCAATAGATGAAGCCATGACACGTGGTAGGTTTGTTTTAAACCTTTATCAATTTGCTGAGAGTTTAAGATTAAAGCGTGGTGACATGACTGAGTTTCTTCATAGCAGCGTTGCTGTTGAATTGAAGAATCTTGTGTTAGAATTGGATGAGTACATTAAAGGAGGGCATGACAACGAACACAAACAGTTGCGTGAGGCTTATGGACACATTCCTAAACCTAAAGCACGTAAGATGAGGAACTATTTCTATGCTATGATACAGGATGCTTACCGTTATGAGCGAGACAGAAAACCAGGAAGAAAAAAAACCTGAGTTAGAAATAAATAAAGGCGTTGAGCTCATGCTCCGCAATAAGAAAAAAATAGTAAGGAGGGAACCAAAGTCATTTCAGTTCAAGTTAGGGCAGATGGTTTCTTTCTTTAAGAGAGAGATACACATCTACTTTGAATTTTCAATAGACATTAGAAAAGGAGTAGATTTATGAATGAGACTCTCATAGTTACCTTGACTTTTACTACGCTAAGTAGTATACTATTTTTAATTGTAGGTTTTGGAGTCGGATGGTTAGCACAAGAACATGCTATTAAATCCAACCCTTACCACCGTGACAATCTACATCCTGAGATGTATGATCAACATGGAAACGTTATTCCAGATGAAATCCTATCAGTAAGATTTGAAAATGCCGACACGTTCAACAGCGATCAACCAGGAAACTCCGGAGAAGGATGGAGTCACCCTAGCGAGTGGCCCGAAGAAGAGGAAGACTAGCGTTAAGGCTAAGAAACCTTTACCTAAGGTTAAGTTACCTCCTAATCCATTTCAGACTGAGATTCTGGAAGTAGTTTCTAAAGCAAGGACTAAAGCGAAGAGAATCGAACTCCTTCAGGAGCATCGTAATGATGCCTTAGTTGCTTTACTTATTTGGAACTTTGATGACACATGTTTTTCTGAGTTACCAGAAGGACCAGTACCATTCAGACCTAATGAAGCTCCTGCAGGTACTGAGCACACGTCTCTGAGGCAGGAACAACGTCATTTCTATAACTTTATACAAGGAGGCAATCCAACGCTCTCTAAGACTCGTAGAGAGACTATCTTTATTCAGATACTAGAGAACCTTCACCCAGATGAAGCACAACTTCTTATTGTTGTTAAAGACAAGAGGTTGAATGAGTTTTATAATGTAACCCAAGCCTTGGTTTCCGAAGCTTATCCTGATATTCAATGGGGTGGACGTGGTGGACAAAAAGGATAAAATGATATCTATTCTTTGTGAGAATTGTAATCTCAAAGAAGATAATAATACTAAACTTCCCTACACAGCATACGTTACAGAGTATGTTGTTGAAGGGGAGACGAGGTATGATATCTGTATGGCTGATAAACAGTCTGAGATATTTGATGTTTATTATGACAAGTACAAGAAAGATTTCAAGAGCATGACACAATCTGAGGGAAGGGTAGCACCTAACCGTTGGAATGTTGCACCACCACCACCCAAAAAGAAAAAGCGTAGGAGGAAACCAGAAGGTGGCGAAGAATAAAAAGATATTACCTGGATTTAAGAATGTTCAGGTAGAACAGGATGGTAAGGCAAGAGTAGTCATCGATGATGATGAGATGTCTAAGTTACTAAAGAAATATAAGCGTCTCAAGAAATATCAGAAGTCAAATCTATATCAGGCTGCTAAATTAGGTGGGCATGACAACGAACTAGATCGTTTACTACGTGAGTATGGTGATGAGCAAAAGCAAACCTCCGATTGATTACATAGATACTCAGGGTCTCAGTCCTAAAATGAGTCCTGAAGATGCTGCTAAGGCAAAGGCGAATCCTGTAGAACATAAACCTATGGAGGTTAGACCTCGTAGGTTGTTCACCCCACAGTATGCAAAGGAGTTGAAGATATTAATCAATGAAGTATTAGATGAGCGTGAGTATAAGAAGAGATTAGTGGGAGCATATGATAACGTAGAACCTTTACCACCTTCATACTTTGACACTGATCAATTTAAGTATCGTATTGGAGAAGCGGAACCACCCTATCAAGATTGGAGTCAACCATGAGACTTGGTATTATGTGCTCCGGTAACGGTAGCAACTTTGAGAATGTTGTCCATTCTTGTCCAGATCATGACGTAGTTATCATGGTTTATAATAAGAAGAAGTGTAAGGCAAAGAAGAGAGCAGATAGACTGGATATAAACTCATGTTATACTAAGGATGAGGATGAAATCATTGCACTCTTTGAAGCATATCAAGTAGACCTTATCGTAATGGCAGGGTGGATGAGAATAGTTTCCAAGAAGTTTGTTGATGCATATCCAGGACAGATTATAAATCTTCATCCATCACTCCTCCCTAAGTACAAAGGATTGAATGCAATAGAGCAGGCAATCAAAGCAGGTGATGATGAGACAGGTGCTTCTGTCCATTGGGTAACAGAAGAACTGGACTCAGGTGCAGTTATTAAACAACAAGTAGTACCTATTCTGCCAGGTGATACTGTTGAGTCATTACAACGAGCAATACAACAGGCAGAACACTACCTTTTACCCCTTGTGATTAATGCTCTCTAAAGATAGTAGGTTGCGAGTAACCGAGATTGCTTGCAGAGTTAAGTTAGGAAGGAAAGTTACTCTTGCAGAAAGGATATGGATGAACAAGTTAATTGAGCACAATAACCATGCTAGAGGTATCGTTGAAAGGATCATGTGTCCTTATAAGATTGAGGACATGTAAAAAATTGTATCAGTTTATACACACCTGGTTGCCTATATAATATAACTGTGTTAGTATTAACACATCGTTCACCTCATTAGAGGCGCAAGTAAGTCGCGGAACGGAGCGTTCATCCCATGATTCCTTTGTTATTGGCAACTTCTTTATCTTGTTCTGAGGCACAAGAACTCGTTGGTAAGATGAGTTCTTATAAAGTCGAGGACGATCTGAAATCAGAAATGATTCAGATAGTAAAGAGTGAAGCACCAAAGGATTGTTGGGACGCAAACGACTAAAGGAACGGACTTAAAACACCCAACTACTTTAGGAGTAACACAATGGCACAAGTCACCTACCGTGGTATCAAGTACGATACCAATGACAGCAAGTCCTGTCAGAAGCAAGTCTCTGAACTAATCTACAGAGGCATCAAGCATACAGAGTCTAAAACTGTATGTGCAAGGTAAGTAACTGACTTACAGACACGTAATTAGGAGGGGTTGATTCCCCTCCTTTTTTATGTTATAGTATATGCTATAACGATAACGTTATAAATACTCTATGGACAGAGAGAGACTAAAACTAATAGTCAGGAATATGAAGTCTCTAGTGGAAGCACTAGAGGTAGAGGTGTACTCTGATGTAGAGGCTTATCGCACAGATCAGTTTTCGGCACCGCCTACAGACTATGATGAACAATGGGATGATGACGATGGATACCCAGATTAGGGCCCAGACACTAAGCATTCTATTAAAAAATTTCGGAAGTACCCATTCACCTAGAGCCATCTATGAGTGTGCTGATGAATGGTGTAGCAAACAAGTTACTACTGCTGGTTTAGTCTCGTATTTCAATGCGTATTACGGGAAGCAACTCATTAATGAAGGACAAGAAAGCAGCAAAACTTATAATAAAAAGAGCTAAAGAGCATCCACAATGGTATACCGATCAAGAGATAAGGTATGCTAAAATGTTAAAGAAACGACTCAAACGTGAAAAGAAACAGCATGAACGTGAAGTTGGTGACAGTGACCCCAGAAGCGGAACAGACGATGGGGTACGTAGCGAGGGTAAGCAACCCGAAGAACCAAGACAATCCAAACGTCAGTGGTTTATTAAGTTACTGCATAAAGCACGGGCATTGGTCCGTCTTTGAGCAAGCACATATGACCCTTGAGATAGAGACTACAAGGGGTCTTGCTGCACAGATACTAAGGCATCGTTCCTTTACATATCAAGAGTTCTCACAGAGGTATGCAGACAGCACTCAGTTGGGAACTATTCCTTTGCCAGCATTGCGTCGTCAGGATACAAAGAATAGACAGAACAGTACCGATGATTTAGAACCTCCTCTAAAGACGAAGTATTATGCTAGAATGTTGAAGCATTTTGAGGAGGCAACAAATATATACGAAGAGATGTTAGAGGATGGTGTGGCAAAAGAGTGTGCTAGATTTGTACTACCTCTTGCTACTCCTACTAAGTTATACATGACTGGTAGTGTTCGTTCTTGGGTACATTATATTGAACTAAGATCAGGACATGGTACGCAAAAAGAACACATGGATATAGCAAATGAATGTAAAAGAATATTCACTGAACAGTTCCCTGTAGTAGCAAAAGCCCTTGAGTGGGTCTAAATAACTTTACATTATTATTTTATTATGCCAACATACCCTGTAAAAAACAAAGAAACTGGAGAGACAAAAGAACTTTCCATGACAATGAAAGCATATGATGAGTGGAGAAAAGAGAATCCTGACTGGGATAAAGATTGGTCCAAAGGTGTTGCTGGAATGGGAGAAGTAGGAGATATGCACATGAAAGGAGAAGCAAACTCCAGTGGATGGAACGAGATACTAGATAGAGCATCCAGACAACCTGGTGCTACAGTTCGTAAAAACCGAGACTATAGTTAAGTATGCCACGTAAGAAGAAGACTGACGATCCCATTGGAGTAGGACTGACGGCTAAGCAAATGAGACGGAAGAAACCTATCAATGCAGATCTCCTTGTAGACATAGATCCCCTCACTGATAATCAGGAGAAGTTTTATAATGAGTATGATGCAGGTAAACATTTGTTTGCCTATGGATGTGCTGGTACAGGTAAAACATTTATTGCATTATACAAAGCACTTAAAGAGGTTCTTGATTTAGAGACTCCTTATGAAAAGATTTACATCGTTCGTTCTCTTGTTTCTACACGTGAGATTGGTTTCCTTCCAGGAGATCATGAGGATAAGTCTTGTCTTTTCCAGGTTCCATACAAGAAGATGGTGAAGTATATGTTTGAGATGCCTACAGATACAGACTTTGAAATGCTGTATGGTAATCTTAAAACACAGGAGACTATGACGTTTTGGAGTACCTCATTTATACGTGGTACAACACTAGATAATGCAATTGTTATAGTTGATGAATGCCAGAACTTGAATTTTCACGAACTTGATAGTATAATAACTAGAGTAGGAGATAATTCTAGAATTATTTTCTGTGGTGACGGAGTTCAAACTGATCTTCGTAACAACTCTGAACGTGCTGGACTGGGTGATTTTATGAAGATTATTTCAATGATGGAATCATTTGCATTGATTGAATTTACTATTGATGACATCGTTCGGTCTGGATTGGTTAAGGAATACATCCTTGCCAAGCATTCATTAGGCATGCTATGACATTTATTCATCATAATTTTTTAGGTGACATTGAACTTGAAAAACGCGAGACTCCAGGTTGTAGACTCTATCAAGTCCCTTCAGGTGATTGGGTTCCTTCTATCACTTCAGTTACTAGTTTTTATAACAGAGATGTTTTTATTGACTGGCGGAAGCGTGTTGGAGAGGAGGAGGCAAATCGAATTACGAAAAAGGCGACGGCGCGTGGTACGGATTTCCATGAAGCCGCTCAAGGATATCTAGAGAATAAAGAACTGGACTGGAATAACTTCCTTCCTGCTACCCAATTTATGTTTCACCATGCTAAACCTTATCTCAACCAGATTCAGAATGTTCATGCAATCGAAAGGACTCTCTACTCAGAGTATCTTGGCCTTGCTGGTCGTGTTGATTGCATTGCTGAGTACGAGGGAGAACTTGCAGTAATAGACTTCAAGACTTCTGAGAAAATCAAACCAGAGAAGTGGTTAGAGAACTACTTTGTACAGGAAACTGCATACGCATGTATGTACTATGAATTGACTGGTATTCCTGTTAAAAAACTTATAACATTAATGGTAACTCCAGGTGGAGACGTAAAGGTATTTGACAAAAGGAACAAAGACGAGTATATTAAGTTATTAGTAAGGTATATAAAGAAATTTGTCTCCTCTAATCTCGAATCTAATGGTAATGGATAAAGAACTAAACGAAGTGTTGGAGAAGAAGTTTCTTTGTCCATCCAAATTTGCACAGGATATAGAAAAGATTGTGCATGAGAATGATGAACTAAATTATATTGAAGCAATCATTGTGTATTGTGAAGAGAATAGCATTGAACTTGAATCCGTACCTAAATTATTATCAAAGCCCCTTAAGGAGAAATTAAAGTACAACGCACAAGAACTTAACTTTTTAAAGAGAACCTCACGAGCAAAGTTACCACTATGAACCCTGACGAGAATCCTTTCTGGGGTGAACCAACTCCAACAGATGTTTGGGATGATATGCAGAAGTTAGATCATTTATATGAAGAGTTGATGTGGGACCATAGAGATAAATTAGAGTTTGCAATAGAAGGAAATCACATTACAATTAGAAACAGATCTAGAGAAGGCAGGTGATGCCATTTGAAACTTATAAAACTTATCTGGCAATGAAGCAACACTTCACCAAGGATAAGTATGA
>VTLG01005096.1_pt1 | contig 10101 bp, 4 predicted proteins | sample 4694571 | NCBI WGS metagenome assembly VTLG01 (sample SAMN12604809, study PRJNA352737) | marine metagenome | biome: ENVO:00000447; feature: ENVO:00000209|ENVO:00000569|ENVO:01000036; material: ENVO:00002151; isolation source: viral sequences binned using virsorter ... | reverse complement strand
AATCTCTTATATTCATGAGCACGAATATCTGCCTGTTCAGGATTAAAGAGATATGGTGGTAAGTTTATAGTTGCAACTTCAAGAGCAGCATCTACATTACCTGGTTTATCTGGTTTTTCTGCAGGAGAACCATACTTAACTTGGAACTCTCCAGTTTTTGTTAAGAATATTCTATCAATTCTTCCAAGGTAATGAGAGAAAGAAGCAATAATGGCTTCATCAGATGCTAAAATATTAGTAGCAGTCTGACCTTCATTATTAAATGTTCTACCATAGAATTCTAATGGAGATCTAGTGCTTTCAGAAACTATATAATCAGCAACTCTAGGTCTAATATCAATAATATCTGCATTAGAGATACCATCAATTCCCATGATATCACCAGCATAATCAAAGTTTTCATAAGAATTTACTGTGGTAATATCACCATCATCAGTAGAATCATAATATGCACTCTCAAAGTAAACCTTAATTTTCTTATTAGGTGCTTCTGCTTCTGGTCTTCTTGCTATAGTTCCATAGTCATATATTGTCTTCTCTTGACCTGTACTGAATGTATATTCACCACCTATTTCAAAACTAGTCGCATCTAATGTTGTAACAACTCCTTGAATTTCAGACTCTTGGAATATTACTGTTTCACCTTCAGCAAATACAAAATCATTTTTATAAATGAAAGTAATTTGACTATCAGTTAATCTTTCCGCATATATCGCAACTGCACCACTATTCTGCCCAATAAGATGCTCTCCTACAGTTAATTCAGTAGTAGTGGTAGATTGACTATTAATATCAGAAAGAACCATTTTTGGTGCTGATGGTACTTCTAAAGAAGCAGATTCATAGATTCCATGAATCTTCATAACATCAGCAGAACCTAATGATAAGAGTTTATCCTGCACTCTAGTTCCATATGGATAAGCACCATATGTTAATCCATCATTTGTTGTAGTAGAACCAATACCAGATGCTGGATTTGTAGATTTATCAACAATAAGACTATTAACTCTATTCTTAATCTTTTTCTTTGCTTTTGGTTTTTGCTTTGTAAGTGTAGTTGTTAGTTGAGCACCTGCATCATCATCACCTAAATTATAAATCTGAAGTGCTTTACCATCCATACTGATTTCTACTTGATCAGATACTAAAGGTTCAGTGCTACCATCAACACGAACTAATGAATATCTTTCTTCATCAAATGGAAGGAAAAACTCACTTGATCCAGCAGAAACTGATTGTGCTAATTTATTGTTTACAATATTAACAGTAAATACTTTTCTTATAGAAAGAGATGCATTAGTTAAATCTACGTCAGAAACATAATCCTTTGGTAATCTTGTGAATAATGTATTATCAGAAGATGCTGCTAAATTAGTAGTTAAGACTTGTAAATCTGTTACTTCTCTTGCTACAGTTGGTAAACTACCATTTGCAATTCCATCTACATCTGCAACATTAGCAATTGTAATAGAAGATTCGCCAACAACAGTTATTCTTCCATATGTTGGATCATTAGACTTAGCAGGATTACTGAATTGAACTAAATTATTTACCTTTACTAGTCCATTACCAGGAAATACATCACTACTTGCACTAGTTACAGTGCTTACACCACCTGAAGCAGCAGTAACAGTTGCAATTCCAACAAAGAGTGATGGAGACTGAATAACATCTGCATTAAATGTTCCTGCAGCTCCAACTGTTCCATCATCTGTAGCAAATACTGATTTTACATCAGAAATACCATACGCAGTAACTGCAATTGCAACTCTTCCATTTTGAATACCATTGAATATTAATGCTTCATTCTCTATAAAATCACCTTCTCTTTCATAAAGATTTAAGGCAGCACTATTAGTAACAGTATCTTTAAGGAATGCAGTTGCACCACTGTTAGCACCCTCTACAAAAGTAGGTGTGGGTAAACTAGCAATGGGTTGATTTAAACTTATTTTAGTAACTGTCTGGACATCATATAAAGATAAATCCCATTGATTTAATCTAGATACGGCATTATATGATCCAGTTTCTAAACTATAATCATAAACCCTTGCAAGACCAATTTCAGATCCAGGAACTACTGTTTGATCAGCACCTCCTCTTTGATCTCTTAAACTCAAAATATAAGTATTACCTATACCTATAGTAGGATTACCATAAGCTCTATTTACTTTTAATGTTGCTCCAGTATTGTATATTATATTTTGACCTTCTAAAGTCTTTGTTGTTCTTGGTTTAGGGCAATCTAAAAAGACAGGAGATGTAGTCTCTATCTCATATCCTCTTACATATGCTTTACCTGGAGAAAGTTTGTAAACAGCAAGATCTTCTGCAGGTATAGTTCCACTATAAGTAAACTGACCTTCCTTAAAAATACCTCTATTACCAACATTATCATTTAATGAATCTCTAGTAGTAACACTAAATGGTTTTACATAGTAGTTTCCAGACTCATCATATGTTCTACGTGCAAGTTCATCCGAAAGACCTTTATATGCACTAGTTTTTACTTTAGACTTAAGAACCCCTTCAACAACTTCTGCCTCTTCAACAAAAGCATTATCATCAAAATCATCTAATGGTTTCTTAAATAATGAAAGAGTAATTTTTAATCTATCAGCACCTGGAGCAGAATAATTATTAAATCCCTGAGAATTATCATTCAGGGTTTCATCCATATCAGAGTTTATAATCTCCTCATTTACTGCTAAACCAACTCTATAGTTTGCCTGATTATTATACTGTTCTAATATAAGAGTTTGCTGTTCTACTTTAACAAATTGTCCTCTAATAAAATAAACACCTTCTTGTATTTGGAAACAAGATCCTGTAGCAGCAGCATTTTGTGCTATTGTTACTGCAAATGGACTTCCAGAAGTAATACTACTATTACCCAATAAACCAGAGCTAATACTAGTATTAGATGTTAATTCTTCACCATCAGCAAAAGTTTGTGTAGAATTATTTGATGTGCTTGAACCAATATAAGCAACATATAGTGTTAAATTTCCTCTTTCAGAATCTTCTGCCAATAAAACATTATCTACAACTGCAGTTACACCAGATGTTCTTCCTGTTATTTGTGTTCCAACTAATTGATCGACATATGCAGATACAGGAACTCCTTGAAAAGTGTTCTGTAGTTGAATACAATAATAAAGTTTATTATAACCAGTATTACCAGGTATTACTTTTGCACCTTCCTTAAAAAAATGTTGCCCAAACTTTTCAATCTGATTTTGTAAAATAGATTGGAGATTGTTAAGTTCTCTCGCCTGAACAGGAGTTCCAGGTTTAAACAGCACCTTATGATAACCACTATCATCTGAATAGTCGTCAAAATATGGCGATACGTTTAAATTCGTTTGCTGTGGCATGATTTTTTAGAACTGCAAAATAACTTTGATATCTTCTTTTTGGTTTAATGACCTTGTAATAGATGGTCTATTATCAATATAAATGATGTTTCCAGAATACTTTTTAGATTCAGGATTAGCAATGCCATTATTAAATGACTGCCCAAGGTAATAGGTCTTACTATTTATTACGGTTGAGACACCTGTGAAGGACGTATCTATCGCTAAATTAGACCCTGTAGAAGGAACGATAGTCAAGCTACCATTACCACTTGGAGTGCTAGTAAACTGATTCAAATTATATCCATAAGGTGGATTTGTTTGAGCAGTACCTACAGTATTAAATCCTGCCATAGTTCTGTCTTGCCAGAACTTCAAAACTCCTGTATTTTGATCATAACTAATAACTTTACCTAAAGCAGTAGAACCAGTTCCAATAGTTTGTTTAAGTAATGAATCAGCAGTAAATGTAGCAGAACTATATCCTGCACCAGTTAAACGAAGAGCAGGAACTGCACTTGCCTTATCTAATGTTAATAGATTATTTGATCCAAATCCTTTAGGATCTTGAACCACACCAATTCTTGCTATTTGATTACCTGTAATAAAATCAGGGTTTTCTGCGTCATTCTCTATTCTAGAATAAAGTAGAACATTATACGCACCTAATTCTTCATAGATATCAGATCCATGTCCTCCTTGAGGTGGAATAATAACATCAAATGTTGGTACTGTTGTTCCTGTAGGAACTCCACCAGCAACTAAATCAACACTACCATAAGAGTAACCAGTTCCTTGACTAGAAACAGTTATAGAATCAACTGTTTGATCATTCGACATGATAACAGTACATTCAGCACCAGAACCATCACCTTTAATTGGCACTCTTGTATAAACAGCACCAGCAGTTCCTAAACCAACTCCTCTATTTGTAATGGTAACTATTTTAATAGATCCATCCACTGCATTATCTCTAACTGCAGCATTACCTGCATCTGTATTCCAATTTGGAGGAACTGGAATAAAATCAGTTGACTCAAATTTTACAATATCACTTGGTTTAATAGTATAAAGATACTTCCATACATATCCATCTCCACTACTTCCTGCAACCTTTGGTTCTAAATCAGTAAATGTTGGTTCATCTAGTGATGGTCTACCATTAGGGTTTTCTGGGTCAGTTCCGTTCTGTAAACACTCATATACTCTATAATCACTATTCAATACGTAATAACTTGCTGAATATAAATTTGTAGCACCAGAAACATTAGCAGTATTTGACCTTGTATAATCCCCACGATACATATCATATGTCGTTCCTGAAGTCCATAATCTTTTCTGAACTACCTGTCTCACATCTGAAGAATTAATTTTCTTCAAAGCAATCATAGTATCCCAATAACTATTCTCCTCGTCAAAACTATCTTTAGGAGAAGGGGGAGCCGTATCCCAATCAGCTTGTTGTGACGTTGGATTAGGTAATCCAATAAAAGAATAATATGCATTACTAGTAGAATTTACACCAGCAATAAAATTCTTCGCATTTAATATCCTAATCTTATCAGTTATGATTGCAGCCATTTGACAGAAGTTTTTATTTATTTATTAAGGACACCACGAGGATATTGTTGGCCAACCCAAGGTCTTCGACCTCGTAACCAACCTTCCCGTGTATTTGATAATATACCAAGACCAGCAGCATTAGTGCTTAACCCTACAGTTCCGTTAAAATCAGAAGTAACTGTAAAGGCAGCACTAGATGCTACACCATAAGCAACAGTTGACGCAATGCCCACCGCAGTGGTAGGCATAGGTTGAAACGTTAATGCTGCCATTAGGTTGTCCTCGCACAGAAGAGAATACCATCAGTGGATGATGTTTGATCATATGATCCCTGAATTACTGTATATACCTCACTACCGCTTATAGTAACAGTATCATATTGTTGAATATTTGCAGCAGGTGCATCATGATGGAAATCAATCAATACAAAATCATCAGGCATATAATAAGGAACAGGTATAAAGTTAGCACCTAAAGGAATTCCTTTTACTACAGCATTATAATTTGTAGAATCTGGCATTCTATATCCATTATCATATCCACCCTCACTGCGGTTAACATTGAGATTATTCGCAGCATTGTTTCTCACATACATTCCTCTTTCATATCCCTGATACTGATATGGATTATTGGATGATTTGTATGTTGCATATGATCTACCATAGGCTGCATGAGTTGGAGATGATGTAGTTGTCCATGACATATATCCTGCCTCTGCAGATCTTCTGGATTGCATTGTGTTATTCCATTTGTAGGTCATGCCAAGAGGGTATGTATTAAATATGAGTTCGGCACTTACATCATTAGTTGAAGGAGCAATTGTTGTTACTCCACCAAGGAATTGATCATCTAGATCCCAAAGATCACCAGTATAATTATGAATAATATAAGTTAAGAATGTATTATCACGTAATTTTGTAGAAGATAATGTAGGTTGTCTGTATGAGAAAACTACAAATTTTTGATCTAATCCTGACCTGAATACATTTAAGTCTAATTGATAACTTTGAGAAGATGCAATGGTTTCACGTCCATAACCTTCATTTCCCCATGTTCCATATCTAGCAGCTGCTATACTATCATAGGTATTTGATTGGTAATACTGAGAATTAGGTTGATATGGAAGATCCATCAAATAATTTCCTTTGAAAGTAGGTGATGAAGTTACTTCATTATTACGATTACCTTGCACATAAGTGCCACTTCCTCCAGGTTGATATGGATTATATGCACTACCAGTTCCCAAAGTCATGGTAGTATTATCATACATCTGGAAAGATCTATAGGTAACACCATATTCCTTTGCTTCATCAATCACATGTTTTGCTACGCCAAATGGTTTAGTAGCACCAACTGGATTATCCTTAAGAAGGAATTTATTCGTTCCACCATAAGTTCCAATACCAGTATCAGTTTTTAATGTTAATATAAGATCGGTAGCACCATTTGCTGCTCCACCTATCTGATCTGCTTTTATAGTTACTTGTTCTCCTGTCGTATACCCTGTTCCTACTCTATTAACCTGCTTTAAGTATATTACACCTGTAGATCTATGGAAATCGAATGATGCACCTGTTCCAACACCTGATGTTATATTTGCTCTAACATCCCAATGAATTGTAGTTCCTGAACCAACTGTTCCACCACCACCTACATTAGATCCTGATATGTAAGTAACAATACCACTATTTGCTGCACCGTTCCACGAAAGTCCATTCCATGCTTTTTCAACCTGATCGATTACATCAGTTTTTGCCCAACCAGCATTAATAATATACTGAGAAGTTGTAATTGCCATCTTTTTCTTATACCTCTAATTTAAGTATGGTTAGGTTTACAGAGATTGCCTGAGTAGTTCCAGACTGGTTAGTTACAGCGACATAAATCTTATCGCTAACAGGATTATCTAAATTGCCTCCAAGTGTAAACGGAGTAATATTTTTAGTTGTTGATAAGCCAGTAGTGACTATATCAGCAATAACTCCATCACCAGGTGTAGGATCTTCACCTACACTTCTATTTACATCATTAGCACGGGCAGTGTTATCAGTATATATGCGTAACCACCCCGCAGTTGATAATCCAACCTGAATTAAACCATAAGATTTAAATCCAGATATATCAGTATTACCGATACCATTATTAGCAATACTTGGGGTAGATCCAGTTACAGTTGTCCTTGATTTAAGAACATTAGAACCATCAAAACTAGTAGCAGTTACCACACCTGTTGATGTAATATCACTAGAAGCAACAGTTCCTACAGTTATGTTTGGCGTTCCACTTAAGTTAGCAGCAGTTCCAGATGTGTTCTGATTACCTGCTATATTAACGCCTGGTAGGTTAATAGCAGAAGTACCATTAAATGATACCCCACCAATATTTCTTGCCGTTTGTAGTTGGGTAGCAGATGAAGCATTACCAGTTACATCTCCTATTACAGCACCCCGAAGAGTAGTTGCAGTTAAGAAACCAGTAATATTTGCATTCCCCTGAACTTCTAACTCATAGAATGAATCAGCAGTAGTTGTTCCAATACCAACTTTTGCAGATGTATTAATACCTGCAGCATTTGATGACCAAACACCTCCACTTCCACCACTAGCAGTAACAGTTACAATACCTGCAGATAATGCAGATACTGCTACTCCAGTTCCAAAATTAATTGTTCCAGCAGCACCAACAGTGCTACCATCATCTTTAATAACAACAGTATTACCAGAAGCACCACCACCAGAAGCAGAAACCGTAACAGAACCAGTTCCATTACCTGAAACAGATATATTTGTTCCTGCAACAATAGTAGTTACGATTCCAGTTAATGATTTACCGTCAATAGCAGGAAGAGAACCTGTTAATTGAGGTGATTGTAATGATGTAAGACCTGCACCAGAACCACTAAAATTAGAAGCAGTTACAATTCCAGTTACATCTATATCACCACCTGTTACCGTTGCAACTCCAGATACTAAAGTAGAACCATCACCTAAAAGAGAATATAATTCATTGAAGTTTGCGTTAATCGCATTAGCACCAGCTAACAGACTACTACCGTCTCCCGCATTCGGGGCCGAACCTGTATTTATCCCTACTTTTGACATTATTGAGACTCTGGGTTTGAAATATTTAGAAGATTATTATGTATCATAATTTTTAGCTTTTAGTTGTGTAGTTCTAGTAACCAAAGCAGAAGTTGATATTCCAAGTACTCCACCCTCTCCATAGAAAGGATATGCATTAAGTTCAGATCTACCTTGGAGTTCTATTCTACCCCAACTAAAGTTGCCCAAGAATGGACGATTCATGAATCCACCTGTATACCCAACTCCTTGTGTAATAGCCTCACCGCTATTATCGAAAGTGTATACTGTGGAATCCCAATATGCTTGACTATTAGAGAAATTGAAAGTAGAAAGTCCACTTATTCTAGTTTCTACTCTAACAATACTAGTTAGTGCTGTTCCAACTGTAGAAATTCCAATGCTAGTATTAGCAATGCTTACAACAGTTGCTGACTCAACCTGATAAACATTATCAAAGAATGATATACCAGTTCCAACGGCAACATTATCAATACCTCTTGATACTATTGCAGTTTCAGCAAATCCAACATTAGAATTATCAATAACAAAATAATCACCAATACTAATTCCACTAACTGTTATTGCAGTTCCTACAATATTAGAATCTCTAAAGTAAGAGTTTTGTGGAATATAGAAATCAAAGATTAACTTATCAATATTAGAAGCAACTGTTGTTCCAAATCCAACTACAGTTCCTGAATCTCCATTATATGAAAGAACATCATCAGTTTCAGAAACTAATGGTGGTGGGTCAATAAGAACCTGTGGAGCAGTGGTATAACCAGTTCCACCATACGAAACATTGATTGAAGTAACAGTATCATTAGTGACTACTGCAGTTGCTGTAGCAGTAGATCCAAGTCCAACAGGAGTCTGTATAGAAACATTAGGAACTGAACCATAACCATCACCAATATTTGATAATGAAATAGAATCTACTGCACCATTAGAGATTGTTGCAGAAGCAAGTGCTCCAACTTTAAGATCTTGATTAACTATAGTAATCTTATCTTGTAAAGTTGCACGAATATCCTGATCAGGATTTTCATTTGTAGGATCAAAGAATGGTCTTACATTATCAACATAAATCGTTGTTGATCCAATTCCAACAGATTTAATAATAGATGCTGCTGGATATACATTTGGTTCATATAATTCTCTATCCTTACCAACCTGAAGATCATTAATAATTCTATCTTCAGTTTGCTTACTCCAATTAACAGGTCTTACTAAAGTTTCATCTTCAGTATTTCCTGGTCCAAAGTATGGATTAGTAGTAACAATATCAGTAGAATCTACTCTCATTACAGATCTCTTATCTTCTTCTAACCAAGGTTGTTGACCTTTATCAGAATCATAAGTTATTTGTAAATCATCACCAATCTTAACTGTTTCAATAATGTCTCTAGTCTTAACATCAATACCACCACTTCCTTTGTAGAAGATAATCTTACAAGTATCACCTGCTTTAGGTGGTTCTGTAAATGTGATTAGACTTCCACCTTCAAATGTATATCCTTTACCAGGAACTTGAAGAATATCATTTACAAATACAAGAATAACATCTTGAACATCAATCTTAGATCCTTTAGCAGCCCTGATAGAAACGATATTATCATTTAACTTCATCTGGAATGTCATTGTATCACCATCAAATTCATCTTGTGGTGTATCTAATGGTTGTAAAGTTCCTAGAGACCATCCTGTAAATTCGTCAGTAAATATCTCATCTATAGTGAGTTGGAATTCCTTATAAGTCGAAGTAGTAGGTATTCCAGTTGCTCCACCGATAGGAAGTCTTAAGATTTCACCTATACCATAACCATATCCAGTATTTGTTATACTAAAGTCAGTTATACTTGAACCTTGTCCAACTACAACATCAACAGATCCACCTGAACCAACTCCACTAACAGAATCGGAACTATAAACAAGAGGAATGTTTGTATATGAAAGAGGTTCGTCGAATATTACATCTAATGGTTTTTCTACTGTTCCACCTCTAGCATAGAAGTGTTCTGATGTAGATACTCCACTATTAACAGTGAATGAATAATTATCAATAATTCCTAATACATTTGTTCCTTCAGCAGCAACAT
>VTLG01001638.1_pt1 | contig 10102 bp, 13 predicted proteins | sample 4694571 | NCBI WGS metagenome assembly VTLG01 (sample SAMN12604809, study PRJNA352737) | marine metagenome | biome: ENVO:00000447; feature: ENVO:00000209|ENVO:00000569|ENVO:01000036; material: ENVO:00002151; isolation source: viral sequences binned using virsorter ... | reverse complement strand
AAAACTAGCAGTTGCTGATTCAACATAATTGCCATTCCATCCATGAGATGCGCCCATTTTTGCTCTAGCCATTATCTACCTCCTTAACCTGCGTTGATAGCTGCAATAGCGTCTGGGTCATTACCATCGGTCATTAAAGCCCCATTAACCATCCATGCAGTATCATCTACAGCAATTAATCTAACACTATCACCAGCTTTTCCACCTAAAGTTTGAGAATCATGAACGAAGTCTAGATTATCATAACTCGCCACTGTTCCAATAGCTGTAGCGTGGTCAATAGATTGAGCGCTAGATTTAGTCTTAGTAGCTGAATTAACGGTTAGTGTTCCAAAGAAACAATCGCCAGAAGATGCTACAATAGTAGCTCCAGCAGTAGTATCTATAAAGAACACGAAGTCAAATACCATACCAGCTTCAGCACTAGGTAATGTAACTTCAATAGCAGCAGCATTTACAGCTATTAACTTACCTGAATCTTCAGAAGTTAAAGTTGTAGCAGCTGTTAAAGTTTTAACACCTAAGTTTTTCCCACTTTTTAGTAAGTCTAACTTATTGTCAGCTTTATTTTGTCCATATAAAGGATTTGCCATAATCTACCTCCCTATAGCCAGACAGCATGAGATTCAGGCATTGACCATTCCATCCCAGCTTCTGTTAAGATTAAATCTACTCTTCTGTCGACCCCAGAGTTTTCAAGTGTTTGCACACCAACGTAGACTGAAGTGTCCCTATTTAAACCATTACCAACTAATGGTCTATAAGCACAATTCTTCATGTTAACACCAACCATTTTAATATGAGTACCATCTAAGTGAATATTTCTAGCAACATTCATATCACCATAAGGTGTTGAGAATGTAGTAATATCTACACCTAAGATTTTTTTCTTGCCAGTCATAGCAAAATCAGCTCTAAAGTTTGAAGATACTTCTAGATTATTTTTAAAATACCCACCAAGTTTATGCATCCAGTTATATACCGCAGTATTGCAGAAATATACAGTTGCACCGCCATTATTATATCTTGGGTCTAAATAATTAGACATATCATCCAAGAAATCATCAGCAGTTTTAGTAGCTGTATCTAAACTAAATGAATTACCATAGTTTAAGATATAATCAGCTGCTCCTTGTGTAGTATAGTGGTCATCATTTTGAGCACCAAATAACAATGAAGCTTCCATATCCCATTTATGTTCAATTAACTTTTCTTTCCAAACTCTTGCCCACTCATTACCTTCATATTTTAATTGAGTTGCACGAGCTGTGTTTGTCATAGCCATTGAAGTTTTCCATATTTGAGTACGACCATAGTTTGTGCTATATGGTTGGTCTTTCCATGTTTCAGGATATCCACTTCCTTCAGCATGAGATGTTCCAATAACATAACATCTATCTTGCTCTAAAGTTCCAGCTATTTCAGAACTAGTTACATCTACACCTTGGTCTAAATCAGCAGGTGCTGTTAAGTATTGAGAGTTAGCTGCTGTTTCAGGAATTTTAACTACTGTTCCATCTATTTGAACCATATCTGGGTTATTTGTTGTTGTTACTGTAGCGTCATTACCTGATGTACCTGCTGTAGCAACATATGAGCCACCTACTGAATATTCAGTTACTCCAGTTATTTTTACAAGCATATAACCTGCAACGGTACCAGCAGCAGAAGCTGCACAAGGTACTTTTACTATTTGATTCTCCAAGAAGAATTTAGGCATTGTGCCTGATTGACCTGGTAATATAACAGTACCTGATTGTCCATAAACATTCTGTAAGTTTCCAGAATTTTTATAATCAGTTGCCATACGTAAACTGATTGTATCATCTACTGCTTTTACAGCACCTAGGTCGCTTGTTGTTACCCATGAGGCTGAATTATCTTTTGCAGCTACAACATAGGCATATCTTTTGTGGTATGAACCTCTCTTCTCAGTAAACTTGAATTGAGGGTCATCCGTTGGTTTTTTACTTACTTTTGATACGAATCGAAAAAATGGGTCTTGCGCTATTGCAAGCTCTGAAACTCTGTCACCAAAGTTAAACTTACGCCTCAGGTCACCAGTATCCAAACCAGTTCCTGCTCCAGGACCATTGCCTGCTACATCGCCAGTACCCAAATTAGTCAATTGGACCAAATCGCCATTAAAACTTGACATAATTTACTCCTTAATTTAGGTTAAGTCAGGCTATACGCCATGTATTAGCCTAACAGTTCTTCGATATTTCCATCTGAATTAAGTAACGCATCAAATACAGCATCATTCTGTTTTACAGGTTGTCCTGCATTATTTGCACTACTTGCGCTAACTGGTATGTCTCGTACAGTTTTCATTTGATTAAGCATATCATTTTTAGTAGCATTTGCAACATTCTGATTAACCTTGCCTTGATTTACAAGCATATACATATCATCAAAAGTAATACCTTGGGTACTCATCTTTTGTTTGGCTTCCTGTGTAAATGCTTTAAATTCATCGCCTGTCATTCCATGTTTTTTCATAAATTGCGCTGCTGCTATCTTTGTATTTTGATTTTGAGTTTCTTGAATATTAGCTTGACGCTGCATATTAATTAACTCATCAGCCTTTTTATTAACAATATTATTAACCATACTGTTGAATACTTTTCTAGAATCAGAATCTGGATTACTTACCATTTCATCTGGGTCAAATTCAAAATCTTCATCAAGCTTAAGCTGTTCTTTCATATTCTGAGAGACTGCTCCACCTTTTTCAAAGTATTGTTTTACATGACTTACCAATCCACTATCTTGTTTCATCGCATCTAGTACTGGAACGAAAGGTTTCAGTTCATTTAACTGGGCTTTCAAATTCTGTGCTTCACGACTGGAATCACTGTATCGTTTTTTTAGATTTTCAACTTCTAAATTCTGTGATACCTCTGCCTTTGTTTTTTCGCTAGTAGGGTCCTGTTGTACAGGAGTTTCTACATTCTTTTTTACCTCAGGCTCATTATCTTGGACAATGCTATTAACATCATCTTCAAGTGCTGAGAAGAAGTCTTCACTATCGGAGCCAAAAACACTATTATCTACTGCTTCTGGGTTACCCTGTGTATTTTCTTCTTTCATTGCTAATTTCTCCTTAATTTATGTTTGTAATATAAATCTATTAACTATTTAATTCCAAATTGTTTTCCAAATTTTTAGTTTCTTTTAATTTATCCTGCTTATTTTTCTGCGCATCTTTATTTTCTTTATCCATTTCTTTTCTAAGATGCTTTAATTGAGCTCTATTTTCTAATTCCTCTTTATATACTGAAGATTTTGAATCATGAACTTTTTTACTAACCTCAACATTTCCTTGCATAATCTTATTCTTAATACCTGCTTGAACAAGCTGTCTTTCAAGGGTTTCAATGGTTCCAGCTTGGTCTTTAATTTTTTCATCAAGTTGAGATACTTGCCCTTGAAGTTTAGAATATAAAGATTTTCTTTTAACAATTTGTTCCTTATTTCTAATATCTGTTTCAGCAAGTACTGCTATATCATCTACAACTCCAAGTCCCATTAATTGTTTTAATTCTTCTAGATATGCCCATCTATTTACAGGCAACGTAGAACCTGATACTATTCTCACATCAAATTTAGCAGAAGCATAATCTTTCCATTTACCTATAGCTCTTCCTAAATCATTATATAATGGAACATTAATTTCAACTTGTCTATCCTCTTGTATAGCATTAGGTTGAACTATTCTAAATACTTTATGACTTTTATAAATAGCTTGACTAAATTGTTTAACGACTTCGCCTGTTTGCTTTAATGCAGGTTCAATGCAATGTTTCATCCAATACTTAACTCTTCTAGTCCCATATTCATCCATAGCAAGCATACCTTTATATGGCATATCCTTACTTTGACCAGTATCTCCCATTTGAGAAGAAAATATACCAGCTAAGTATTCCATATCTTGTTTACCTGTTTGTGTTAAACTAAAAAATGCATTATTTAACTGAAATGGTTGTACAGGTGTAGGAGGATTATATCCTTGTCTCATAGGGAGTAAAGCTCCTGGAGCAGATGAATATTTCTCCCAATAGTCTGTATCCACACTACCTTCTTCGTATACCCATCTTAATGATGAACCTAATGATGCATTATGTATCATCAATTGATGTGCTTTATTAATTTCTCTTTGCTTTCCAATTAATGGAGATACAGCACTCATAGGAAAAGGAGTACCCGTCCATTTATAATGGAATGGTATTATTGGGTATTCTTCTACAGGTAAATATTTTTCGTATAAAGTCTTATCTCCAACAACACAAGTTAATTTAATTGTATTCTTATGAAATGGAATAGAATCTACTAATCTTTCTGTAAATAATCTATCTCTAGATAAAACATCAAATTCTTTTTTTGTAATAACATTATTTTCAACCTTAGAAGCCTCTTGTTGTAATTGATGCATTATTTCGACTTTAAATGATTCTAACTGACTAGCCATCATTTCTTGTTCCTTTTTAAGTTCAAGCTCCATTCTCTCAGGAAGCATTTTACCTGCTTGTACAGCTTCTTGTAAAGACATAGCAGTTTCTTTTAACTTAACTTGCATCTCAGCTTCCATTTTAGCAGCCTCTTGAGAAGCCTTTTCTTGTATTTTAGCTATACTCTTTTTATCTGGAGGAACACTGTAAAATACATTTACATACGGAATTTTCTCTTTTTCATATAGTTCATAAAATTCTAAAAGAGTATTTTCTTCTTCGCTATATAAAGAATTATTACCATTCATATCCTTATACCCAAAATCATGTTGAGTCATATCTTTAGTTTTTTCTGAATAATTTTCATATTCAGATTCATTAGAAGATGCTGCCATTATTTTTCTTTTGCTATCAGGGAATAATTGAACTAGGTGTCCTTTGGGGAGTATTTTGCGGATGAGTATGTAGGCAGCATCTCTAAATAAAATATCTCTTGATTTATTATCTATATAAATATCAAATGGGTCTGGTTGTTTTATAACTACTTCTCCCATACCTCTATCAGCATCAGGGTCTACAGTTACAAGTAAAAATCCTAATGATTTAGTAATAGCATCATTGACTGCATTAGAGAGAAGAGTATTTCCATCAGAAAAATTCCAAATATAATCTGCTACATCTGAAAATACAGAAGCAACATCACTATCACTTCCTTCTGTACCTACTGCTTGCCATCTTGGCGTTTTAGCAGTAGCATAAAAATTAAGCATTTCAACAACTGGGAGTATTCTATTAATAGTAAATGTAGGCATACCCTGTTCTTCAAGAGAAACTTTTTCATCATAAGTTAACTGATTATCATTTGCAAAATCGTAACCTTTTTGATTTATATATTCCCATTGTATTCTATTATCCGTCTTAGAATATTCGTATATTTGATTTACTTTTTCAGCTGTTTTATCTTTTCTTTTGGCCATTAATTATCTCCAAGTTTGAACCATGTTAATGCAGACCCTAAAAGAAATGTAACAGTTGTTCCTATCCCTTTCATCCAAGATATTGAAACCTCTGTCTGTCTAACACGTCCGTTTAATTGTTTTAAATGTTTGTGATTTGCATCAACTTTTTCTTTAATATATTTCAGATGAGTCATTACCTCATCTCTATAATCATCAGTATTTTTTGTTTTCATTTCTTTCCTGCATTCTTAAAAACTTTTCTCTTAATCCATTACCACTTAATTTAGCTATAACTTCTACTAATGTTCTATAACTATTTTCTAAACCTTTTTGCTCTAACTGCATTTTCTTTTGCTGGTCAATAAGTTTAACCAATATACCTTCTAACCTATTAAACTTCTGGTGTATATCTTTAGATAAATCATCCTGTATATACTTATTTTGCTTCCATATAAAAAATCCAAAAGCTATTGCTACTGCTATTGGAACTCCATATTGCTCTAACACCAATAACAAATCCATTATGCTATTACCCACGATTTAGCTGCAGGTCTCTTCTTATAAAATCTTTTCTCCTTACTTTCTTCATGAATACCAATAGGAGGATTAGCATACTTGCATGCATAAGCCAGTGCATCTATAGTGTCATCATGTCCCATACGAGGACCAAATGTTATTATCTCGTGCTCTAGGTCATATTGTTCTTTCTTTAAATGTATCTGGCCTATTGCAAATCTTTGAGCTAAGATTTCTTGTATCCTATCTCTTTTACTCATTCTTGTACCAGGCTTTTCTTCTTTAAATCTAACAGAAAAATCATTCCTTCTTCTTGTTTCTGCTCTTAATGCCTGAAATACAGGTTTAGACATTGTTGTATCTTCTACTATGAATAAACTGGGGTGATATATATCAGAATAATCAAACATATAATCAACTATTCCTTTATTCTTCTCTCCAGGAATACCAAGTACAGGAATTCCTCTCCTTCTCACATAATCGAGAACATATATATTGTTATCAGAATCCACCCCTACAACTAATAACACACTATAATCTGCATCTCTTCTCTGACTATCTGTCGCTGGGTCAACCCCAGCAAATACATTAATAGGCTTTAACTCTCCATCAATATTCAAAAAACATATATCAGACTCTTCATCATATTTAAAGGTACCTTCCCAATATTTGATATGGTCCCTAGTAAACATAGAGTCATCAGCACTCTGAACTTCCATCATATACTCTTGATAGAATTTATAAGGTTGTCCAGAATCAGCATAGAACTTCTTTTTACGTTCCATTTCCTTCTTGCCAAACCAACTATTCCAAAGCATAGTACCGTCTGGTTCTATAGCCTTCTTAAGTATTACATCCCAAGAAAACTTTTCATCCTGTTTAAGAGATTTTTCATAGTTAACAATGAGATTATTGATGAAACTATCATAATGCACAGGTGTGCCATTAATCCTAAGCCTACCAGAACCAGGCTCAAGAGCAGGGAAAACAACAGCTGTAATAAGGTTGCTGTTTTTACTTCTTGCCTCTGGCGTAATGGTATTATTCTCGTCCTCAAAATCATCTAGTATAACAAGGTCATATCTTTTATGTAATTTAGCTCCACCTCTTATACCTGAAATATTAGATTTAGAGATAAGTTTACATCCATTAGTTGTTTCAACATCAGTTTCAGTCCATTTTGAACCCTTTAAACTACCGAAATAATACAAAATTCTTTCGTTATACTCCAAGTGATATTTTACATAATCCATATTACCTGTTGCAAGTTTAGCAGTTGCTGATACCCATCCATAGAATAAAGGTTCTTTTGTAAAGCAAAAAGCTTGTAGTATATCTGCTTTAGTTAATACTGTTTTACCATGACCTCTAGGAAGTATAATAGCTACCTGCCTTTTTTCCTTATCGGTAATAGCATCTGCAATCTCATAATGAAAAGGAGGAGTCTCAGAACGCATGTAATCATCTGGTAGAAATAATTTACCAAATGCAATTAAATCCTTTTTAGCAAGTTCAAGAGCTTCCTCCTGTTTAGATACATTATGAAAATTAACGTTAGCCATTTAATACATTCCACGTTTGGCTCTTTTAGTAGTTCTCTTTTTAGATTTTCCTTTAGTTTTAGATTTTGTTATTTTCTTTCCAGTTCTCTTAGCATAAGCTTTAGCTGCTGCCTTACCTTTTTTTGAATAACCAAACTTCTTTCCACCTACTTTAGGCATTTTGACCTCCTTGTTATTATTAATTCACCATCAAACTTATCTATAATTTTTTGAGCAAAGTCGTTTCTCCAGAACTTGCATCCTATATCTACTATATCTGAGGGTATCTCTTTAGGCTCATCCCACCACATGCATAATCCAAATGCATTTATACCGCCTTTTTTGCGTTTAGCACAATTCCAGCAATTATTCTGAGTCGATTTCTTCTGGTCTTTTTGCGACATCAATCATATCGTTTGTTAAACCTTGAAATGCAATACCTGTTACTTGTTGTACTTTAGCAGCATTCTTATCTTCTAAGTCTAATATATCAGATAATTTAAATAATGCCTTAAGTCTAGTATCTGCTTTCTCAGCAGTTTGTGCTTCTACTCTAATACCATCAAGTACCATTCTCTCATCTATAGATAGTTCTTCTAATATTGGTTTTAATTCTTCTTTCACAGCAGTTTTTACCCTTTCTGTTTTAATTAAATTAACAGCTTTCATTCTAGCATACTGTTTATTATTGGTTGGAAATGCTTTAACATAAGCATCTTCAGGGGAAAGACCTTGAGACATAAATAAGACAAATAGCTCTTCACTAGCTGTCATCTTACGCCTATTAGCAACTACCTGCTCTGGGGTTGAACATCCTCCAAAAGAGTATCTATTAGCTCTTTTCTCAGTGTCCATATATGTGTCATCTGAAACAATAAAGGTACCTGTGCAAGTACCTACATAAGCTCTTTCTCCATTCTTTCTAAGCATACTACCTTTTCTGAGTATCTGGATTACAGATTTATCATCTGCTAAAACCCAGTCTCCAATATTTCCCTTACGCCAGTTACTTACAATATTTACATGAGGCGGAACTTCTTGTTCTACTTCATATACAGTATGTTTAATTCCTTTTACTTTATAATATCTCATTAAGATTCACCGACAATATAAATATCATCAAGAAGCTTGAATGTGTCATTGTCGAAATATTCTTCTAGGTAATTAAAATTGGAGTCTATAGGTCCTACAGGATTAGATGTTGAGATTCCCTCGCAAATATGCTCTATCGCATCTCCTTTCTCATTATAAACTATTTCAAGCGTATATATGAGAGTTCTTTTTTTATTTTTATTTGCCATGCTTAATATAATCAATGTGAACAAATTTCCCAAAAAAAATTTGTGAACCTAATCAAAATTATTAACTAAGGTAAGGATGTTTTTCCCATTCCTCTCTACATTTAATACATATAAAAGGATTGTACATTTTATCCTTACTTACTTCTTTGCAATGCATACATTCGTAATTATCCATTGTCTCTCCTATGGTTTAGATACAGGTTCCCCCTGATAAGCCAAAATTTAATTTTAAAGTTCACTTAGGCCAGTACTCCAAGGACCCATACCTAAGCTTATATTAAAACAGTTTTCGGAAGCTATCGGGGACAAACTCTTTATCCTATTTGGAGAGCAACCCAACGTCTGACCCTCGAAGCAGAACCATCTCAGGGGTACTTAAAGGGTGATAAATTAAAAAAATAATTTGCTTCCAGCCATATAACTTACTGTAGCTTATTTTACTATGCAAACAAAAAAAGTTAGAAAAGGTTTCAAAAATTGTAGCATTTTAGTGCTTGGTCAGTAATTCATAAGCCCACTGGGGTGATATGCTTTTTGCATATATGATTTTAGTTAATTCTCATTTCAATTAATATAGAAAGGATACTCATATGAGACATATAGTAGTCTACTTAACACGATACCTCAAGGTAGTTCGTGGTGCTCAGGTAGTAGCACACAAATACTCATCAACCAAGCCAATGAAAGCCATGGCAAAAGTGGGTGAACAGTCTTTCAGTTTCAACGTTAGCTATTGGAATCCCAAACAGCAGGATACAGGTTCCAAGTCTGACGGTTCTATCACGATGTGGATGAACGACCCAAAGACTGGTGACCCTCTTACTACTGATAGAGTTCAAGCCTTCGTTGATGTCTATGGTTCTGAATGCATCTTAGAGTTTGACGCAGACGGCAACTCAACACCAATACCTCTAGAAGATTTCCGCAAACTTCCTCAAGAAGAGCAGAACATAGTCGTAGCAGACGCTTTTGCTCCCTCTCCTGTCTCCCTCTAGTCCCTCTTGACTTCCCCTTCACTGGGGAATACAGACTTAAACAGAGTGTGTGGTATCACCAAAGGTATCACACGCACTGTCGTATATATATAAATAAACGTCAACTAAACACGAGGTATAAATGAAACCAGTAATTATTCGGTATAAAAGGTGGATTCTCCACATTATTATGTCTTTCCTAACACTAACTATAACATTTGGTTTAATAGCCTTATTCTTCAGATTTTTACTCTTTATGTACAACTAAGCTTGTGGGAAGACGAGGAGAATATCTGCGAGGGGGTCCGCAGTATAAATATAGACCTCCAGATTTATTATACAATTAAAGATTTAGATTTA
>VTLG01001637.1_pt1 | contig 10103 bp, 12 predicted proteins | sample 4694571 | NCBI WGS metagenome assembly VTLG01 (sample SAMN12604809, study PRJNA352737) | marine metagenome | biome: ENVO:00000447; feature: ENVO:00000209|ENVO:00000569|ENVO:01000036; material: ENVO:00002151; isolation source: viral sequences binned using virsorter ... | reverse complement strand
ATATGGTGACCTTGAAAAGAGGTTGAATGCAGTGTTGAACACATCACGTCCACCAGTAGCAGCAGAGGTTGCAACTGAGGAGGAAGAGATAGTAACTGCACCACCAGAACCAGTGACTGCAGGTGCATCTACAGATGACGATGCACTATCATACTTCCAACGATTAGCAGAGGAGTAATCCTGTACTAAAATCGACTTTTAGTTTTAAAAAACCCCGAAAAAAACTTCGGGGTATTTTTTACCCTTAAGGTTTTTTATGATACTTTTTAATGGTGATAGTTGGTGTTGGGGTTATGGATTGGAAAATAGGAATGACCGCTATGCTGCTATAATATCCAAAAAACTGAATATCGAATATATTGACTTATCCATGCATGGGTGTAGTAATCGTAGAATCGTCAGAACGACCCTAGAGCATGATATCACAAAATACGATTATGGAGTCATTTGCATGACTTACAAGAATCGAACAGAATTTCATTTGAACGGAAAGTGGGAAAATATCAATCCTGGCAGAGGTAGCGGTAGAAAGTATATTGATTATTATAGAGATTATTACAGTGAGGAGTATGGTGACTCAGATGAGTTTATTTACAGGCAATCCATAATCGACCATTTCAAGGCAAATAACGTAAAATTGATATTATTGACAGTTCCCAAAAAAACCAAATATAAGTATGATTTACATCTTGATGAATCTGACATACCCCGTGGCAGCACAAAACACCCTACTAAAGAAGGTCATGATATCATAGCATCAAAAATTATCTCGGTTCTAACATCCTAAGGTTATCACCTTTTTTCAATTTTCTATTGATATATTGTGAACTATCAGTATAGGTCATTATCTCTCTCATATCATTTATCACAGTCCCTACGTATTCTGGTCTTAGAAGGTAGATATTTCTTTTAGCATCATTCTTGTTTACTTCATATTCAAAATTAGAAACTGAGGTGACACTATTTACGTTATAGGTGGTCGTGCCATATGAGTATGAAAATGTAAAATCTGCATCCACCGTCAACCCAGATTGAAGAAGTAATTTGTCATTAGGACTCCTTATCTCTGTTGTTTCATAATGATGTATTTGACTCAATTGTACAGAATCATACTTATTATCCAAATATCTTTGAAAATCATATTGACTCATTGGCCACTCATCTCTGATATTGATGATATTGTTGGCAATCAACACCACCCAATCTAGTTGATCATTATCATACACCTTTTGTGCAACATTATCAGGTCTATCATCACCTACAACCGAATATTGATAAAATGATGTGACATTTTGGAAAAAATCTTCACGCACCTTACCTCTTTTAAAGAGGTTTTTTACTGTGATAAAATCTTTACTAGAATTTCTTTTATCAGAGAAAGATGGTAATTGTACGTTTGGAAATAAATCGAAATAGTTCATTAGAATCCTATGTCATGTTCATTGATTGCATTTTCACCTGTTATCATATTACCTAGATCTACAATACTTTGATCTTTATAATTGTCCTCAGTTGTATAATCATCTTTGAATATTGGAGTCAATTCATTGAATGTCAAACCCATTGTGCTTCTTACAGGCATTGAGACACTATCTTGATCATCATATGATTGATATGTGCCATCTGGAGTAAAATCAATTTGACATGCAGTCAGTGCACATATCTTGATAACATTCAAACCTTTGATTCTTCTATTTCGGTTTTTGTATTGTAGTCTGAAAACATTGGGTGAACCAAGAAATAAAGTTGAACTTGCTGATGTATGTGATCTTGTTGGCAACATTCCTTGTCTAAACCACCTTTGTATTTTTCTTACCATTACTGCTTCTTCTGGACTTTCTGGAGCAAAATTGAAGTTGAATGAGAACGTTCTCAATTGAGGTCCTCCAAATAATAATTCTAAATTAGGATTTATCGCAGCACCAGTTTGTCTTGTAATAAATTGATCAACATCAACATTTATACCTATACTTGACAACACTGATCTTGCTAATGCTGCACTTACGAGAGAGGCAGAATTTGCTTGTGATCCAGTTGTATTTTGGAAATCTTCTCTTAGTCCTTTGAGAATGTTTCCCCCAGAACCAAATCCTTCTTGAAGTAATTGACCTATATTTTTTGAACCACCTATTGCACCACCAATTCCCCCTGCTGCTGCATCAAACGCTGCCAATTCTACAGCATTCGCTCTTGCTTCTCCCCAACTGACTCCATTACTTACTCCTAATTTATTGGGAATGGGTAGTCTACAAGTTCCACGAGAGTCTTCTATATTTGTTGATCTTTTAACACCTGAGTTTTTACCTGCAACAACCTCCCCAGGTTTTACTGTACCCTCTGGTTGTGGTGGTGAATATTCAAATTGTTCAATAAAAATATAATCCTCACCTTTGAGAGATGCTAAGTTATTGGGATAATATAAATTCTCATTTTTGACTTGTATTGATTCATTATATCTTTTTGCTTCAGCTTCTTCTGCTTCTTTTTTTGCCTTCTCTTTTTCTTCAGCATTTTTTTCTGGGTTAGGCACACCCTCCTCATTGAGGAATGATTTAGCTCCCCTTGCCTGATCAATAAATCCAGATTCCATTGCTGCATTGAAAGTTTCATCATCATTGAATGCCCAATCTTCTGCAACTTCTTTGAGTTTATTATTCCTTATCATAGAGTTCAATACTTTTTTCCCTTCTACTGACTCAGGATCGATTGTTGTCTTAAATTCTTCACCTAAAAGAGGATTAGCTGATGGTTCTATTCTGTAAATACCAAGAGGTTTCAAAAAATTGCCATTGCCTGGTGTAACATCTAAACTTCTTTCTTCAAAATATATATTACCATCTATAGTATATTGAACAGTATAAGTCGTCCTACCAAGAATGTCTGATTTAGGTGCTTGTGGTTTATCGCTCATTTGTAAAAACTAGGTAAGAAGGGAGATGTGGAGATATCCACTCCATTGACAGTCCGCACGAAATCTTCAAACGCCATATCTGCTGCCTTTTCCATATCATCCCCAACGAGTCTTATAAATGTTGATTGGACATAGGATCTTAGGTATTTATTATATCCTGGCAACTTAGTTATATCATCTCCAGCGTCAATATAAGCAAGAATTGCCTTTCTATTTTGAGGTTGGGTATAATGTAAGTTGACACCGTAGAACGCAGGACCTTGTACAGCAACAACGTAACATAATGGGTTTCTATCGTAGAAAGGCAGTGTTTCTCTATATTTTGCAGTGTATTGAAATATCATTACACTACCTGGTCTGGGACTCCCAACAGAGTCGGATAGTGGGAAAACGTTTTTATATTCCAAGTTCTTTCTCCGTTAGTATCTGGAATTTCCACTTACGATCCTTACAGAAATCTTCTGCTGCTGCCCACTTTGCTTGATTCGTAGCATATGTGAACACCTCAGACACATACTTTTTTGTTCTTCTCTTCTGTATCTTGGGTTCATTGACTTGTTTTGCAGGTTTGATTTCTATCACTTTTTCTTGGAAATTACCCTTGACATCCTTGTATTTGACATAGAAATCGGGAAAATATCTATGTATTCTATTATCTACAGGTGATCTATATGGTATGACTATTTCTTCTGACGACCACTTCACTATACTTTTATTAGTATCACAATATTGCATGAATTTCAACTCCCACGAAGACCTGTAGATGACTTCTCTAAAATCACCTTTATACTTTTTATGGTTTTTGGGTCTAAACTTACCTTTATATGACATACATAGTATGTAACATTCTATATTTAGATGGCACAGAGGTCAGAAGCATTTAGATCAGGTAGATTTTATTTGCCCACAACAGAATTAGCGTATACATCGACAAAAATTGGTAATATAACTCCAGCATTCAATAATACCTACGATGTAAGTATAAATTTCAATAAAGCACAAGGAGGATTGAAGTCGTTCATAGATGGTCACGGATTTTATGATCAAAATGATGCAGGTTCTCAACTTGCACTATTTTGTTCCGAAGCAGTGTTACCTGGTTCAGACATGCAAGTAGCACAAATAGATGGACTAAGACAGGGTATATCGACAAAATATGCCACTTTTAGAAGATTCCCAGACATTATATTAACATATTATCTACAGACAGACTACTATACTAACGATGTATTCAATGCATGGATGGAATACATGTCTCCTTCAAGCAGTAGAGAGAATCTTTCACATAGAAGGATGAAATATCCTGAGACCTACAAGTGTGACATGGAAATCACAGCGTTCAGTAAAGCAATAAAAGATAGTTTCTCAAAATTGAATCAAACAAGCAGATACAATAATGTATTACCAAGTAGTATTACATATAAATTGAGAAACGTATTCCCTAGTAATATTGTTGCTGCACCTTTAGCATATGGAAAAGCAGAATTGATTAAAACAACAATAACATTCAAATATGATGAATACTTTATTGACAGAACATCTAGAGTAGGTGGCACATTTGCAGAGTCAGTTGAATCTGATCGCATAGTCCAAGGAACCAGTTCTGTAGAATCAACTCCTACTGATAATAATAATGAAGAGGAAGATGTTTTTGCAGGTTTTAATCGAGGAGCAACTGATCCAAATACACTCACGATGGACAGTTTTTCTTAAAAAATAACTCACTAAATAAATACACTGAACTAATATTATTATGCCTTTACCAAAGGTCGTTGCACCTACGTTTGAATTGCAACTTATATCAACAGGTAAAAAAGTAAAATATAGACCTTTTCTAGTCAAGGAAGAGAAAGTTTTACTGATAGCACTTGAGAATGGTTCTGATGCTGACATCAGTGCTACACTTAAAAGTGTGCTCAAATCATGTATCATCACTCGTGGTATAGATGTTGAGAAACTACCTAGTTTTGAATTAGAGTACTTATTTCTCAATATAAGAGGTAAGTCAATAGGTGAATCTGTTGAATTACTCGTGACGTGTCAAGATGACAAGGAAACGAAAGTTCCCCTGAAAATTAACATGTCAGATATAAAACTTGAAGTGCCTGATGGTCACACCGATATGATAAAACTTGGTGGTGATGTCAATATCAAAATGAAATATCCATCAATGCAACAATTTTTGGATAATAATTTTGTTGGGTCAGGTGATGGTGCAGATAGAATTGATAAAGCATTTGATGCAGTTGTCAATTGTATTGACACTATATTCACCACTGATGAAGCATGGAGTGCAGGGGATTGCACGAAGAAAGAACTCATGAAATTTATTGAGCAGTTGAATTCTCAACAATTTTCATTGATAGAAGACTTTTTTGCAACAATGCCTAAACTACAGTATAAAGGAACGGTTCACAACCCAAAAACTAAAAAAGATTCTGAAGTCCTAATTGAGGGATTATCAAATTTTTTCGCATAATGCTATATCATACCAGTATTGATGCAATGTTAGAGACTAATTTCTCTCTGATGCAGCATCATAAGTGGTCACTAAGTGAAGTTGAAAGTATGATACCTTGGGAAAAAGAAGTGTATGTAAACTATCTTGTAAAGTACCTTGAGAAACAAAAGTTAGAAGCACAACAAGCAGAAGCAGCTAATGCAAACGCCTGGTAGACAAACTGAACCTCAAACTCCTATGATTCCAATGGAACGTAGGATGGATTTGGCGTATGATAGATTATTGCAAAGGGCGACAGAAGAGGCAGAAAATATTGAGAGACCTCAGGTAAGAACATTAGGTCGTATCATCAACCAAATGGAATCGATGAATCTTACGATGAGAGGTATAAGAGAACAAATAAGAGAAGATGTCAGGGCAAAAAGAAGATATTTTAGAGAAGAAGCGAAAATACTAAAGAAAGACTCTGATAATTTAAAGGGTGTCCAGACAAATATACTCTCCAGTCTAAGGGGTAAAGCTGCTCTTGTCGCAGGTGGTTTAGGTGTTGCTCAAGTTGCAGGTGGTAATGTTGGAGGTGCTGCACAGAGTTTTGGTTTAGCAGGTGCATTGATGGCACCAGAGATTATAGAGTTTCTTACTGGATCTGTTGTCAACGTTCTTGCACTCAAAGGTCTCATAGGTAATCGTGGTGTTGGAGCAACTAATATAGGTGGTACTGTCAGAGGAGCATCAAAACTTAGGAATCCATTGTTGATAACTGCTGCACTTGCTGCAAGTTTGATCATACCAGCACTTGCACAAGGAGGTCAAGGAGGAGATAATAGAAGACAAGAATTTGCAACGAAGGTAATACGAGGTGAACAAACAATCAATAAACCAGATGTAACAAGATTTAGAGGTCAATTAAACAGGTTTGAAAGTATTTTATCAAGTATATCTTTTGATAAAAAGAAATCTAAAGAAGATACATTAGACCCAGAAGCATTAGAAAATAAAAATAATCAATTAGATTTAAAACCTAAAGTAGATGAAACTATAACAAATAAAGAGGAAGTGACATCTAAAGTTTCAAATAAAGAGGAAGTGGCACCTGAAGGTTTTATGAGAGGACTTACAGGATTACTTGATTTTGCGACTTTCAATTTGTTTGACTTTGATAAGAGAGGTGACGGTAAGAACAATGAGAAAGAAAAAAACATTTCTTTGATAGAGGGTAATACAAACATTGACTTAGCATCCAATGTTGAAGGTGATAATTTAGAAATTGATGACTCAACAAAAATATCATTAGTACAAAATTTGTCTGAAAACACCATATTCAATGATCAAGTCTCTGAAATATTTGAATCTAATGAAGATTTGGCATCAGATTTACTACCTAATCTTGATATTGCTCAGATGGGTAAACAAATAAAGAGTGAGATAAGTAATAATATCATTGATCTATCATCTAAAGAAGAGAATAAAGTGCCATCAGGGTTTGTAGGTCAATCAGCGACCCCTGCATCTATATCTGTAAACACAGCATTTAGAACAAGTGGTGGTTTTATTGACAAGTTTGAGGCAGCTTCGTCACTTAGAAGTTATGGTGCCTTCTCATGATAGACAGATCACTTGCTATTATATCGAATAAAACTAGGAGAAGTAGTCTAGCACTTAGAAATGACCTTAGAAGTAGTTTCAGAGTAGAGAGAGCACTTGAAAAAAATTCACTTGCAATCAAAAGTAAACTCTTAGAAGATAGAAATCGTACACTAAAAGCGTTAGCGTTACGCAGTACGCAAAAAGAAAAAGATAAAAAAGGGGGTGTCGGGGGAGCACTTGGTTTATTAGGTGGTGGTACACTCGCTAGAAGGTTTTTTGGTCGCCCTAGAGGTGGATTTCAGGTGCCTAAAGTACCAAAAGTTCCGACAAGAGGAGGTGCATTTTTATCTAGGGTTGGTAAATTTGGTAGACTTGGTAGAATAGGACCTCTTGCTGTTTTAGGCACTGGAATAGATTTTGTAGGTAGAAAGGCAGAAGGGCAAACTAATTTACAAGCAGGTCTTGGTGCAGGTGGTGGTTTAGCAGGTGCACTGGCAGGTGCTAAGTACGGTGCTATTTTAGGAACTGCGGTGGGAGGACCTATAGGTACTCTTGTAGGAGGTATAGGTGGTAGTATAATTGGTGGTTTAGCAGGTGGTAGACTTGCAGATTTTTTTTCTGGTGCTGATAGAAGAAGAAAGTTTGAGGAACAAAGAGTAGCAATATCAACTCAAAAAACATTATTTTCTAGTGCTCTTGATGATCTAGACAGAGTATTAGATAAATTAGAATCGACTCCATTCTTTATGGCAAAAGAAGAAGATGATGATGGTTTACCTGAGAGAAGATTCCCATTTGGAAGATTTTTCCCTGAACCTAAACCTGAGACACCATTTCTTCAACAACCTTTAGTAAAAAATATAGGATACACTGCACTTGCTACAGGTCTACTAGCTTTGACAGCATTAGCAGTGGGATCAAGTCCAGGTACTCCTGAAGATATTCCTCTTGTTCTTGCTCTAAAATCAACTGTTGCAAAAAGTCCATTCTTGATGAAAGTGGCGAAAGTTTTGAGGTTTGCACCTGTTGAAAAACCTCTTCAAACCTTGACACCAGGTAAACAGATACCTGGAATATCTCCAAAAGGTCTTGAACTAAGAGCAAACAAAATTCTAAATGATCTTGGAACTTTTATTAAAAAACAAGCAAAAGTTACAAAGGGAAGAACTAAGATTAAAGGTAGGAAAACCCTTAAAAATCAAGATAAAGTCACTTACTCTGATGCTTTAGATAAGGTAATAATCAAACCAAAACCAGGTGAATTAGAGAGAACACTGAGACTTATTGAGAAAATCAATAAGAACTTGAATAAGACTAATACTGGTCGAAAGATACAGAAAAGACAATTGAACCTCTTCAAGAACTTCAAGAAAATTGAAAATCCTACCGATCTATCTGATCTTGGAGGGTCTCAATCAAATGACATAGCACTTGCCCCAACAAACAATATTTTTATAATACAACAGGGTGATAATAGTACGCAATCAACACCTCAAACACAAAGTGGCGATACGATTCTCATAGGTGGGGGTACCTTTGATTCCTTTGATGCTGAGATAAATATTCGTCAGATGGAAATATTACAGACAGCATGAATAGAAACGTCCTATGGACAAAAGGGCATAAAATATTATCCTTTGAAGTTTTTACTGATAAGGAAGGAGAGTCTGTGAATATGCTCGGTCAGGTTGGTTTTATAAAGTATTTTGAGGATGTGGTAGATCCCTCATTACACGTTGATATTACTATATTTGATACAAATGGACTTATAAACAAATTACCAATAAGAAGTGGATCTGTGGTCAAATTACAATTGACACATCCAAGTCAAGAAGATCCGTTTCAATTGAGTTTGATTGTTACAAATATATCAGGTCATATTATAGAACAAAAGAGAGAAATTTACACACTCACATGCGAAACTAAAGGTGCATTATCTAATCATACTAATAGAGTGTGGACTAAATTTACTGGATCTATAGCAGCGAGTGTAGGTACAATAATAAATGAAAAAATAGAAGGTGAGATCAATGAGGTGGACACTACATCAAATGAATTAGAGTTTTATGGTAATTATAGAAGACCTTTCAAAGTTATATCTGATCTATGTCGTAAAGCAATACCTTCGACATCAGGATCAAGTGAAATAGGAAATGAGGGTACGGCAGGTTATCTGTTTTACGAAACAAAGGATGGATATAATTTCAGAAGTATTGATAAAATATTCAAAGAAGATGAGGTAGTCGAGACATATGAGATGACACCTTACAAAGAAGCACTAGATGTATCAAATAATTTCAAATTAGCAAGTAGTCCTTCCATGAAAGAGAGTCATGATATAATAAAAAAACTAAGGTCTGGTGCATTCAGCAGTTCAAACTGGTACTATGATGTGCTTACTAGGAAGGTAATCTTCAATAATTTCAAATTCAATAAAAATATTGAACTTGCTAATGATGAAGAGGTTGTCCCTACTGATTACAAAGAACCTTACTCAAGAATTATTTTATCAACTCTTGATCAAGGAACTACTGTAAAAGATGCCGATGGTGTAGATACTAATACACCTCAAAGACAAGCAGAATTTCAAGCACAGGCATCAGCAAGATACTCTGCTATGTACTCTCAGATTTTAGATATCACAATACCCATGAATCTTTCATTGAGAGCAGGTAACATCATTGATGTCAAATTTCCTGATCTAAATACTGGTAAACCACAGGATAAAAATTCTCCTGAGAGTGGCAAGTATATGATTGCCAAATTATCTCATGAGTTTGGAAATCCTGAAGGTGATTTTACAGGATTATCTCTAGTAAGAGATTCATTTACCATCAACGAGTAACATGAAAACTATCGAAGACCACATCAAAAAGGATAAAGAAATCCTAGAAGATCCTAAAACTTCTGAACCAATACGTCATCATATTGAGGATGAGTTACATGATCTGGAAGAATATGTAGAGCATCACAAAGATGAGATAGATGCAGGTGATCATCATGATCCTAATGTTTTAGAAGTATTCTGTGACCTACATCCTGACGAACCAGAGTGTCTGGTATATGATGACTAATGCTTACACGTCAATCTAATATTGAATTCTTTGGTAAGGATGGATTCCAGTGGTTTATTGCACAAGTAGC
>VTLG01017299.1_pt1 | contig 10104 bp, 5 predicted proteins | sample 4694571 | NCBI WGS metagenome assembly VTLG01 (sample SAMN12604809, study PRJNA352737) | marine metagenome | biome: ENVO:00000447; feature: ENVO:00000209|ENVO:00000569|ENVO:01000036; material: ENVO:00002151; isolation source: viral sequences binned using virsorter ... | reverse complement strand
AGGTTTGTCGGTATTGTCTCTGGTGTTACTTCTAACGCTTCCTCCGTTGAAGATGCTTTTTCTTCTTCAGCAGAAGATTCCTGACCTCCCAAACCCGACTCTACCTGTTCCAGACTTGGAAGAAGTAGGGGATCTAGATAAGGTTCTTCCACTATCGGAGGATAAAAAATTGTTTTAGGTGGAACGAGAATAAAATCTGTATCTGGTAAATCAGGCAGATTTATTTCCATTCTTTTTCATTTTTTTCTTTCTAGCAGCAATTAGCAAGAAATCTTTTTTGGTGATTTTTTTATCACCATCAGCATCAATCTTGTACTGCTTACCTTTAAGTGGCATTAGCTTCTTCCTCTACAGGTGCTTCAAGTTTTTTTTGCTCTTCAGCAATTTGACGTTCAACCTCCATTATTGCACCAGTAAATTGGTTAAATGTGGTAGATAATTGACTTCTTTCAAGGCTGAGTTGTTGCAGCCTTTGTTGTAGTTCTTCTATTCTAGTCATAATTTAATAAAGCTTTTTACCATCAACAATAGCTTTGTCGATAGCTGTAAAAGATTCTGATGTCCAGATAGATGTTGTTTCATCTAGCTTTTTGTAACCCTTGATAATTTCAAGATGTTCTACATTACGTTTGATGCGGTCTTTAAATTCATCATCTGTTTCATCTGACGTTTTAGCGGTGTTAATGACAGTTACGCTATCACCAGCAGCAGAATAAATTGCTGCAATTTCATCTGCGGTTTTTTCTTCCATGATTTTAAGAAAGTAGTTGTTTACAGTTTACCCTGCTTCGAGGGCTGTGACTTTTACGGATAACTCTTTTACGGCATTAACTAGATACCATAATATTGGATCAGAATTTACTTCTTTGTTTCCTTTGTTTTCATCAGTAATAACACAATCTGGTAAAATCTCTTCTAATTCTTGTGCAATTACACCAATTTGTGTCCCCTTATTATCAGCTTTAGATAGACAAGTACCATCTAATCCATCTGCAACTACTTTCGGAAACTCATTTAAATCTATTTCATCTGGTGTACGATATTCAAAATTTCTAACTTTAATATTGTTTATGATTTGTAATCCTTCAGTATTATCAATTATATTTTTCTTAATTCTTGCATCAGATGTTGTTGACCAAGATGAACTATTATTTCCTTGAAAACAAGCACCAGCACTATCACCTCTAATCCAAGTTGCAGCGTTACCTGCACCAGAATCATTTCTTGCAATGTACAACACATTACTATTAGCACCACTTATATGTCCTACTGAAGCGTAATAACCAAGAAAAGTATTTTGAGTTCCAGTTGTAACATCACCACCTGCGTTATTTCCTAAAGCTGTTGTAGCAGAGCAAGTGGTAACATCGTGAAGTGCATGCCGACCTACTGCTACATTTGCAACACCTGTTGTACATGTTACTAAAGCTTCATGACCAAAAGCTGAGTTATCTACTGCTGTTGTATTTGCTTGTAATGCAGCACGACCTGTTGCAGTATTTCTGCTTCCTGTTGTATTTTGATTAAGGGCTGTTCTACCAACGGCAACACATTCGTTGCCTGTACTATTACTTTGAAATGATCTCCAACCCACCGCAGTGTTTTCTGACCCTGTAGTTGTTGACTCCATAGCCTCATTGCCCAGAGCAGCGTTATCAGTACCAGTTGTATTACTTCTCATACATTGATGACCTACGGCAGTGTTATAATTTGCTGTTGTGTTTGACCTCAATGCTTCATAACCAAGTGCTGTATTGTAATTTCCTTCCGTATTGTTCAACATAGTCTCACGACCCATTGCTACATTACTTCTTCCAGTAGTAGTGTTTTTAGCACAATCTTTACCAACAGCAGTATTTTCATGTCCAGTAGTGGCACTTTGTAAAGAACCTTTACCAACAGCAGTATTATCAGAAGCAGTCGTACTTTGGCTTAACGCACTCGCACCAAGAGCGACATTAGCACTACCAGTAGTATTTAACCTTAAAGAAAAATCTCCCATAGCAATATTTTGCTGACCGCCTGTATTGGATAACATAGAGTCATGACCGATAGCTGCGTTGTAACTACCTGTTGTGTTTGCACTAAGAGCATCTTGACCAAGAGCATTATTAGCTACACCAGTAGTGTTTGCATCTAAAGCATTTTCACCCACTGCTGTATTTGAATGTCCAGTAGTGTTTGCAAATAAAGCTTGTTTACCCACTGCTGTATTTGAACTTCCAGTTGTGTTAGCTGTTAAAGCATCTTTACCTACAGCAGTGCAGTTATTAGCACCAGTATTTTCTTCCAAAGCCCTCATTCCAACAGCAGTATTATTATTACCTGTGTTCATCTGTAGTGCTTCATAACCGATAGCTACGTTAGAACCACCTGTAGCATTGGTAGATAAGGCTTTAGCACCTATAGCTACGTTTGCACCACCTGTAGTGTTACTACTTAAACAAAAAGAACCTACTGCTACGTTCTCATCTGCTGTTGTATTAGCTCCTAATGCGTTGTAACCTAGTCCAGTATTATTAGCACCAGTAGTGTTATTATCTAATGCTTGGAAACCTACAGCAACATTGTTATTACCACTTGTATTAACGTCTAGACAACCATTACCAACTGCTGTGTTATTACTACCACTGGTGTTGTTGTTCATACAATCATTACCAATAGCAGTATTTTGAATTCCTGTAGTATTTTCTCTTAGACATCTTGCACCAATAGCAGTGTTAAATCCTCCAGTTGTAGTGTCCTCTAGTGCTTGATACCCGATACCAGTATTATTATCAGTAGTAGTAGTTGAAGTTAAAGAGTTATAACCTACAGCAGTATGTTGATTTCCAGTAGTGTTTGCTTTTAGGGCATTAGCACCAACAGCCACGTTGGTTGCTCCAGTTGTGTTCTGCTCTAAAGCATCATATCCGAAAGCAGTGTTGTTATCAGCAGTTGTGTTACTAGATAATGCTTGATGTCCTACCGCAGTATTATTATCTCCTGTTGTGTTACTATAAAGAGCCATTGCACCCAAAGCATTATTTAGTGCTCCAGTTGTATTTAAGTGTAAAGCTCGATCTCCAATACCAGTAAGAAAATTTCCAGTTGAGTTTGTCTCAAGAGCTTGGTCTCCTACAGCAGTGTTATTTGATGCAGTTGTGTTACTAGATAATGTTTGATAACCAATTGCTACGTTCTTACTTCCAGTTGTATTAAAATATAAGGATTGACTACCTAGAGAAACATTAAATTCTCCAGTTGTATTTGAATAACTAGCTCGATCTCCTATTGCTGTATTATACCCTGCGGTTGTGTTTGCTCTTAAAGCATAATAACCAAAAGCAGAATTATTTGCACCAGTTGTATTTGCTGTTAAAGCTGATGAACCTACCGCCACGCCCTGCTGACCAGTTGTGTTTGCTCCTAATGCTGCGCTACCTACTGCTGTATTATTATCCGCAGTTGTGTTGGCATCTAAAGCATACGCACCCACAGCCACATTACTTGTACCATCTACGTTATTTTCTAATGTTTTATAACCTAAAGCAGTATTACCATCAGCAGTAGTGTTAGCAGATAATGAATTAAATCCAATCGAAGTATTAAAATCCCCTGTTGTATTAGCATCTAAAGCCAAAGCACCTACAGCAGTATTTCTAGTTCCAGAAGTTAAAGCTGTTAATGCACTTTTACCAATCGCAGTGTTATTCTGACCTGTAACAGCAGCATCTAAAGCAAGTTCTCCAAGAACAGTATTACCAGCAACAGAGTTTGCACCTTTACCTACACTTACACTATTTATAGTTGCGTTAGTAGTTCCACCACTTTCTTTCATAAGAGGAGTACCACCAGCCTGTGATCCGTCATGGACTACTAATGTTTTCTTTGTAGTATCTACTGTGACTTCTCTAGCAGCACCAGTAAATGAACTATGTTCTGAGGTTGTACCACCTCTAAGTTGTAATTGGTCAGGCATGGTAAATTAGATTCCTCCTAAGTTAAAAGTGCCAGATCCTTTGCCTAGCGATACACGATTAGCTGCAATAGCTTCGTTTGAAAATACTGCACCTGTTACAGCAAGACTTCCTAAGTCTATACTATTAGAACCTGCTGAAGCTGTATATAAGGTATTAAAAGCTGCTGTAGCAAATTTTGCAACCTCTATCAGACCTTCACCAATATTTTGAAAAACAGATCCGTTAAAAACACGAATACGTTTATCAACAGTATTGAAGTACAAGTCTCCTTCTGTTAACGCATTGCCTAAACCATCAGCAGTAGGATTAGATGATGCTTCTCCTAAGTATAGTTGTAAAAAATTATTTAGGTAATTTGATGCGTTTGTTACGTTTGTAATATTAGAACCAACTGTATTTACGTTTGATATAGAACCAGCAACAGTATTTACATTTCCTATAGACCCTGCTGTTGTATTTACATTACCAATAGATCCAGCGACTAAACCTATGTCAGTACCATCATTTGCAACAGTAGTTACGTTACTGCTAATACCAGCTACAGTTGTTATGTTTGCGTTGTTTCCAGCAACAGTATTGATATTGCTATTGTTATTTGCAACTGTAGTTACGTTGCTACTAATACCAGCAACAGTAGTGACATTAGAAGATATACCAGCAACAGTGCTTACGTTTGAAGAAATCCCTGCAACAGTTCCTATATCAGTTCCGTCATTAGCAACTGTAGTTACATTGGCTGAAATCCCTGCAACTGTAGTTACATTGCTATTAATCCCTGCAACTGTATTTACGTTAGATATATTTGTCGCAACAGTATTAATATTAGATGTATTACCAGCAACAGTCGTTACTTCAGTTGCTTTTGGTACGAGTCTATGAAAAGTATATGTATTTAATGTTGTAGTAGTCTCTAATATCATTCCAAAGCCAGCAGCAAAAGTAGTGCTTGCTGTAGCTCCGTTAATAGTTACAGTTGAGTTTCCAACAGTTCCGTTAGAAATAGTAAAGTTCCCACTACCATCAGAGGTATAGGCTGTACTTAAAGCTTTGATACTAACTAAAGTACCAGCACCATTATTTATATCAGGGTTAGCATTAGGAAAACTAAGTTCGTTTGCTATCGGTACAAAACCACCTACATCATCTACTAGGTCTATAACTCTTGCATCTATAGCTGCTGTTGTTGCTACTTTGTTATCAGCAGAAGTCCAAGTTTCACCTGACTGTATTTCTTCAACACTTGCTAAATTATAAAATCTTGCATCTGCTTCAGCTTCTGTATAGTATCTATTATCTAATTGACCAGCATTAAGTTCATTTTCTGTATAGTATCTATTGTCTAGCTGACCAGCATCTAATTCTGTTTCTGTATAATATCTACCATCTAAAGTACCAGTAGCTATATCTTCATTTACTATTGTGCCATTTACTATATTGGCACTAGCTATAGTAATGTCTGTTGGTAAAGCACCACTTCCTAGTTTTGTAAGACCAACAGAATCATTTAATAACTTACTACCATTTATATTTGCAGAAGCGTTTATATCAGCATCAACAATACTGTTGTTAGCAATCATTGTTGAATTGACTGTGCCTGTATCAGCAGAAGTAATTACTGTACCTGTAATGTCAGGAAAGGTAATAGTCCTATCAGCAGTAGGGTTTGTTACTGATAGTGTTGTTTCATTTGCATCATCAGAACTACCTTCAAAAACTATTGACCCTGTAATAGTTTGTGTACCATCTCTTTTATATAAATCATTATTAACGATATCAACAAATTCTTGTAAACCAAATAATATTTGATCGCTGTTTGTATCTAAATCTTTTTCTGTTAAAACACTACCATCTTGAAAGTCTACCTTCTTAGCACTTATATCTGTATCTCTTTGAAACTTAATTGATGTGCCATTAGAAGGTATATTGCCACTTGTAAAAGTTATTGTTGATCCGCTTACTGTGTAGTGAGTACCAATAGTTTTTAAAACACCACCAACAAAAACATCTATCTCATTACTTGATATATAGCTAAAGGATATAGAAAAGTTTGCTGTGCTTCCATTACCTGTATGGTTGGTAAACGAAGCTGCTGTATTAGTAGCCATGATTTAAAAGGGTACTTGTGGAATAGAGTCTAATGTAATTCCTCTCTTTAGTTTATCAGCTTCAGATTCAACTGTCTTTATCCTTAGTTGTTTTTGTGTATCAAGGTATTCTGTTTCAAGAATCGTTGTTGCTTTTTCTTTATATATAGACATGATTTTATTTAATTCTTGCACCACTTCATTTCTAGCATCTGTCTGTGCTTTTATAGCAACTTCTTCATTTACTACTGTTACAAAATCACCTCTCATAATTTTTATATTTTTTTTCATATTTGGTTTATTTATAACTTCTGTTAGTTTGTCGTACAACCTTTTACCACCTATTTCTGTTGATGCTGTTAAATATACAAGTTGTGCATATTCATCTGTATTTAACTTATATGCACCTCCTAATAAACTTTTCTTTGGTGGTTTAAATTCTCTATTGGTATCTGCAATAACACTTAAAACAGGATCGTTTATTGTTTGTGTATCTGTTGACCAGCCATCAAGTAATACGTTCCAGTTATGTTTTCCAAAGCCTACAGGGAATGTTCTGTATTGACCTGTAATCCAGTTTTGCTCTGGTCTAAGTTCAGCATTGTAGTAAGGAACTGTTGCAGCTAATTCGTTAAAATATCTTCTTACTGAGAATAAAGGTGATTCATCTCCATACGCTGTTTTATCCATAAGAATATTACCATCTGAAAAACTTGAATATGTATTCATAGCTTTTTTTAAATCTCTACCACCAGCAGAATATGGATTTGTAACAGCAGCTAATCTTCTTGCTAGGTATCTTTGCAAACCATCAGGTCGTTGGAACATTTCTATAAATTCAGTTATGCCTTGCAAGTAAGACTTCTCTACTAAATTTCTTCCTAGTGCTACTTTTGCTACATCTACAAGTTGAGTTCCTCTGTCATCTTCTGGATTTAGGTAACCTCTTACTTGTGCTATATCAGCAGCTAGTGAAAAGAAGTTAGACCAAGGATCAAGTCTTTTATAACTTACATACTTAAATTTAAGTTTGCCATCTGCACCTCTTACATATTTTGTATCTTGGTCTATATTTATTACTTCATAAGCTTTGCCTGTTTCTGCATATTTTTGACTTTCTTGTTCGCTAATTAAAAATCTAAAACTATAAGGCTGCCAGCCTGTATCTAATAACTGTTTGTTAATACGAAAGTTAGGAGAACCACCACCAGTTATAGCTATACTTGCGTTTGGATCATTACCAGCAAGAGCTAACCCACCAGCAGCAGCCCATAAAGCACCGCCAAGTTTTGCTTTACCTCTAGCTCTAGCTGCTACTGCTAAATTATCACTTGTCATTTCTGCAACGTGTTGTTGATACCATTTCATATTTTTCAAAGCATTACCAGCTATAGGTATCTCACCCATTTCTTTTAGAAAAGGTGTCATTTGTGCAGTTTGTTTTAGTATGTTTGCTGGTGTTCTTATGAAGGGTAAAATCTGTCTTAAATATGGGTGTTGATTAATAATGGTTTGCATACCTTTAGTAAGACTTCCTTCTGCTAGTTGTTCTGTAAATGTTGATTGTGCTGAAAATTCTCTAGCTCGTCTATATAAATCTAAAGTTTTGTTGCTATATTTACCTGTTTTACTTTCATTCATTAAAAGATCCGTTATTTGTTTAAATCTTCTATCCATAAACTTTTGTAGCTGCACACCTGTTTTCCCTGCCCTTGTACCTTCTTCCCATATCTCTGCTTTAGCAAAAGCTCTAAAGTTTAGTTGTTTAAAAAATTCATCTTCTGCCATAAGAAATCTACTTGGTAATCTATACATTCCCGCAATAAATCTTATAACTCCATTTGTTCCTTCAAGACTCATTCTTTCAAAATCAACTATTTGTGATCCTCTATCTAATATGTTTGTGTCATACTGAAAAGATTTCTTTGCTAGAGCTAAAGAATCGCTTATAGCTTGTAAAGCATAGATAGTTTCTTTAACAGCCCTACCTCTTGTTATTTCATCTTTTGCTCCAAGAGCTAAAGTCAAAGGTCTTGATAAAGAGTTAAGACCAGTAGCAAGCATATTGACTTGGTGTGTTACTGGACTAGATAAGATTGAATTGATAAATATTTCATTTGTAATTTGCCAAAATCCTTGGCTAAAACCATTCTTTACTAACTTTTGATAAGCTTCTGGATTTGCAGCAGCTATATTAATTTTTCTGACTATTGGTCTAAGAGTTTTAAAATCTCCATCTTCTGCCATTTTTATAAGGTCATCTACTTTGTATTTAGTAATAGGTGATATAAATTCATCTACTTCTTTTACTACATCTTTTCCTTCTACACTTACCTGTTTAATTTTATCTCCATACTTAAGATAAGCGTCTATACCTTTTCCTTTGTCAACTTTTGGTATTAGTGGCTTTTCTTTTAAAGTTCGTAAACTTAAACCTAAAACACTATCAACAGGTCTTTTTAAATTAATTAATGAGTCGTTAATTATTTGTTCTTGCTTGTATTCTGTTAAAAGTTTTTTTACTAAATCTTTATTACCTGTTGCAGCAGCTACATCTATAGCGTCTGTATATCTCATTATAGATTGAGTGCTTTCAAACAATAATTGTTTTGCTGCAATTAAAGTAGCTGGTAGATTTTTTTCATATAAAACTTCTGTAATATCTGATAAAGCATTTACTGTATCAAAAGGAAGTTGTGCTTCTGCAATCGCTGAAAGACCAGCTATTGTATTTTTTCTTGGTGGTTTCTTACCAGTTCCCCTTGTTTTATTGACACCACCAGCTTTTGCTTCATCTAAAATTTGCTTTGTTCTTGCATTAAGAAAGTCAATAACATCTCCATGTGTTTTAAATTGACCAGCAAAGAATGTTCTTTTATATCCAAATGGATCAATAATATCTCCATCAGAATCTAAAGGAGTGATTGATTTTTGTTTTTTACTACCTACAATTTTTTCTAATTTCTTTTGTTTAGTTTTCTGTTTCTTTCTTAGTAATTCAGTTTTCTTAAACTTCTTAAGAATGTTTATAAACTCCATTTCATTCATAGCTTTTTCATCAGCTATGACATCAGAGTTTGTAGCTTTCTGATAGTTCAGTAGTCTTTTTAAAAGTATTGCTTTTCTCTTTGGATCATTTTTTATTTCTTTAAAAGAGTTAACCATAAAAGCAGTTACATCATCTAACTTTTTTCCAAACAAACCAGTTAAATCTTTGGCTGTAGTAGATAGTTTTTCTCCTATACCTGTATTCTTGGCTATTTTTTTTGCAGCATCTACACCTTCTCCCCCTGCTCTTAAGGTTGTAGTTGCAAATCTGTCAAACAAAAAAGCGTGTAGGCCATTTTTTATTCTTAGTAAATATTTATCTTCGGCTGAAACTATATTATCCTCTGGTCTATCTGGTGTTGCCATAAAATCAGAAACAGTTTTAGTTGCATCTACAAATTTCTCTACACCTACACCTGTCTTTAATTTAAAAGCTGTATCTACTGGTGTAGATTTTAAATACTCCACCATATTGTTGACCATATCACTACTTAAACCTTCTGAAAACAAATTAAAAGCATTATCTTCGTATGGATCTGTTAAGGCAAAATCAACAATACCAGCAGCAGCTATACCTTGAAATCTTTTAAGACCTAAAACTTTTAGTCTGTTACGCAACATAGCTGTTGGTACAACATATTGTGTTATAGCTTTGGGAATAAAATAAAATGGATTTTCCTGATCTCCTTCAATCTCAGTACCTAGTTCTTTGAGATCAATTAAATCAAAGTTACCTTTTAAATCTTTACCTAAAATTGTTCTTAATGTATCATCTCCTAGTTCAAATAGTTCGTTAAAAGATTGCAGCCTACCATTAATAAGACCTCTAAATATAGAAGCAGCAGGTGTTTCTGCAAGGTTTTCTTGTTCTGCCCTTAATGCCTTTTGATTTACTTTTGCTTTTTCTTCTCGCTGTAAGTAAGCATCTCTTTGCTCTATAAGAAATTTATTTAATCCTGATCCATCAGTTGTTTTATCAATAAGGTTATTAAAAAATTGTTCATTATTAA
>VTLG01016080.1_pt1 | contig 10104 bp, 5 predicted proteins | sample 4694571 | NCBI WGS metagenome assembly VTLG01 (sample SAMN12604809, study PRJNA352737) | marine metagenome | biome: ENVO:00000447; feature: ENVO:00000209|ENVO:00000569|ENVO:01000036; material: ENVO:00002151; isolation source: viral sequences binned using virsorter ... | reverse complement strand
CTACTTGCATACTCAACAGCTTCATCAGTTATAAAGCCTTTGTTATCAAACATTTGATCATAAAGACCTTTACTTAGTTTCTTTACGTCATCTGCATTGATAGCTTTCTCTCCACCTAGTTTAAATAGTTGATCATATGCTCTACCTCTAGCTTCAATACTTCCAATAAATGATCTTGTGAATCCGTCAAATGCTGTCATAGCATTAGCACTGAATCTAAGCCAAGGATGCTCGGCCATATCATTCATTGTTTCTATCTGATTAACCAGTACAGAAGGTCCAAACTCACCATTAACTTCCTTAGCATCTGCAAAAGAACGTAAGACATTCATTGTGTCTTGGTTCTTACGTGCAATATCATCACGCATGATGTAGCCAACAGAACCTGGATCATCAGCTGCACGTCTGAACACTTGGTTCATGTGCTTATATGCCTGTTGTAAGGTATCAACCATTCCAACGTTATACATATAACTAGCACGTCTTAATACAGCTTTATCTCCATTTAACATCGCACCACCAAAGGTAGCGATAGGACGTTCAATCATCAAAGCAAGGTTAGAAGCACCTGCTTTTATAGGAGTAGCGAATGAGGAAAGTACTGAGTTATAGATATTAGACCACAAACCTTGTGTCCAAGCTGAAGGCATGTCAGATCTACCGTCAAATAAAGCCTTCTTAAAGACACCAGTTGTGTTCTGGATGTAGTCATTTAATTGACTTATGGTTTTAACGTTTCCATCTGTTACCTCATAGGCAAGCATCAGAGGTCCAAGTAGTTCTGGACGTTCCTTTTTAACAGCTCTTAGGGTATCCATTGTAGTTTTTGATTCCTGTTGGATACGAGCTAGAGCTTTTAATGTAGAATTTTTCTCATTTTTAATTGCAGCCAGGGCATCTGCCTTACTTACTGATTTTTTCGTTGTACGATTCCAGAGGTTTAGCATATTCAAAGCCCTACCTCTAGCGTAAGAAGTAGTACCTTTGATCTGCATTAGGTACTGAAGACGATCTAAGACTTGATCTTGAGCACGTTGTACAGCTGGTAAGTTATCAACCATGAATCTTGCACCCTCAGCCATATCAGAAACTTGACCAGCGAAGGAAGTTCCTATGTAAGCTTGAGCACGAGCTAGATCCATATTGATAAAGTCATCGGTGTATTGCTTAATAGCTTTCATTACACCTGCATAAGCCTCAGAATTGAGTACTCTTGCACCTGTATCTACGTCAACACCTGATAAACCCTTCAGCATATTATGCATCTCAGGGAGATCCATACCGTAAAGGTCAGCTGCTATCTTTTCTCCAGCATCAACAATCTCTTTATGACTTATATATTTACCATTACTTGCTTTATATCCATACTTAGAATCTTTAAGTACATCAGCTGCATGTGTTATTAGTTTATGTCCTGCGTCATCACCATCAACTAAGAAGTCAATAGCTCCATTAGTAACAACAGAACCTACTCTTCCATGGATAGTATCAATATTCTTACTGATTTTAACTACGTCAACTGAGGCTCCAAGTATTCCACCTGGATCACCTGTTCTCATTCCTGTTTCTGTGTAGTCATATACGTCGTGATAACCCAAGACTGGTTCATCTAGGTTGACTGACTTAGATATACGTACATCACCAAATTCAGTTGTTTGATCGTACCTTCGCTTTGCTGATTGAAGTACTACGTTTTCTAGGGGATCGTCAGAAAGCTTTGGTTCATCCATTGCTTTGATAAGATTTGCAGCCTTCTCGTTTTCAGGTATCCATTGAGTAGCTTTAGTTACTCCCTTAAGAGACTTAGCTAACCTACCTACACCTACTACAACGTCAGTACCGAATCCTACAAACAATCCTTCATTTCTATTCTTAGCTCTTTTAGTATCAGGCTCATCCTCATCCAATGTAGCCCAGTCGTCAGAGACCCAACCATATGTTCTTGGCCAAGTCTTTTTCAACATACCTAAAGCATTGTGATCTCTCTCTTGTACAGGTGCTACTTCATCAGCAATTACACCTGCACCACCAGCTAATCCAGTCTTTGCAAACCATTTGAAAAATGGGTCAGCTCCTAATTTCCAACCAACCTTTGTATGTGCTGCAGCCCCAGCTGCACCTAAACCCTTAGTTATAAGGACTGTAGGTACCACTACAGAAGATATATCTCTAATGGACTGAGTTACTTCATTTTGGAATCTAGGTATTTCAGGAAGGTCTAAAACTTCACCAGGCATTACCTTGTTGTATAAACTAATACCCCAATCAGCAGTACCCGTAGGTACCGCTAGTAAAGCTTCAGCTGTAGTTCTACCTCTATTACCTTCTTCTTTTGGTTGTTGAGCTTGTTGTTGTTGTTGTCCTTCCGTAGAAGGAGTTTGTGTTTGTTGGGTTTCCTCAGCAGCCTCCGTAGGGACTATTTCTTCAGTGATTAAGTCTTGCTCATCTTGCTCCATTTGGAGTAGATCTTCTTCATCAATCGCCTCGTTTAAATCCAGCTGTAAGGCTGGGTCTTGGAAACCTTCTAAGGTCTCATCCATTAGTATCTAGCTCGTTCTAGTAGTTGTAAGTTTTCAGGTGTTGGTTCATATTTATATTTTGCTTTGTTGTAATTCTCCATAGCAGTTTCATCAACATCTCCTAGTAGGGAGTCAACAAAACTATTAATACTGTCAACTATCTGAGTTCCAAGTATATTACCTGGATCAGTTTCAGGATCTACTGTGAATGTCTCGTTAAATGCATCTCCAGCTGGGTTTACAACATTCTCCATTATTTGAGTTCCGAGGATGTTACCTGGATCTGTTGCAGGATCAACGGTAAACGTCTCGTTAAACATGTCCACCATGTTCTTACCAACAGTTTGCCAATGTTCACCCCAATCTTCTACACGTTCTCCTACACGTTTTCTAGCTTTCCAAGCTAAAGAACTGATAGCTAATCCCATTTGATCCCAATCAACACCTCCTTCTTTTGCAGCTTCTAAGTCTAGATTAAAAGCCTTTGCAATAGAAGGGTTGCTCATATAGAACTCTAAGGCAGCACCTGTATCTCCAAACTCTATGAAATTCTCTTCTGACCATTTAAAGGCATTCTCACCTTCTCCCATAGGAATAAATTCTATGTTTGGTTGACCAGAGACTTTACCTGCATATGCAAGTACACGAGTAGAAGCATCAGGACCACCAGCAGCTAGATAGTTTTGATCAGCTTTGGAGGTGAATTGTTCTATCTTTTGTACTGATGGAGGAGGATCGCCAAGCTTGACACCTAATGTACCTTCAATGATTTGTTGGTAGATTTTATGTTTAGTGTTCTGCCTAGAACCAAATCTTCTGTAGATGTTTTCTACTTCAGCAGGGTAGTTGAATCCAAATGGACCTACTTCTGCATAAGCTTGAGCACTTTCTACAAGTCTTTCTGGAGGTATTAACCTGACTATGTTTTCAGGTTTAAGTAAGTTACCTAGACCACCAGCTTCTTTACTTCCATACTTGGAGATGATTTCATTCTGCCTTTTTATTTCATTAGCATTATGTTTTGACTGTTGCTTAATCTCTTTGGGTGTAGGCATGTTAGGTACTCGATACCCCTTCTCACTGAGATTCTTAAGGTTAGAAGACCAACCTGTAAACCATTGATCTACTACATTTCTAGCAGTTTGAGAAGCATTAGGATCTCCAGCTAATACTGCCTTAGCTAATTCTTGTTGATACTTTGCTTCAATGTGAGCTTGCATCAATGCAACAGAAGGATCATTCTTCTCTAGAGCACTTTCGTTAGCTGCAAATTCAACACGATCTTTTAGATATTGAAGATCAACCTTATTCTCCTTAGACGTAGCTGCATCAATTGCCTTTGCATCCTCTTCATATTTCTTCTGAATATCAAGATCAAACTTTCTTAATTCTTTTGTTGTTAATAACCCAGCTTTCCTTAAGTCTTCAGCTTGACCTAATTGTTTTTCATAATCCTCTGGTTTTGCATGTTGAGAGATGATTTTATCCATCTCATCATCTTCGAAGTGCTTACCATGCTTATCCTTTATCTTTTGGTATTCATCCCTTAGCCACTCAGAAGTGTAATCATAACGATTAAGTGATAATACTTTTTCTTTAAGTTTCTGAACGTCACTCTTGAATAGATTTTCTTTTTTCTGTTCAGCAAAATCAAAGTTAGAATCTTGTGCTTCAGCTAATTTCTCCTCTAGCTTTCTAAAGCGTGACTTTCTTACATCTCGGAGTTTACCTTTCTTACCAGTAGTAGGGTCCATAACCTCTTGCTCTCCCATTTTCTCTAAATCCTCTGGTCCAAACTCCTCAGTATCCATCAAATCTTCAATGATTGAATCAACTTCATCAAGAGCTTGTTCAAAGGTAAGAGCCGTACCATCACCCTCTGGATCAACAGTTAGTAGAGAATTGAATAGCTCCTCATAATTCTTATTAGCTTTGAATGTATTTATAGCACCTTGTTTGATTTGGAAAGACTTCTCTATAGCGTATTGCTTCTTATACTTAGCAATGATTGCAGTATTAGCAGCTCCAACCTGATCATAGTAACCACCTTCCTCAGCTAATAGAGTTCTATTAACACCATCTAAATCATTAACCTCTGCATAGCGTTGACGTAACACCTTCATTGCAGCTCTCTTTTGATTCAGAGTCTTTGCAGTTTTAGGAGTGAACTCAACACCATCTAATTCAATCTTAGTTTTATCATCATCTAACATCTCGCCTTCCATCCAGGCTTGGTAGTTCTTACCAGCTGTTTGTGCTTTCTGAGCTGTATAAGCATACAAAGCCCAACCAGATAAATTAGCTATCTTTTGAGAGTCTTCAAAGTCACCACCATTATCTATGATTTGTTTAGCTGTATGTTTAGCTAAGGTGTCAGACTCTTGTAGATATTCTTTATCCTTTTTGAATTGCTCTTTTTCTTCTTGAGGTATGGTGTCAACACCTTCATTCTCACGCTTTTCTAAATCAGCTTCTATAGCTATTGCCTTACCTCTTTTAATCTCATCTTTAATCTTTCTCTTATCTCTTTCAATTAATGTTTCAGCTAGTGTTGATGAGAAAGAAGACAATGACTGTACAAGACGATCACTTTTTCTTTCTTCTGAGTTAATTATGTTTTGAGCGCGGTCTGTTTTTATACCACTAACTCTATCCTCATTAGCAGAGAAATCGCTGAGTGCTTGTCTTAGTGATGCCATTGTTAGTTATTCCTTTGCAGATTTTGGTTTAAGTGTTTGGAATGTATCGTAAGCTTGTAGACCAGCTTGACCTATACCTAATGCAGTTGTAGCCCAGCTTTCTTTTGTTTCTAGTTCTTCCTCAAATAGTTGAGGTGGTGTGCCTGGTATTGGTTGACCTAGTTGTTGCTTGATCTCTTCATTATGAGCTTTCTTATTTAATACATCTATTTTTAATCTACTTGCAAGAGCAGTTTTAGCGGCACTTCCTGAAAGCTTTGCACCTAGATCTGCGACTTTTTGACCATGCTCTAACAGAGCTTTTCTAGGATCAATAGTAGCAGCTGAACGTCTACCAGCTTGTTCACCTCCACCTACACTAAGCATCTTGGCAAAACTTGTTTGGATAGCATTGTTTGTATTAACTAAGTTATTCCAAGTATCAAGTTGATTTTGAGCTATTTCTCCAAGAGCTTGATCTCTTTCTAACCTCATAGCAGCTCTTGAATTTAAGATATCATCTCTCCAAGCAATATTGCCAACAAGTAAATCTCTATTATATTTGTGAATTTCAAATTGATGTTTTTTCCTTGCAAGTGCATTCCTTCGGTCAACTTGTTTATCACGCTCTCTTTTACCAAAGATTTTTGTACCAGCATCAAACAGAAATCCTAACCCTGCTGTTATACCTGCTGATGTAGTTGTGTAGTTTGACATTGAATTTTACAGAATTCTATAAAGGGTAATTGTTTGGGACCAAATGGTACTTTTCTAAGAAATTTGAATCCCAAGAATCTAAGAAGTTTTAAGTGGGTACCGTTACGTTCATCTACAACATTCCAAAGAAACTTCTCTGGTCTACTATTAGTCATACGTAAGCTATCCCTAGCAAATTGTCGGGGATACTCTCTGACGGTATCTGTACATAGCATCCATATCTTTCCACCTTCCTGAACTCCGCCTATAGCGGCACTCTTGCCGTTAGGTGCTTTCCAGTATTGTGTATTTGGAGCTACTAAAGCAGACATAACAATGTCCATGACATTCTCTTGTCCGTATCCTTCAACGCATTCTCTACGATCTGCAAAGGATAAATGAGAGGCTACATAGATTGCAGCCTCATTTGTTATTGGGTGAAAGTTGTTAAGCACGTCTATAAAATCTATTGTTATAATCACCTTCCCAATTCATTGAATGAAGTGTTGCTGGTGATGGATGTGATGATTTAAGTTGTACAGTTAAGTTTGTATTTCTTTCGTACACTGGAATAGTATGGATATATTCGTCAGCTATGGAAGTCTTGTTTGATAGGTAGGAGTCCCATTCAATTGATTCATAGCTGTTTGTGTAATCAGGTCTACCAGTACGCTTCAATGTAGTGTCTATAGTACCTGTCTCTCCAAAGGTGAAGTGTAGACGATGGACAACCAGGGACGATCTAGTATCTGCCTTTTGTTTATCTCCAGATACTTTTGTTGCATATATGGTAGGTAGTTCAACTAACCAATCTATTTGATAACCAAGTATTAGATTAGCTCCTGTCCAATTTCCATCGACTTCTAAGTTAGAACCATTGACAGTAACTAGTCCATATCTACCTAAGTCATTACCTGAATTATTGTTATAAACAACTAATTGTCTAGTACTGTTATAACCTGTTGGTTTAGGGAATACAGTTTTCTTAGTAGTTGTATTGTAAGTATTAGCCGCTAACGCAGATACAGTAGAGTGAGTATCTAAGTGAATACGATAATCAGTTATCTCTGTTGTATCATCTTGCTTCTTAACATCAAATGCTTCTAGTGTATAGTTTGATCCATTCTTAAGAACAGCATAATAAACGTCATCTAAGATCTTATGATAGACAACATTACCAGGAAGTTCCCATCTAAACCACGCTGATTGAAGTCTCTTCTCTCCACTGTTGAAGTATCTATATCCCCACACTTCATTGTTATCGTAGTCATATACACCACTATTACCAAATAGGATTACATTATTTTCTTTTGATACTGTGACATCATTAATCGTTATAGGTAACTTCTTAGAGACAATCTTACTTTGTTCAATTACAGTTGGCTCACCTTCTCTACGAACATTTGACATCTCATAGAATCTAGCATTCTTACCTGTGCTATTGATAAAGCCTGATGTTGTTCCTAGTGAGAATGGAACAGTGTCATGGTTAAAGTTATAGGAGCATAAGTAGTTTATCTTTGCAGTTGAAGCTGAGAAGGTATCACTATCTGTAGTCAACATGAACTGTTGATTAGAGCTATGTATTAGTAAACCACTATTTACCTCTATAGCATCATATAAAACTGTTGGGTATGTTGAGCTTGATATCAGATCTATAGGATCGTCTGAGCTGACTGATTGAGCAGTCTTAGAGAAGAAGTTATAGAAGTCATTTGATACTGATAGAACTACAAATTCGTCACATAAAACACATATTCTATTTCTAAAGAATAATAGTTTTTGTATTTTACCAACCCAGCTATTGCTATTAGATTTAGGCAAACCATCACTAGTTTGTATGAATGAGGGATCAGGGTTAGTATTCTCATCACCTACATGTCGATCTATCCAAGAAGGTTTCACTACTTCAAATACACCATTAGGATATGATTGAGAACTACCACCATTAATTGCATACGTACCAGGAAGTACTCTACGTACTTGGACTGGCATTGTATCTGCATCAATAGTTATAGGAATACCAGGCTTAGGACATTCAACCCAAGTACCAGTACCAAATCTATCTGCAGTTACTGAAGAAGCAACATTATCAACTTGGAACTTTAAGTAGTAATCATCATCACTATCAGAGCTATTTACAATCTTAACAACATAGTTATGCCTACAGGACTTAGGAAGCTCACCTACATTATTAGCTTCAGAAGTAACAACATTCATCAATGTTGGTTCTGGAGTTGTGATATTGAATGCTGAGGTGTGCTTAATATGTAAGCAGTTACCAACTACATTCACTGTCATACCACTAGGCTTAAGAGCATCTAAAGCTACTTTCATGTCACCTAAGATTCCAGCAGCCGTTACAGCCTCTTCTGTTGTAGAAGATGTAGCAGCTGGCCTAACCATACATGTAGGTTTACCATTAGAATCGTTTGGACCTTGAGCACCTGTAAGACTTGCTCTAGATGACAAGGTTACATGAGATGTAATTTTTACTCTAGTATTAAAACCATTTTCTAATCCAATATCTACAGTATCATCCTTGGAAACATTTTCTCCACCAAATTGTAATTTTACAAAAGGTTGATAAGCGTTATCATACTGAGCACCACTACTACTATCTCCAGGGTTGTCAGGGTCTACTACAGGTTGACACCTAACATCTAATTCTATCCTCAAATTTTTTGACCCAGAATTCGGGTAGTTATCTATTGTAGTAATAGCTGCTCTTCCCATCTTCTTACACTTACCTTCACTAGGAGATTCACCTCCCCACCACCTACCATGACTAGGATGACTACCTACATCAATTGAAGTAGCTCTATTTGTTGTAGTTAGTGTTGTATCAGCTGGATCATGTAAATCTAAAGCGTATTGCTTACCATAAGAAACTGTTGTTATTTCAACTATTGCTTCATGTACTTCAGCAGGTGATAAATCTGAAGCACCAGTTTTCATTGCAACTGCCTGAGTCCTGTTAGTCAGGAAAGTACTTTGGTTTAAAGTTAGTGGTTGAATGTCTGTAGATTTAGTCCAACCAGTTAAATATGTACAAAGGTTAGTACCAGGAACTGATGCATAATCAACAGGTATAACAGCACCATCTCTGGTTCGCCACATCTGGATTACACCATCAGTTTTTACACATCCTATGTATTGATCTTCTTCTGTTTCATATACATGGAACCAGCTTAAAGTACCACTGTTAGGTGTGATAGCTGATATTAGCTTACCTCCAGGTCTCTTAACTAGACCATGAGTTATATCAGGTATCCCGTTCTTTAAATCTACTACTTGTCCAGGTTGCTTTAACTCGTCTGGCTGTTCTGATATACCTAATATATAGTTTGGGATTTGTTGAGATATTCCTGCCATTATCGTGCCAATCCTATGTAAGGTTTATAGGTATTAAATGATGACTCATGTGGATAACCTAAGTAGTTATAATCACCTTGATTACATTCGTACTCCATACATGCAGCTCTAGCACTCTGCTCTTGTACTTGTATAAGTTGAACAAGTTGTTGGTTAGTGACTAATTGAGTAGCAGCTCTACCTGCGGCTCTATATGTTATGAGTCTTTTAAATATAGACGGTACATCCTCAAAGCTGAATAGCCATACAATATCTACTCTATACTCTTCACCAGCTGTAAAGACATCAGTATGATTAACCTTGTCATATAAACGGTTGTTTCTTTTAACTACATCATAGAACCTATCCTCTGGGTTAGAGAAGTCCATCCTTAATGCGTTATTATCAAATTGTATATAGCCATTTGAATCAGCTATTTTATGAACATGGTTCTCTGTATTAAATGACCATCCTTCATTCTGTACATCTATATTAGATTCCTTCAATAGGTTATGTACAAAGGCTATCTCAGGGTTATCGTAAGTAGCTATCTGATTACTGTTAACTGTATATGTACCAAGCGTTGTTACTGGGGATTGTCCAATCGCTCCCAGTATTGTATTTACTGCGGATAGTTCTGTATCGGTATCTGTTGTATTGGGAGCTGTCATAAGAAATATGAATAAAAAAAAGGAGGTCCGAAGACCCCCTTATATGAACAAAAAATATATTACCAGCTATGTGTGTTAGAGCCAGATGTAGCAGGAGCTGCACCAGCAATAAGTTCTACACAAGCAGCAGGGTTTAGGTAGTCAGCACCCATAGCCAAACGGCCAAGAATAACATCACCTTGATAA
>VTLG01009175.1_pt1 | contig 10104 bp, 20 predicted proteins | sample 4694571 | NCBI WGS metagenome assembly VTLG01 (sample SAMN12604809, study PRJNA352737) | marine metagenome | biome: ENVO:00000447; feature: ENVO:00000209|ENVO:00000569|ENVO:01000036; material: ENVO:00002151; isolation source: viral sequences binned using virsorter ... | reverse complement strand
ATATCATGTTTAGGAAAAAATCGATTAATATCTTCTTTGAGTAAAATTGCAAAGCGTTCTAATCCCATATCATACGTTACAATTTCATGGATCACCCTCCATACACCTTTATGATCTCGCTGAGCAAATACCGCAGCTGGTGTTAAACCAAAGTCTAATCCTATTTGTACAGGCACTCCGTCTAAAATTTCACAATCTTCAGTCATAGATGAATCATCAAACTCTGGTGTAACGGGTCGACCTTCTTGAACGTAAGTGAACTTGCCTTCTGCATAACAACGAATCCAATCCAGATTCTTTCCACCCAACAATTGTTCATAATACCCAACGGGAAGATTATTTAGATTTTCTGCTTTCTCATTGGTCTGCCACCATTTACCGCCACCAAAAACAAATCCTTGAGCTTCAGGCATTTCTTTGGGAACATCTTGAGCTTCGAATACACCTGGCGGTTGTCGAAAAAATTTCCAGGCAAACTTTCCTCTCGGTGGTTCTTTCTCGGATAAACGATAAATGTAGTGATCATCGTCTGGAGGGTTGGTATCTAAAATCACACCACGCCAAGTGGGTCCTCCATCTTCTTTGCTTGGATACCTTCCCACTCTATGCGTTGTTCCATCAATGACTGCTTTTGGTAATTCTCTGCACTCGTTGATCCAAGCACCCGTGATTTCTAGTGATAATAATTTTCTGGTATCTTTAGGCTGATCGAGTGCAAGAAATATAACTTCGCAATCTATACCCGCAGCTCCATCTCTTGAGGGAAGTTTAATGTGGTGTGTAATCGGTGGCGAATGATGAACAGGACCATAGATATGTTCTGGAAATAACTCAAGCCACGTTTTGAGTGTGGTGGTTTTTAACATCGGATAGGAGTTTCTGACAATAACAAACCGAGAATATTTAATTCCATCTCTTGGACTTGGTTTTTGTTGTATCGCTCTTTTAAAAATTTCAGCACAACACGCATAGGATTTACCTGATCCGACAGGACCAATCAATCCTCTTACAAAAGATTTATCCTGAAGAAACTTCCAGATCGTAGGCGATTTGCTAAAGTCAAGTTTAAGTCCTGGTATGTTAGTTGTCATCTTTCGGTCCTACCATCTTAATATCAATCACCGCTGGTTTATCCGCATCTTGTTCTGCATCCAACAACCCAGCCGACTTCGCTAACATCTGCAACACTCTCACCTTATCAATCATCTCAATATCCAACGTGCCATCTTGTAAAATACGAATCCTCTTGATCGCACCCAACGCAGATTTTGGAATATCCTTAATATCCCTGACCTCAGTAATTGTCTTACCCTTTTCATCCGTACTCCAGGACACAATGTCCGTAATATTCGCAGTACCTAAATTAATCAGCTCCTGTGCCAACGACTCTCGATTCTGATAAATCACCTCACTCCCCTTGATCCTTCGTTTGATCTGACGAACAGAAGCAAAGTTTTTCAAATTAGGTAAGACTCGTTTGACCATCTAGTAATCCATCCCATCCGAGAACCTCTGCGTATGTGGCGAAGGTTGCTGACTTCCGTTTTCTCTCGGTTTTAATAACATACATCTCGTTACTAACTGACCTCGATCATTCATCTCAGGTAAGGGTAGGGAGTTAAATAGCAAATCCCAGCCACCCGTTTTCTCATTTTTAAAAGCCGTACCAATCGTATGCCAAATCGTTTGTCCGTCTTTTGAATTGCGAGGACTTACAATGTTCATTTTTTCTTTCATAAAAGCTCCTGGTTAAAAGTTGAAAAATATTTTTGTGGCTTCCCCCTACTACTATACGCAGGGGGGAGGGGGTGTATACGCACCTCTAGGCAAACACTTTTTTTTTCTTGCGTAGAGTCTGCGTACCTTGGTTCTTTGTATAAATAATTTATAGATGGTCGTCTACCTTTTATAAATTTATTCATCTCTTCATCCTCTTCAGTTTCTTTGCGAGGTCTTTGACTATGTCCATCGGTGTATGTCCTTTCTCTTCTAGCATACTGATTACCAAGGCTAGAGGATAAGTGGGCAGCTTCAGTTCTTTCTTTTTAAATCTGTGTAATATTCTTTTGATTGTCTGCATGAGAACTTTACTCGGTATCTTGTGCTGCATGATCTTTGTCATATGACTCCAATCTTTTTGATCAGGAATAAAATGAGATTGATAGATTTCAAAATGAACTACTTTGAACATTCTCATCAGTTCTATTTCATTGATTTCTTTTTCTCTATTAGAGTTATATTTATTATTATTAACTGAGTCTAGTTCTATGAGTCTAGGTATAGTTGTCCTATCAACAACTTTTGAGTTGTCCTTTAGACAACCTTTTGAGTCTTTTTTCATGTGTTTCTCCAGGTGTTTAATTGTATCATTTTGTTCTGCGATTTGCAGTTTTGGATCGTTGTTTAGGGCGATAGATTTGATCTCTTTATCGGATGCTATGGGATCATATAAGATACGATAGACAGATGATTTGTGTCTGACATTTTGAAAAAGCGGTGATCCTTTGCGAAGTCTTTTTATGTATCCCCAATCAATAAGTTTAGCAATGACTCTTGAGATGTTGCCTTTGTTACTTTGTGTTTGTCTAGCGATGTAATCGTAAGTAGGAAAGCAGACTCCTGTGTAGTTATCAGCGAGGGAACACAGCACAGATAAAACCAGGTATGTTTGGGGTTTTCGACAGATTCTTTTATCATTCAATGCTCGTCTGGGTACGACTGTAAATGGACCACCCTGATATACAGAAACATCATGTTTTCCGTTGCTGAGTATTTTTCTCTTTCTTTTTTCTTCGTAGTCAATAGGTTTATTCATAGCAAGTTTAGACATGATCAGTTTCTTTGAGTACTTTATTTTGAAGAGCTTCGTAGCTCCTGACATGATCGTTTATGAGTTGTTGCAGCAATGCACCATAAGAACTCACTTGTCTTTCTTTTGATAAATATCTTTGGGATATTTCTTTTACATCCAGATTTTGTTCATGCATACAGTAATACAGAAACTCAACTGCTTCGGTAACTAATAATCTGTATGTCTCGCTGTTTCTATTCATCCTTATGTTTGCCTTCTGTGTCGCTGGGTAAATCATCTGTATCGTTATGTAAGGGTTGGACATTACTTTGCGTCTGAGTGGTGTTGATTTCCTCTTTAAGAAGCATTTGATATCTGGAGAGATACCATTGAGCTTTTTGTAGATCTTCAAGTTCTTTGTGTTTGCGTTCGAGTTTGGGTAAATGTTTGTGTTTGTATTTAAATCTGTATGTATATTTGTAATGAGAACCGAGTAGGTATTGTTTGAATCCCGCATAGCCGAGACGATCTTCGATGTAATCAATGCAAGATACTCTGCCTTGTTGGTAGTGCATGGGATTTATTCTTGTATCATCACTCATTGTTTTTCTTTTCCATAAGTTTATTATAAAAATAGATTGGATCATGCATGATTTTTTCTCCACAAGTAGGACAAACAAACATTTGAAGGTGCTGGTTTTTTAAACTGCCATAGTGTTTTTCATACTCCTTTGAGCTGCGAAATTTTTCCTGTGCATCACATAAAAAACATTCAACTTTTAGTTGTGGAAGAGGTATTACTTTAGGTTTCATTATGTCCTCGCTTATTGAGACAGGCATCGCATATGATAGTATGTTTAGAACCTGGTGTTATTCGTAAATCATTCATGAGCTGATCCTTGTTTGTGTAATATTGTTTGTGATTGCATACTGTACATTTGATATAAATCATGGGTTAGTGTTGATGGATTCTTTTTTTTTCAGGAGCGGTGGTTTGGGTTTCGGTTTAGGTATAAGCCACTCCCGTATTTCTTTTGTAATCTGTTGTTGTTTAGGTGTGGGTGTATGCTGAAAAAGTTTTCTCGCATCAGCTTTATCCAGACATAAAAACCCATTGATATTATTATATTCTGCAAGCATCCGTTCATATACAGCCACGGACTCATCGCAATGATTGAGTCTCCCGATATATTTTTTCTCGATAGAACCTTCCACACCAATGAGTAAAAATAAAAACATAGATTCCTTGATCATCCCTGGATTACTTTTTTTACGACATTGTCGCTGAGACCTTCAGAAACAAAATAATCTACAAGGCGATTCATAGATATGCGTTGTTGTTTAGATTTTTCTTTGAGCAGTGCGTAAGTCTGGTCTTGTATGCGTATGTTGATTTGTTTCATTTACAGACCTGTTGAAAGGCTGTGTATCCGTACAAAGTAAAAGCGGGTCGATGCACAACAGGGGAGATACCCTTCCATTGAAATGAACACTCATACTTTGTGTTGTTTTCTACTGTTGCATTGACAAACTTAATGTTGTCAGGATTCGCTATGTTAAGAACTAATAATATAGCAAAAAGAATTGTCATGGCATTGTCCTTTCTAGATCGGGAGAGAGATGTATTATATTCAAGGGATTTTTTCTCTCTCCCTTTTCCACCAATAAAAGGTAGGCATAACAGGAAACATAAAAAAAAGTTACATCTACCTCTTGTAAAGATAGCAAATTAATATATATTTAATAGTAGGTATTTTTACCTAATGGCAATTAAGCCAACAGAAAGGAACCATAATGAATAAAGATGCTGAATTAGTTAATAAAATTAAAGATTGGTTAAAGATAGGTACAGAAAATGACGATATAAAATTTGTTTGTACAGAGTTGTTAGATTTTATTAAAAATGAAGAAAAAGGTTATCAACAACCCCAAAATAATAAGACCATTAGGGGGTCAAGTTTTCTCTATCTTATGGATAAGATGGATAAGGAAGGTAAATAATGAGCATATTCAAAACAACAGAAGGCAAGGAGCATACGGGTTTGTATGTTGGCTACCTTCGAGTGTCCACCGAGGATCAAGATTGTACTCGGCAGACTCACACCATTAAAAAATATCTAAATGGCGGAAAGCATACCCTTAAATTTTTTACAGAAGAACCTATGTCGGGTGCAACCGATCCTTATAAAAGGGAAGAGCTGATGAAGGCAGTTGACTATTGTCGTAAACATAAAGCAACACTTGTCTTTGCAGATCTTGAGAGATTATGTCGTAAGATGTGGATGACTCTAAGATTCTTGGATGAAGTTATAAAACAAAACAAGATAAACTTTATTGTTTGTAATGATCCAACTATATCAGAAGATCCTATGCGACTTCAGATGAAGGCAATGTTTTCAGAATGGGAACGCCAGAGAATCTCTGAACGAACTAAAGAAACACTTAGTGCCTATCAAGATCAGATTAAAAAGAAGGGATACTTCACTTCAAAAGAGGGCAAGAAAATTAAACGTCTTGGTGTGCATAGTAAGATGGACAAAGCCAGGCAAAAGTCAGGGGAGGTAGCTAGTGCAGAAGCAGATCGTTTTGCTAAAAGTATTTACTATTATTTGAACGATGCCTATACCCAATGTTCTTCTCTTAATGAGATGAGTATATTTCTTAATGATCGTAAAGTTAAAACACCTAGAGGAGGGAATTGGTATCCTTCGAGTGTTAAGAATATGTTGAAACGATTGAAGATTGGAAGTGCTGATGATTAATAAAATACTACTTGAATGCTATAAAAGTAATACCAAAATGAAATATAATAACAGTTGGAATAGGAGTTGATTAATGATAAGTGAAAAATATCTTCAGGCTCTGATACGAGCTGAGAAAAAATCAAAGAGTCAGGTGAATGACGTTGATTACAGAAAATATAAAAAGTTTATGCGATCTGCCTCACGGATAACTATACCTTTGACTAATTTAAAAAATCTTAAAACTGCACATGATATGCTTGAGTTGTTAGTGCAAGAGTTAGAAACTATTGTTAACAGCGATCATACAGTATTTGAGAAAATATATTTAGCTGGATATTCTGTTACCGCTTGTTCGCAACATTTAAAACAGGCAGCAGATCCAAAGAATGAAGGACAACATTTTAGAGGTACTCGATGATAATACATACACAACATAGAGTATCTTATTTAATTATAACCTCTAGCATTTATCATATTAACATTAATGGAAAGGATTAAAGGATATGTTAGACTACAACAACAAACCCACTCGCTTACATAACAGTAAGTCGTATAATATATACTCTGATTATTCAGGAAAAAAATCTATATATAGTTTTATTGCTGAATGGACATCTAGACCTTTAAGATGTGTAAAATCTTATATTACTTTTGCACAAAAGACCAGGATATTTGAAACTTTATTTGATTGTCTAACAATTATTTTAATGTTTGGTTTCTTTTATTTATTATTTGTTTTTGCTTGTGCGGTTGACGATCAATGTGCAGCTCTTCACATGGTAGGAGGAGTTCAATGACAACACCAAGAAATAAATTTAGCAAAGACGGATACGAAGTGGGAGCATCGAAGATTCCTACAATCGTTCTAGGTCAGGATGACTTTGGAAATAACAGGGAACAACTACGACAGATGTTTGTCAACATTAGGAAAGACCCAGATGTTATTCAACTTGAAAGCAAACAGAATCAAAATGCCAAAGATCGAGGGAACTATCTGGAGGATGGAATCGCTCATTGGGTATCGGATCAATTAGACAATCTTTGTGAAGAATCTTGTTCCGTTTCTTTTCATAAACCAACAGATGCATTTCGTTTACCCAAATATAAAATGGCAGCATCTTTGGATGGAGTATTGGAAGTGCATGGCGGATCAATTCAATATGAAGATCCGCAAACAGAGTTGACTTTTAATTTATCTGGCAAGGGTGTATGTGAAATTAAAACACAAGGTTATAACGATCATGTTACTTACGATCACATACTGCAACTGCAAGCTCAGATGTTAGTATCAGGATTCAAGTGGGGTGTTATCGGACACCTTGGTCCTCGTTTGAAAATGAAGATGTATGTATTTTTATCACTTGCAGACATTCAAAAAAAAATAATTAAAGGTGTCAAAGATTTTTGGAATAAAGTTTTGAAGGATGAACCCTATCCAATAATCGATCAGCCAAAACAAAAAGAGTTTTCTGATTGGTCCAATGATGACAAGGGATTAACTCAACTCACCGAAGATTATGATAATGCAAAGTATCAAATAGACGAATGGACAAAAACTAGAGATCAACTAGCTAACTCAATAAAGTCTATTCTCATACAAGAAGATACGAACTTCGTAAAACTTAGAAACAAAAAGATTGCGTTTGAGATAATTACTCGAAAAGCCACAGTTGAAAAAATTGTTCCAGCAAAACCAGCAAGTCAATATGAAAAACTAACAGTAAAGGAGATAAGTAATGAGTGAGTTAGCAAATCAATTACAACAAGTAATAATAAAAGGAGATCTTAGAAGGTTATCGGATGAAGATAAATTAATCTATTATAAAAAAGTGTGTGATAGTTTAGGTATCAATCCGTTAACCAAACCTTTTGATTACATTACTCTAAATAATAAACAAACTTTGTATGCAACTAAAAATTGTACCGATCAATTACGATCACTTCATAAGATTAGTATCGCAGTTACAGATAGAAAAATTGACAATGGTTTGTTGACAGTTGTTGTTCAAGCTGAAGATTCAAAAGGAAGGAAAGATTCTGATATGGGTTTTGCAAATGTGCAAGGACTTCGAGGAGAAAATCTTGGTAATGCTATGCTCAAAGCAGTAACAAAAGCAAAAAGAAGAGTAACTCTATCAATTTGTGGACTCGGTGGATTTTTAGATGAAACCGAGGTAGAAGATCTCCCACAGAGAGCCGTCAGTAAACGAAACAACCATCCTATGAACTTTGATACCAAGGATGTAATGAATGCAATAGACAAGGCTAATAAACCGATCTATACACTAATGCTTCCTGGTAATCAAAAAAAGAACCACAATTCACTATCTGATCTTGGTGAAACTTTAAATGATCTAATAATGCAGATAATGACAGATCCCGATACAGATAAAAACGACAAACTTAAAAAAATAAAAAAAGCATTTAATGTGAATGAGAAAATTATAAAGGACTTGTCACTGGCTGATCCTAAAATACTTGAGGAGATTACACAAAAAGTAAAAAGGTTTGAAAGTAAAAAGGTTTGAACATGAATAATACACAATCTATTAGCGATAAAATCTTTTTGTATATTAAAGAATATATTGAGCGAGAAAAGTTTGCACCCTCGCAAGTGGAGATTAAAGAACAGTTCAACAGAACATTGTCATCAATACAGTACCAGCTTAAGAAACTTGAACAACAAAAGAAAATTGAACGAGTGAAAGGTAAGGGGAGATCGATAAGACTTCTTGATAATGACTGATAGAGATATCTGGACGGGAACATTCATGTGCAAAGTATGTGGTATTGAATATGTCAAAAGTATCTACACAACCAAAGATGGAATGGTTTGCAATTTTGGATGTTCTCGTAAAAAAAAGTTAGGCGAGGGATCGCATGATCGAAGCAAGTGATTCTGCTCTAGACTTAGTTTGTTTATGCCACCTGGAATCAAGCATTTGATTTGCAGCTTCAGTATAATCTTCTTTCGCTAATGCTTCCCACATCTTTTTGAATTTACTTACACCGCCTTTACCTAACTGAAAGACCATTTCAACAATGACTTCTTTTGCTTTTGGTAACAAGGGTATTGATCCGATAAGATCTTCAGCTCCTTTGAGAGCTTCAACGAAATCTGATTCAAAAATATTTTCAAGCAACTCAATGCTGTATTGTTCATCATCATTCCAATTCTCATCAGACTTACAAAGGTGACCCCACCCTACAGTTTTTTTACCCAACGAATCTTTGTAACAAAAATTTCTAAATCCCTCATGGGTTTTAATTCTGTCTTTTAGTTTTTCATACATTACTTATCCTTCAAATGATTAAAAAGAGTTTGCACTAAATCTGTTTTACGATATCTCCGATCTAATTCAATGCCATGCTTCCTACCTAATTTTTCTAATTGTGATTTTGTCATTAGTTGTAGATGAGTGATCCTTAATTTTTTCTTAGGTTTAACAAAAAGATTTTTAATAAAACTAAACATACATCCTCCTACTTGGTATCCGTTTTCTTATATTTATCAAAACTCCGCAATCCAGAAATTCCAAGAAGTCCAAATAACAATGGCATCATTACAGACATATCAGCTTGAGGAATGATTATACCGAACCCCGCACATATTGGAGAGATCATATAATTCATCATTAAAGATAGACCGCATATCCATCCAATAAGAGGTCTCCAAGATGATTGAAACCAATTACCTTTTGCTTCCTCTTTGTTAACTTGTATTTGTTGTTTTGCTAATTCCTGTGCATGGCGTTCTGACATCGTTGCTATATCATGTGCCAACTTATTTTTCTGATCTTTGTCCTCAATGAATTTATCTAGCAATCCAGCAACAGGACCGATTAGTGCTTGAAACATTTTACCTCCTTAGTTAAAACCATTTAAATATTTTTCCGTACATCAAACTCACAACAAAAATTAAAATTACTAACATCGTAACCCCAATAGCTTGTCGAATTTGTTTTCTCTCTTTGATCTGTATGCGTAACTGTTCCTTTTTCTTCGCCCGCAATCTTGCAATCTCAGCTTGTAAAGATTCCCATTCCGCCAAACCATTGTCGCAGTACAACAAAAATAATTCTCTTAGTTCTTTTCTTTTTTGATTGAGTTCTCTTTTTCTTAAATGAGCAGCAAGAGCATCCTCTTCTATGGATGACAAACCAAGTTTGGATAACACACCTCCCTTGCCTTTATTACTTGCGTGGATATCTAATGATGATTCAGCATTCGCCCATTTACTTACTGCACTCGCCATATCATGTAATTGTTTTCCAGATTTTATGCCTTGCTCAATCAAGGAAATCCCACTCTTGACCGCTGCAAATGCTGTGAATGGATCAAGCATCTTAGCCTTTCATAAAGATAGATATTAAAGCTACAATGACAGCAATCGTATTGCCCATGATAACTGTCTCTAATCTTTTAATTCTAGATTTTAGATCTGAAATATTTTCATGAATATTGTTATATCTTTCCAGACATACCTCTTCATGCTTAGATATTCTCGCTTCATTCTTATCTGCTTTAGTTACCATAATCCTATCTTCTATCGTTTATACTATTTTTTTC
>VTLG01005613.1_pt1 | contig 10104 bp, 10 predicted proteins | sample 4694571 | NCBI WGS metagenome assembly VTLG01 (sample SAMN12604809, study PRJNA352737) | marine metagenome | biome: ENVO:00000447; feature: ENVO:00000209|ENVO:00000569|ENVO:01000036; material: ENVO:00002151; isolation source: viral sequences binned using virsorter ... | reverse complement strand
AAGTTAGATTTAGTAAAAACAAACAAGCTGATGAAATCTATAGAGATGTTTTAGATGGCATCAGACAGAACATAAGTGTTGGCTATCAAGTCAATTCTATGCAGAGGGAAGATAACGAGAAAGATGGCGTACCCATCTATAGAGTAAATTCTTGGTCTCCCCTTGAAGTTTCTGCTGTAAGCGTACCAGCCGATATGTCAAAATCAGTTGGCTTTGCTCGTAGTAAAGAAACACCAAAAATTAAGATTAACCCTAATAATAAAAAGGATATAAAAATGGAAAACGAAATGAAAACTCCAGAAGTAAATCCTGAAGAAGTAAGAAAAGAACAGGCAGCAGAAGCTAAAGCTATTCTTGATCTTGGTGTTCAACACAACAAGAGAGATATGGCACATGAAGCTATCGGCAAAGGTTTAACTCTTGCACAATTCAGAGGTGAACTTCTTGAAAATATCGCAAACGATAAGCCACTAGACTTAGCATCTAATGTGGATATGAATGAAAAAGAGCAAAGAGAATACTCATTGCTTAAAGCTGTAAGAGAATCAGCAAGTGGAAGATTATCAGGTCTTGAGAAAGAGGTTTCAGATGAAATCGCTGCTCAAACAGGTAAATCTGCTAGAGGTTTCTATATGCCAACTAACATAGCATTTGGTAAAAGGGATCAAACAGCAGGTACTAACTCACAAGGTGGATTCTTAGTTGATACAGACCATTTAGCCAATGAATTTATCGGTGCATTATATGACAAACTAACAGTAGGTGGTCTTGGTGCAAGATTAATGTCTGGCTTAAAAGGTGATGTTGCAATACCAAAACTAAGTGCTTCAATTACTAATGCAGCTTTTGTTGCAGAAGGTAATGCCCCTAGTGAAGGTGCAGCTACATTTGCACAAGTAACTATGTCTCCAAAGACATTGGCTGCTTATGTAGATGTAACTAGAAAACTAATGATGCAATCTGATCCATCAGTTGAAGCTGTCTTAAGAGACGACATTATTAATCAATTCGCAAGAAAGATTGATGGTGTAGCTATCAATGGTGGTGGTTCTAATGAGCCTTCAGGTGTTATTCAGAACTCAGATGCAACTGTAGTAGCTATGGGAACTAATGGTGCAGTACCAACTTACGCTAAAACTGTAGATATGGTTAAAGGCGTTGAAGTTGCTAAAGCAATGGGTGGAAATCCAGCTTTCTTAACTAATCCAAAAGTTGCAGCAGCTTTAAGAACTACAGCTAAGCAAGGTTCAGGCGTTGAAGGCAACTTCATTCTGAACGAAAATGACATCTTAGGTTACAAAGTTGAATCAACAACATTAGTACCATCTAACCTAACTAAAGGTAGTGGTTCTAACCTATCAGCAATGATATTTGGTGACTTCAGCAATGTAATGCTTGGATTCTGGTCAGGTGTTGATGTAGTAGTGGATCAGGCTTCACTATCTACTTCAGGTGGCACAAGACTAGCATTCTTCCAAGATTGTGATGTTGGAATCCGTCATGGTGAAGGATTCTCAGTGATTAAAGATATAATCGCTTCATAATTAAGTTTTACTTAATTTAAGGGCTACTTCGGTAGCCCTTTTTTTATGTATAATGGTTTTATGAATGAAGATCGTTCAATAAACTTTATGAGGAAATTATGGAAGTAGTAGCAACTAGAGATGTTTTTTATAATGGCACTTGGCACAAAGCAGGTGACACATTTAATTGCGATGAAGATGATTACGCTGGTTTAGAAGCAGCAGGTGTAGAAAAGTCAAATGGTAAAGCACCAGCTAAAGCTGATAAAGCAGAGAAAGATTTAAAGACTAGATAATGGCATTAGAATCGGCACAAGACCTATTAAATTATTTTGATACCGATGCACATGGGGTAAGTGCATCTATTTCAATTAATGGCAGTAGTTCAACCATAAAAGTAATAATCAACAAGGACTATTTTGCGATAGCAGGAGAATCTGTTGATATTGATGGTACACAACCTATAGTGACTTGCCGATCTTCTGATGTAACAAATGTAGATACAGCCGATACCATAACTATCGATTCTGTTACTTATAATATTGTCAATGTACAACCAGACGGAACAGGGATTACCACACTAATTCTTCAAGACTAATGCTTTTATATACTGAAGCACAATTAGATGAAGCATGGTTACACGATTGCGATATTAGGAATAATCTAGGACAAAAAAACTTCACTCGCAAAAGATACGAAAAACTATTTGTGTTTTATCTGGATCGTATTTTGGCAGGGGAACAGGAAATTGATTTAAAAATAAACATACCAAGATATATGTTAGAAAGCATAGATCAAGAAATTGGTTTAGAATTAGAACAGGAATTACATTAAGTATGAAAAATTTATTAAAAAATATTGTCGGTGCTGTAGCACCAACTCTCGGATCAGCATTAGGAAGCCCATTGGGTGGAATGGCAGCTAATGTTATATGTGATGTTTTAGGTTGCTCTAACAATCCTAAAGCTATAGAAAAGGCTGTTGCAGAAGCAACACCAGAACAGATGATGAAGCTCAAAAAAGCAGAGCAAGAGTTTGAAGTGCAAATGAAAGAGTTAGATGTAGATGTATTTAAACTCGAAACAGAAGATGTGCAAGACGCTAGATCAAGATTTAGTGGAGATTGGACATCTAAATTTCTTGGCTTTATAACTATTGGTGGCTTTATGGGTTATATCTTTTTAGTTACTCTACAACCACCTGAACAAAACTCAGAAGCATTAATTAATCTAGTGTTAGGTTATCTTGGTGGACTTGCATCAGCAGTTATAAGTTTTTATTTCGGTGCTTCACATACACCAAAAGAATAAGTGCCTAAAAAATCAAAAGCACAATTCAAATCAGCTTATGTGCCTGTATGTGGTCGTAGGGGTAAGAAAACATGGCAAGGCAGAAACAATGTTGGCACTTCAACTATGAATAAAAACAAAAAAAGAAGCTGGAAGAAATATCGAGGGCAAGGCAAATAAGCTACAATAAGTTATGGCACATTTAAGACAACAAATTAGAGAACGAGTTGCAACCACGCTTACAGGTCTAACTACAACAGGCTCTAATGTCTTTCAATCAAGAGTTTATCCAATAGAGAACACCAAACTGCCTTGTTTGCTGATCTATACCAGAGAAGAAAGCTCAGAGCCATTAGATATGTCTCCACCTCGTACTATAGAAAAAAGATTATCGCTTGTTGTAGAAGGTTATGTGAAGGCTAACAGCAATTATGACGATACTATAGACACCATTACAAAAGAAGTAGAGGTGGCTATGTATGGCGATAGATTAATAAACAATCTAGCTAAAGATAGCTTTCTGGTCAGCACAGACATAAGTTTTAACGGAGAAGGTGATAATCCTCTCGCAATTGTTGTAATGACATTTGAAATACCTTATCATCATACAGAAGGAACTTTAGAATAATATTATGGCAACATTTTCAGGATCAGCAGGTGTCGTTAAAGCAGGTGGCAACGCCATCGCAGAAATTACATCATTCTCCGTAGAGCAAACAGCAGATACTATTGAAGATACTTCAATGGGTGATAGTGCAAAAACTTATAAATCATCATTAACAGGTTTTACAGCATCAGTAGATGCTAGATTTGATGATACAGATACAGCTCAAACTGCTATGTCTATAGGTAGTTCATTAGCATTTTTATTTCAACCTGAAGGATCAGGTTCAGGTGCTTATCAATTATCAGGTACAGGCATAGTTACAGGCATATCACAAAGTCAGGCTCACGATGGATTGGTGGAAAGATCATTCTCTGTACAAGGTACAGGTGCTTTAACAATAGGAACTGTTTAATAATTGAAAGTTATAGATAGAGCAAAAGCTCATTTTGATACCCTAGATATCAAAAAGATCATCGTACCTGAGTGGGGCGAGGAAGATAAACCCTTAGAGATTTATTCCAAACCCCTAACTCTCCAAGAAACTCAAAAACTATGGGCTATGGCTAAAGATAATGAAATGACCATGTTAGCCTATGTGCTGATCTATAAAGCACTAGATGAAAACGGAGAAAAAATCTTTTCTTTAGAAGATAAACAAGCACTCCTTACTAAAGTAGATCGTAATGTTCTGATTCGTGTCTCGAATGAAATTATGGCAGAAGAAGCACCTGAAGAAGTAAAAAAAAATTAGACCTAGATAATCACCTTTATAATCAACTACAATTAGCAGAGATTCTTGGTAAGTCTTTAGACGAGATACAACAAATGTCTATGGAAGAATACCAATTATGGACAGCTTACTTTAAAATAAAACAAGAACGAGCAAAACAGAATGGCAAGTCAAGCATATAAAATACTAATAAAAGCAAAAGATCAGGCAAGTGGCACATTTAAAAAAGTGGGTGGTGCTGCTAAAGGTGCTGCTGGTGCAGTTGGTAGTGTGGCAAAAGTAGCTCTGGGTGCTACTGTAGCTATAGCTGCTGTGGCTACAACAGTTGCAGTATTAGCTAAAAAATCATTCGATTTTGCTGATGCTATCGGCAAAGTGTCCACTCGGACAGGAATGGCTACTGATACCATTCAAGGATTTCAAATTGCTTCTGTGTTAGCAGGAAGTACAGTTGATGCAGCAAATACTTCATTAGAAAAATTTACACGATCTGTTGGTGATGCACAAAGAGGTCTAAAAACCCAAGCCGATATATTTAGAGATTTAGGAGTTTCTATTACTGATGTTAATGGCAACACTAAAGATATGGACACCTTATTCCGAGAGGTTACACAAGCAATGAAAGGTTTAACCTCACAATCTGCAAAAGCCACAGTAGCAGCCAATCTATTTGGTCGTGCTGGAATTAAAATTTTAGGTGCTATTGATGGTATGGGTTTAGGAATAGATGATTTTATTGAAAAAGCAAAAGATTATGGCTTGATACTAGATCGTGACAGCATCAAAAAGTCTGAATTGTTTAATGATACTTTGTATGTTTTAACCAGACAATTTCAAATTTTAAAAGCTGAAATTGCAGTTGCCTTCTTGCCTATTTTCCAAAGATTGACAGCAATGTTTGTTCTTAGTAATCAAAAAATGTCTGATGGTGAAGAAGGTATCAAAGGTTTCGCTGAAACCATTAGGGATAGTGTGATAGGTGGTTTTTTAGCAGCTTTAAAAGCCACAAATGACTTTTTAAAAGGTATAGGTGCAACATTAAGTGGTTTTAAAAGATTAGGTCTTGAAGCATCAAATTTAGGAACACACCTTCAAAGAGCAGGACAAATGTTTATGTTTGTTGCTCATTCAGCAGACATGAATGCACTTAAAGCAGGTTTGGCTTTAGTTCAATACGATCTTCTTGAAAAACAATTTGTTGATGTTGAAGCAGCAATGGCAGAGTTTAATAAAACAAATGGAAATACAACTAAATCTTTAGACGATATGATAACAAGCCTTGAAAAATTCCTTGATGGTGCTTTTGGTGAGCTTGATCCTGAAACAAAAAAAATAGTTGAAGATTTGTTTAACCTTAGTGATGCTTTCAAAGTTGTTGAGGGTGGGGTGACAGATAATCTTGATCCTATGGCAAAACTCGCTGCAACTTTTGAAACACTTGAACAAAGACAAATGCAATGGAAAACAATATGGGCTAGAACTTTTGACCAAGCTGCCGATGCTTTAACTGATTTTGTTGAAACAGGTAAACTAGAGTGGCAAGATTTTATGAGAATGTTATTAAGAGATATAGTCAGACTGCAAATTCGTATGCAGATGGCTAATATCTTTGGTTGGATAGGAGACACACCAGACACACCAGCAGATACAGGCAATAATAGCCCCTTTGGATATCAAATGCCTAAAACATATACAGGTGGTGGCTATACAGGTATGGGTGCAAGAGCAGGTGGCATAGATGGTAAGGGTGGCTTCCCAGCAATTCTACACCCTAATGAAACAGTATTAGATCACACTAAAGGTCAAGGTGGTGTAGTAATCAATCAAACAGTTAGTTTTGCTACAGGAGTACAAGACACAGTTAGGAATGAGGTTTTACAACTATTGCCTGATATAGCAGAAACATCAAAAGGTGCTGTTTTAGAAGCTATGAATCGTGGTGGTGCTTTTAGAAGGGGTATGAAATGATAATTACAGCACCAACAAGCCCAAACTACGCTACAGTTTCATTCACACTCAATAGAAATATTGCAGCTTCACGATCTGTATTTACTAACAGACAAAGAACACAAGAATACGATGGGTGTTATTGGACAGCACAAGTAACACTACCACCAATGCAAAGAGCAGATGCTTTAGAGTGGACAACATTTTTAACTAGGCTACAAGGTGTTAAAAACACTTTCTTGCTTGGTGATCCATCACATACAACTAATTCAGGCACATATAATGACGATCATTTAGCCACAGAAAACAGAGTAAACGACACTTCTGAAACTTTAACTTTTACTGCTTCTAGTTCAACCATAACTGCTGGTACTAGCATATTCACCAATACTTTCGCAGGTGACTTCATTGTGGTATCAGGGGCAACCAATGATGATAACAATGGCACATTCAAAGTAACAACCAAAACAAGTGCCACAGCAGTAGTAGTCGATAGAACTTTAATTGACGAATCTTCAACTGCAAATTGTAAAGTTAGACAAAATATAAAAGGTGCAACAGGACTATCTTTAACTAGAGTAGGTTCAGGGGCAGGAACAATCAAAAAAGGCGATTATTTAGCAATTTTAGATGCAGCAGCAACTACAGGCGATCCTGTGCAATATGTCATGGTTGTAGAAGATGCTACAGCTTCAAGCACAGATTATGGTGTCAGAATAGAACCAAAACTAAGGGCAGACATAACAGCAGGGCATTATGTAAAATTTGCAAGCCCTAAAGGTCAGTTTAGGTTAGCTTCTAATCAAGTCTCATGGTCTGTTAATCAAGCATCTATTTATGGTCTTTCATTTACAGCAGTTGAGGTTATAAATGGCTAGTAGAGAAGATATACCAGCAGCAGTAGCTAGTAGATTAGCCAATGACGAACAAAAGATCGCTTTTGGTGTGAGCTTAGAATTTGATTCAGGAACGCTTAATTTGTGGTCAGGTATAGGAAACTTCACAGGAAGCGATGGCTTAACTTATACAGGGGCAGGTGAACTGTTAAATATAGAAAATGTTGATGAAGATAAAGAACTATCTTCAACTAATATGACTATTGGTATTTCAGGTTTAAGCGAAAACATAGTTACTTATGCTACAACCGAAGATTATCAAAACAGACCTATGACGATAAAAATGTTTTTCTTTCACCCTGATACCGATGATGAAATTGGTAATGTAATTCTATTCAAAGGCAGAATGGACACACTTACAGTTGTTGATGGCGATAGTTTTAGTGTTGTCATTTCAGCAGAAAATAAACTTATAGACCTAACCAGACCAAAAAACCTTTTTTATACTGCTGAAACCCAAAATTTTCTTTATTCAGGTGATAAAGGTTTAGAATTTGTTGCCAAGATAAGAGAACAAACTGTTAATTGGGGATCGTTAGCATCATGGGGTGGTAGTGTTGGAATAGGTGATGATGGGGGTACAACAACACCTGAGTATTAATCATGTTAGGTAAAATAATAAAAGCAGCTATAGCTATAGCTCTTGTAAGTACAGGATTACAATGGATAACAGGCACACTTCCAGCAGGTTCTATTTGGGGCAGAGCCTTTTGGAGACAAAAAGTTGCAGGGAATATTGCTTTATTAGGTCTTAGCTATCTTAGTGCTAAAGGTTCTGAAGATACTACCAAACAAAATCTAGCCATTAAATCAGCAGGTTTAAATGCGATTGCTGCTCGTAATGTTGTTTATGGCAAAACTAGAATTGGTGGTACTGTAGTATTTCGTGGCACATCAGGGGCAAATAATTATTTATTACACAATGTTATAGCTTTAGCTGGACACGAAATTAATGATCTAAAAAAAATATATATAGATGCAGGTCAAGGTTTAGTTGAATTAGACCTTTCATCTGACTTTGTTTCTGCTACTGAAAATAGCGAAACTGTTTATCGAACCACTAAATCAGCTTTTGTTAATACTGATAATGATAATGCTTATACAAGTGGTAGTTTAATTAAAGTAACTTATGAGAAAGGAGATCAAACAACTGCTAATGGTTATGCTGTAAATAATATAGGTGCTGCTTGGACAACAGATCATAAATTACAAGGTATAGCTTATATTTATATTGCTTGTGTTTTTGATGTTGAAAAATTTACTCGTTACCCTGAATTTAGTTTTGAGATAGAAGGTAAGAAAGTTGTTGATCCTAGAGTTCATGCAACTAACAGAACTTTCTCTAGTAACCCAGCTTTAATTATTCGTGATTATTTAAAAGATAACACCTATGGTTTTGGTGCTACTGATACTGAAATTAATGATGAAGCTAGTGGTGCTGGTTTTAAACAAGCAGCCAATGATTGTGATGATGATATAACTACTGAAGGTTCTGATACTGAAGATCGTTTTACTTTAAATGGTGAGTTTGGTTCTAATGAAGAACCACAAAGAGTATTAGAACATATGCTTACATCTTGTGGTGGTCAATTAACTTACAACAATGGTAATTTTTCTTTGTTTGTTGGTAAGGGTAGAACAGCAGCAGGAAGTATTACAGATGATAAAGTTTTAGCCCCTGTGCAAATAACAACTAAAGCATCAGGCATGGGTTCAGCTAATGGTGTCAAAGCCACTTATGTTAGACCAAGTGACAATTATATTGGTGGAGAAATTACACCCTATAAGGACAGCACCTTTTTAACTGAAGATACACCATCAGGAGAAGCATCAACCAACTATGAAAAGTATATGAATTTAACTTTTCCTTACACACACACAACCTATACAGCCCAACGATTAGCTAGAATGGCTTTAAATTATACTAGACAAGATCAAACCTTATCTGTAGTAGTGCCAATAGAATTTTTATCTTATCAAGTTGGCGATGTAGTTAATTTTACTAATGAAAGATTGGGCTACGATGGTAAAGATTTTGAAATTACAGCAATGTCATTTGAATTTATGAATGACAAATATCTGGCTGTAAGGTTAGACCTAAAAGAATATAATTCTGCTGTATTTAATACCTTTACTTATGTAACTGATCCAACATTACCAACAGCACCAACTTCAGGCGATACTTCTGTTTCTCCACCTACCAGCTTAAGTTTAAGTGAAATAGTTAAATCAGGATCAGTAATTAAATCGGCTTCTGTTTTTGTTAAAGCTACTTGGACAAATGCTGTTGATGAAAAAATTGCCAACACTATAGTAATGTATAAAAAATCAACCGATTCTGTTTATGATGGTGTAAGTGTTGGTTATCCAAACAATACTTTTCACTTTAAAGCAGACACAGGCATTACTTATGATGTAAAGGCTTATCATGTATCGGTAGCTGGAATACATAGTGCTGAAACAGCTGTAGTACAAATAACAGTAGGTGCTGAAGCTGTTACTTTAAACACAGGAACTATTGGTGGTATTACTATTGCAGCAGATAAATTATATGAAGGCACAGGAACTTTCAATAACTCTAATACAGGATTTTATTTAGATGATGATGGTCAATTCTCCCTTAAAGACAAATTATCTTTTAATGGTACAACCCTAAATATCTCAGGAAATCTAACAGTAGAAAATACGATAGATGCTGGCAAGATCACTTTAGATGGTCAAGATTTATCTGTTTTACTTTCTGCAAGTGGTAGTGGCACAGGTGGAACTCTTGTTACCAACACCAAAATATCCCAATTCAAATGGATCGATGGAACTAGCACTACACATTGGGGTTTATTTATTGACAACACTAATGCACAAGGTCGTTTAGGTATCGGTACAGCTAGTAATCCTACTTCTGCCCTACACATTTATAACACTACACCACACATTAGATTAGAAGATGCAGATACAAGTGAATATGTAAGAATCAAAGGTGACGATGGCAACATGGTCTTAGAAGTCGATCTAGCTGAATCTGATGCCGATTCTTATCTTGGTATTGATATAGATAATGGGGAAAGAGCAAGGTTTACTAGCTCAGGTCTTGGTATCGGAACAAGCTCACCAA
>VTLG01000451.1_pt1 | contig 10104 bp, 10 predicted proteins | sample 4694571 | NCBI WGS metagenome assembly VTLG01 (sample SAMN12604809, study PRJNA352737) | marine metagenome | biome: ENVO:00000447; feature: ENVO:00000209|ENVO:00000569|ENVO:01000036; material: ENVO:00002151; isolation source: viral sequences binned using virsorter ... | reverse complement strand
CCCTGTTAGGCTCACCATAATAATGAAGCAGTACACCATTTGTAACAGCTTCGCCAATAGCTTTCCACGTTTTACGGGCAGTAGTTCTGGCATTCCCGCTGGCATCAACATTAGTAATCAGGGCAAGCTTATCACCTTCGATATACCATACTGCTGAACTGTCTGGATATTTTATATTGCTTGCCATTACTTGCTATCCGGTACTGTGAGTGCAGATTCGCTAGAATCAGCATCCATTAGTAAAATATTTTTATCCAATAAACGTGGAATCTGTATATAATCGCCGTCATCGTCCATTAAATCTACCCTGAATACTTTATTAGCTTCAAGCTTGTTACCGCTGGAATCTTCAGCAGAATCACTAATATCATAAAACATCTGGTCTGCTACTGTAGTCATCTTAGCCTGTACCGGCTTAGTGCTGTACATACCAACTTCAACCAGACCATCATTCAAAAGGTTGATTAAATAAGATTCGGGAGCATCAGGAAAAACCTGACGAACCCTGCTTAAGAGCTGTTTCACTGATATTTTATGAACTGCCATATTATCCTAACGCCTGTAATCCTTTGTCGTAATCAGCCTGCAACTTAGCCTGCTGTTTTTCATACCATCCATATTGTGCGCTATCTACCTGCAACCTAGCCTGTACCTCATTAACATATCCCTGAGCTTCAGATAAAGCCACATTAGCTTGTTTTACCCTCATGTCACCAATAGATGTCCATTCAGATAAGTGGGCTTGCGCTCTTTGTATTTCCGTACCAGCCACCGATAAAGCAGATTGAACTATTTCTGTATCTTCATTTGCTAAAGCCCCATAAGCATCTGTTGTTGAAGAAGGTTGATTACTATTAATAACATCTTCAGCATTATCTAACGCCGCCTTAACTCTTGTTAACTGTGATTCGTTTGTAAGAAAAGTAGACTCATCGCCAAATACAGAATCACTATCTGCATTAGTAAATTCACCAGCCGCTGTAGCCGCTTGGTCTACCCCTGTTTTAATTAAACCTAAAGCAGTTGCGATATCTGAATTAGTGGTTCTACTGCCCAATACATTCTGTAATGATTTAACAGCACCGTAAAGAACAACAAGATGTTCCGCTTCATTCGGAAAAACTGATATAGATTCATGTGTATATGAAACTGATGGATATGCAACAGCAGAATAGGAACAAGAGCCACCTGAAGGAAGAACATCTAAAGCGTTGTTATCTATAAAAAATACAGGGTCTGTTATGGTAGCATATGCCATATCATCAGGGTCTGATACCCTGCCTTTCTGTTTAGCTGGTATCTTTCTACAGGGCTGACTTATATCACCATCATTTCTAAATACATTCAATATTTTTCCAGTAACTAACGTATCAGCACTGCCGGATGTAAATGTATTAGACGATGCACATAAAGGTAATAGATGACCGGGTAAATTATTAATAATTTCTTTAGCACCATCTGTGAGAAATTGATTTAATTCAGCTCGGGTGGGTGAGCTACTATCATCAATAGTTAAGCTAGTCAATCCCGATACCTGTGCTTCAAATGTTGCCATTATACACTCGCTATAAACAACTCAAGACCGACTGCATTACCACCCGGATTTACTCTAATCTCCGCTAAATCCTCAAAACTAGAAAACGCTGGAGTAGTATCTGTTTCTCCAAGCATAAAATCATCTGGCGTTCCAAACATTAAACTTTTTCCAGCTTCAAGAACAAATTGCGCATTATCGCTCGCACCAATCATAGCAACATTAATAGAATTAGAGCTATCTAAATTTGTCAACCTTATATACCTAACATCATTCACATCAAAAGCACCCGCAGATGTACTAACTGCCGCCGCGAATGTCGCTATAGTAGTGCTTGTTGATGCTGGAGCGGTAATAATTCTTTTATAAACCTCATCAATACTCGCAACTTCAAATGTCCTTTTAGAACCATAGTCTTGATTATCAAGTATAATATCTTCCTGTATCTTAACTTTTAAAGTACCAGCCATTATTTCTTCTTCCTTCTACGGGATGTTTTCTTGCCGTAAGAGACCTTCTTACCTTTTTTCTTAGCATAAGCCTTGGCTTTCTTTTTACCAGCCTTGGTATATGCAAAATGTTTTTTACCAACTTTAGGCATATCTTCCCTTATTAAATTCTTTTAGTTTTCCTTCCCAGAACTGTCTGCCCTGTTGACTTCTTTCTTTCTTAGCCCTTTCTATGGTCTTATCCATATTGGTTGTAAACTTCGGTTCAGAAGCTTTGTTACCGCAAGTCTTGCAGTAAAACCAACCATCGGGGTTGGGCGTTTCACAATGCATACAATTCTTCATAATTCTTCAAGGGTTTCGGGAGCCGCCTTTTGTTGACAGCTCCCACAGTACCCAAATACTGCTAATCCTTATTTATTCGGATTAAGTGTTTCCTGATGCTGTACCGGCTGAAACATCACTAATATCCTGAGATATTCCATGCATAATCAACCAGTTGTCACCATCACAAACAAGTCTGCATTCAAATTCGCCAGCGGCGGCACCACTTGCAATTTTCAACTCATCGTGACTTGAACCGTTAAAGGCAACTTCAGCGGTTGAAGCTGATTCTCCGTCAGCTACAGTTCCTAAAAAGAAATCTGTACCATCTTTAGCTTCAATGTCCATTGTGCCATCAAGAGTTTCATGCAAATAAACATCATACCAGACACCATCGTTTCCATCAGCATCTGGTAGATTTACAACTTTAGCTCCACCACACGCTCTCAATAGAACTAAAGCACCACTTTCGTCTTTACTCAGCTCTACTGTATTGGTATCATCTTGAACATAAACAATTCGTCTGATTTGGTTTTGTCCGTATTTACCGCTACTTGAATTTAAGCTATCACTTCTCATTATTCATAACCTCCTTAAATGTCTTCAAAGCTATAAAGAGCATGACTTTCAGGAATAGTTACCTCAAGTCCAGCCTCAGTAAGAATCATATCCTTACGTAAGTCTTCATCAGCTTGTTGTACATTAGTGATTACATGAGTGTCACGATTAACACCATTACCAACTAGTGGTCGATAAGCAACATGACTCATATCTGCAATAGCCATTAATCCACTTGCGTAACCCCTAAAGATAGGTTCTTTAACGATAGCAAGTGAGCCGTGAATTGTCTCAAGCTCCATTATCTTATGACCAAAAGCACCAGTTCTGTTGTCCATGTCAAAATTAGCTGTCATTCTTCCATCGGTAGTCGAATTATAAACAAACCCGGCTGAACCAAGCTTATTCAAATAAGAAACCACAGGAAGACCTGCCAAAACTAGTTTCTGAGAACTCCCACCGCGTGCTGGGTCAAATACAACTTCCAAATCACCAAGTAACATATCATATGTCAACTCAGCACCAGTAGTTGTTTTGAAATAGCTACTTCCTCTTGAATAAGAGAAATTGCTTGCACCATTGGTTGGTGTTACAGTTCTGATAATTTGACCTACCAAACCATCGGTTAATTGAGAAGAACCTTGTCGAGAACGCTGACTGAAGAGCATAGCCCTTTCAATGTCAACCTTATGTTCTCTAAGCTTCAAACTCCAGATACGTGACCATTCATCAGCATAACCGCGATACTTTGTAGCAATCGCAGTATTCGACATTTCTGCCGCTGTCTTGAATATTTGGGTGTACCCAAAGTCATCATCAACTTGACCACTCCAAACGTCAGGCGAACCGGAACCCTCATCAAAAGAAGTACCGATAATCATACACTTGTCATTATCGGTAGCCACATTTTCACCATCAGATGTACCATTAGCAAGTGAAAGAACCTTGCCTGTGAATGTGGTACTATCCCCAGCATCAACAGGTGCAGATTCAATACGTACAACTGCCTGAGACATATCTGCATTGGTTGCACCGGTCTGCGTATTAATAGCAAACACCATTCCTTTTACAAGGAAATCAGCAGATGCACCACCAGAACTATCTCCGCCAGACTGTACATTATCACAATCAACTGTAAAAGCATATGACGAACCAGCCGCAATAGTGCCAGTAGTTGCCGCCAGTAGAAAAGTTCTATCAGTCCAATCGGTTTTACTTCTGTCTTCTAAGAATCGAAAAACAGGGTCGTCTGTAGGAACTTTACTAACTTTCGATAGATATACGAAAAATGGGGATTCTTCAGGAGCAAGGTCTGCTACCCGTTCACCAAAATTGTATAATCTACGATTGTCAGGCGTAGTTCCATGAGTTGAAGCATGAGAATTAGATGCAGTTTGAGCAACGTCTGTTACTTTTAACTGTCCTTGATTTACTGCCATAGTAAACCTCCATACTTATTTGTTAATTAATTAAGGCAACCTCGTAGAGCGGGTAGCACCTGCAATGGATTCCCATACTTTATCGTTTTCCGATTTATTTGATACGGGCTGTCCCTGCAAGACACCTGCGCTTCGAGGTGCTTCTTGTGCGGCTCTAACCGCACTTACGGTATCAGTATTTGTTTGACCAACCCCACTGACATCACGATACAATTTAACAAGATTACCCATTCCAACGGCTTCTTTAGGCTGTGTTGTAAACTCCAGAAAACCTTTAATCTCGTCATCCGACATTTTATAGGTATTCCTGAGCTCACCCACTGTGTTGTTCAAATGCATTTCTGTCTGCATCTGAGCCTGCTGTTGAGCCATTTTCTTGGATACTACTTCATTCGCCATGCTTTCTATTTTGTTTTGTACATATTGACTGGAAGCAGAACCATCTTCTGTAAATGCATCCCAAGGGTTGAACTCGTCTTTGCTTATACCGGGAGCTGATTCCTGTGCACCCTGCGGACTTGCAATGCCTTCTTGCAATGTCTGTACCAAATCAGGTCTCGACTCCAGAAGATTTACCAAAGGTTCATACTTTTTCAAGTCCTGCAATTCCGCTTGTGAGCGGTCATACATTGACTGAAACTTACGAACCTCTGCCTCATCTACTAAAGCCGGAGCTTCTTCGGGGACATTTTCAACCTGTTCTCCAGATTGCTCTGCAATGACATCATCCACCAATGAACTTTCATCTCCATGCGCTGTAGCTTCGACACTAGCCTCAATTTGTTCTAACGATTCCATATTTGACTCCTTTAAGATGTCTCTAGGCTTTTGGAGCAGAACCAGTCGCCTTATCAGCCTCACGGTTGATTCGGTTCGCTAATTTCTCTACCTCGAGCTTCACCTCTGTTTCAAGTTTATTACGTTGTACTCTTCTATCCGCTTTAGAATCGGAATTAACTCCGGAAAGTCGTGATTTGAATTTCTCAACTTCCACTCGTTTCCTATCTTGAACGGATTCTCTTTGGGCTGTTTGCAAGTCTCCCTGCAAATTCTTTAACTGACCTTCAAGGGCTTGTATCTGCTGTGCCATCTGCTCTCTCTCATCTGTGCGGCGCATGATGCCCTCCTTGTCAAAAATTTCCGGGTTCTTCTTGAGAACCTCATACCTGTCTACAATTCCCAACTGGAAAGCTTCAAGATAAACACTGAGCTCTGCCCATTTGTTGGTCGGCATTGTAGAACCGGGTTCAATTCTTATATCGTGCTGTTCAATATTATATTTTTCTTTCTTGATGTCAACCACAGCACCGGATACATCAGTATAAAAATTGACCATAACTTCTGTCTGGTCGTTATTAGGCTGGGCAAGTCTAAACATCTTCTTGTAGCTGTAATGACCTTTAGACAGATTATAAATAACTTTTCCAAGCCTATTAATCGAAAACTCTATGTCTCTCAGCTTTGACTTAGGTCTTTCGCTACCCAAGGCTATCATTCTTTCAGTGCCCCTTACTGTCTCTGGAGCCTTATCTGAAAATCCGTGCATCATCTCAGGCAAGCCAAATATAAAGTCAATGTAGAACTCACATTGCTGTATTAACTTGTAGAATTCACCAGCTAGTGGTGACGGTTGTGGATAATGTGGCTCGCCTTGAGATGAATCTACTTCAATAACAGCATTTGGGTTAGCCCAATCCTGTTCCAACTGAGATATATCATCAACACTGCCAAGCGGTACCAGCAACTTTAGACCTGCTGATGCCTGAGCGTGAGATAGCGCAAGAGACCATAGTTTATTCAACAGTCTCTGCATTGGTCTGGCACGGGATACGTCTGACTTTGGATAAGGAGTGCCAGTCCATACATTGGGAAGCGGAACAACAGGATAGATGTCTGAATTAAGGATATCCTCATAAAGAACTATCTCACCTATTGAAGCACACACTTTCACTCTGGTCTGGTAGACCTGAGCAACTTCTAAAAATCCTGATTCTAATACTTCTCGGTTCTCTTCTGAAAATATAGCGAATTCTTCTTCAGAGAGAACCATTTCTTCGCCATCCTGAATATTAACTATGTGATAAAAAGCAACCTTCACCTTATAAAACCGTTCAAGTATCTGGTACTTCTTAACGTGCATATTGTCTTTATCCTTTACTTCAGCAGGAGTAAAGACAGTCATTGAATTCTTATTCTGGGCTGATGGATAGTCTTCGCCATTGTATTCTGAATGCTCAGACACACTGCGGAGCAGACCATCTGATACTTCACCAGTAACAGGGTCTACAATATCGTCTAATTCCGGGTAAAGGTTGATGACTTGTTCTCCTGTCAAGATTGTAGATATAATAATACCGTCAGCATCATCACACCAACGGTTACGAGATGAAGGAGACACATATACTCTAAAAGGGTCTAGATAAGTGAACTTGACATCACCTTTCCCGAAATCAGATTCTCTGTCAACATAAGCATATAAATAACCAAGACCGGTAATTGCATAATCGTGGATAGCCTGCTTCATCTGGGCATCACCATCAGATATCTGCCAGATGTAGCCAACAATAGTTCGCCACACGCTTGCCACCTTAACATCAGAGTCTTCTCTAGGTGTTATTGTAAATGCAGGGGGTCTTGCTGTCAATACAGCTTTAAATTTTTCAACGGCACCGGAAGTCCTGTCCATTGGCACATCAGCCTGATTGCGGGACTGCAACTCATTTGACTCATCTGAAGTAAAATGGTTACCAAGATAGAAATCAACATCCCTGCGGGCTTCTTCATCCCAATCTGTACGGGCATCACTCCAATCGCGAAATAGCTCTTGGTTATATTCTGCCCTAGGGTCTTTGTCCATATTTGCCATTATTTAGGTTTAAAAAATAATCCTTGCTCTCTTGGTTTTAATTGTCCGCCCATTCTGCCGGTCTGCATCAATAATTGATTTAATGCTTTTTGATTTTCCATGTCCCTTAAAAGTGAAAACACCATTCTCATCTGGTCTGCTTCAGATTGGGGGACATCTCCTTGGAATTCAAAATATCCACTTCTTTCAGGCTCATTGTATATTCCTTGCAGTTTTAATGCTTCCATTGCTTGATTAGCTTTCTGCATTTCATCAATCTCTACTGCTTCAGCAACATCACCGACACTTACTCCACCGCCGGCTCCCGCTATTGTGCTACCGGCATAAGCCTGAGCACCCATTGCCTGCCTTTCATTTATACCTAATGGGTCATTAGGGTCTACAACCTGCTCACCTTGTTGATAGCCTACCACATCACCATCTTGATAGCCAGCGGGCTTTACATCGCCTAACCTCATCTGCCAGTCCATTCTTTCAAATGGGTCTTTTATATTTTGCCGCATTGTTTTATCAAGAAGAGCCTTCAGGGGTAAAACACTCGCAGTGGTAGTGCCGCCAACATCAGCTCCACTCTCTGCTCCTTTACCACTGACTTTAAATGAATAATTAGCAGGGTTTATAAAAGACATAGTATCAATATCAACACTTTCAGGTGATGCCCCAATCATTTTAGCATAACCTGCCCTTGTTAGTCCACCCTCTGGGGTGTACATACCCTCTGGTACTTCACCTCCAAATTTTCCAATCATCTTACCAATTAACCCGGCGTACTGCTCTGGAGATACCTCATCACCTTCTTGATAGCCTTTAAATTGACTACCTTTCCACCAATTCTTTATATTATCAGATGGTATTGAATCTTGTGGTGCAGTCGCCATTGTTTCTAAAGCATCTCGAATAGCTTCTGCATCTAGTTTTGACAATTTTATATCTGATTCAAGTGTCCAAGGTTCACCTAAAGGAACTTTTCCTTCATACCATCTTGTACCTTCTTCACCTTCAGGAGCCTTAAACTGCATCAGCGTTTTAAAAAAATCAGGTTCTAATTTGACACCAGCTTGTCTATAACCTCGAACCTCATCACCTTCTTGATAGCCTTTAAATGGACTAGCAATTGGTCTATCTTGTTCTTTTTGTTTCGCAACATTTATCAATTCACTCAAGATTTCTTCTTCAGGGCTGGGGACATCCGTTTTAGGGAAATGTGCACCAGATTCCAATTCCATAAGTATCTGTTCTTCTGGACTTAGAACAGTTGATGTTCTTGGTACGGGTTTATTTAATGCATTAGCCAATAAAGAAAAAGGAATATTTAATATACTCTTTGGAACACTTCCACCATTCTCATAGCCGGGGGCAACTTCTCCGCCGCCAAGCATTGGTTTCATGCCTGCAAGCTCTGATTGAGCAATCAGTGCATCCATACGCTCAGGGTGAGTGGCGTTATCTGAAGAATTATTTACAGCTCTAAAAAAATCAATTCCATACATAGCTACTTCCTCTGGTGATGCAATTCTTTCTTCCGGGGTTGCTGTAATAGGAACCGTTCCTCCACCTGCGTATCCTTTAGGCTTCTTACCAAGTATTTTATCCAATAATTTTTCATTTAATATCGAAGAACCTCTTTTAACAACAAAACTACCCGGCTTTACTCTTAACCCAACTGTATCAGTTGAAACACCAGCCATTAATCCCTAATCTCCACGTGAACCAAGTCATCAAAGTTGTTATCCTTAATTTCTCCATCCGAGTCCCAATCGCCGCCCCAGCGTATCTTTACGCCAAGCTGTTTACCAATGCCTCTGACCATACCCCCCATGTAATGAAATCTTTCCCTATCTTCCCAATCAATAGGATATGGTGCTAAATCTACAGCCTTACCATCCATATGCTTGGAATACTTGACCTTTGTTGCACCTTTTTTAAGGAGCTCTGCCTGACGTTCTTTACTCCTAACTCCTTCAATAATAGTAACATCCATTATCTTAATGAGCTCATTAAGAACATTAACCAGCTTTGCATTAACACCCTTGAGACGTTCTTTTGACCTTTTTCCAAACCTAGGCATTAGTCGTATTATACGTAAAATGTGAATAAAAATACAATGAAAACATAGGCTTATACTACATTTTCGCGCCAGTTACCCAGTTATATGCTTTTTTAAATTTATAGTAATCCAATTTTTCATCTTTCTTTTCAATATCATCCACACTCATTTTATCTGTTTTAGGAGCTTTTGCAAAGTAGTCAGCATAATATAAGCCGTCCAGTAAATCGTCATTTCGGGGCTTTGGATGTTCAAAGAATTCATCAACAATCTCTGTCATATGCCTGTAAATGTATAATTTCTTTGAGTTTACAATCTGACCGAGTGCTGTTTCAAGCCTATCTTCCTTTTTCATCCTCGATGGGGGCTTAACTCCCTTAAACAAACCGGGCATCAATCTCTTTTCATTGGCAGACATACGGGTCACCATATCCCTGACCATCTCCTGCGCCGCTACTGTTTCTATAGTTACCCTCCTTACAGGACTATATTTCTTGGCATACTCTATAATTTTTGCCGGGACATCGAAAGTAGGGATGCGTTCCCGAAAGTAATCAATAATATAGCGGTTCTTATGGGAATCAACACCCATGACCAAGATAACCTGAAAGTCAGATGTCTCACTGGCAGTTGCCGCTAAGTCAACACCAATATACACATTAACAGGAATAGCAGAGTCACCTTCAATAATAAAAGGCATATTGTTTCTCTTTTCGAACCTGCCGTTATAATACTGGATTCTGTCTATCTTGAATGCCGCATTGGTTATATCACGGGCATCGTTCATATACTCCTGAGCAAACTTATTGACCAGTCCCGCTTCTATAAACTCCCGTTTCTTAGCATCCAGCTTCTTCTTGGAGAACTGTGAAGACCATAGGGGTTCC
>VTLG01007412.1_pt1 | contig 10106 bp, 15 predicted proteins | sample 4694571 | NCBI WGS metagenome assembly VTLG01 (sample SAMN12604809, study PRJNA352737) | marine metagenome | biome: ENVO:00000447; feature: ENVO:00000209|ENVO:00000569|ENVO:01000036; material: ENVO:00002151; isolation source: viral sequences binned using virsorter ... | reverse complement strand
GGTAACTACTAGAATCTACCACTCTGTTAAAAAATATATATGGTTTGCCTAAAGCTGTAGATCCACTATCATCTACCCACCAAGCTAATATGTTTCCTGTCGTAACACCTGCGCTTGTTTCTTGATTTATTAATACTGTTCTCTCAAAAGGTACATCTTGACTAAATGATTGACCATCATACTTTTCTGGTGCAGAATAATTTAAATCTCCAAAGACTTGACTAAACTGATTTACAAATCTAAGGCTTGTTTGTGTTACAGGACTTGAATATCTAAAGTTTACTTGATTATAAGGTACAGGTCTATCTATTGTGCTTTGTGATATATCTATATATTGTGTTATATCTCTTGTTGTACCAAGTGTCATAAAATCATCAAAGGTTTGCACAAATATTGTACTACTGCCTCTTTTAGTGTAAGCAACTAAGTTAAACATCTTGAATAAGCCTGTAAGAAAGTCTATTACTTTCATTTTAGGTATATAGTCTTGTATGAATATGTTTGATCCTAAAGTAAAGTTTGATGCAGTATAATTATGTGCAGTAGCAGAGTTTTTGTTAATTAACATTGTTACTGATGTAAATGTTATGTTAGTTTCTGCGTTTAACCTTATTTGTATGTCGTATGTTCGCTGACTTAAGTTACCACTTGTTAAATCAACTAAAGGTATTGTTTTAGATGCACCACTAGTAAAAGAAATATTTTCTTGAAAAAATAAAAGCTCGTTTGTTTTTATGTCCTTAACTATTACTTCTCCTGTTGAGGTAACACTAGGTGTAAGACTTATTCTAATATTATAAGAATCTCCTCTATCTACTATTAATGTGTCATTCGTTAATACATCTCCATCTCCTGATGAGTATGTAAAGTCTGCAAATGTTAGTTTTTTGTTTTTAGTAGTTGTATCTACTCCAAAAGTGGGTGGATCTGTTTCTGGTGCAGATATAGGAGATTTCTCTCTATGCAACCAAAGATAAAGCTCATCAAACACATCACTACCAAAGAATGTTTTTATACTACCACTATCTGACATATTAAAGGTAATATCGTATTGTGTTTGTATAGCTTCTATGATTCTTTTAAGTTTTATAGCAGGTTTTAAGTCTGTTTGTAACACAGGAAAGTTTACATTGTGTAATTGGTTTGTACTGCCTGTGTTGTATGTGTAGTAGTTTTTTAAGAGTATCAAAGGCACTACTATGTTTCTGTTTGCTGTGTTTGTTGCATCTACACCTGTACTTTGTAAGCCTACTTTGAATGCTTGTAAGAAATCACTATTAGAATAATTTATATCGTAAGTAGATAGACCATTTAAAGCATTTAAGTCCTCATCTGCAAATAATTCTTTAAGACTATTAGGCTCTCCAAAAAACACTACCTTATAAGTGTGTGGTAGATTGTCTTTCATACTTACACCATTTAGTCTTATCTTACCAGACTTGAAAGGTGTGTGGTTTATTTCGATTCTTGCATTTACTGTAAACCTAGCATCAAAGCCATTTTGTATATCAAAATTATAATAATGCTTAAATAGTTTGTTGTTTACTTGTGAAGCAGGTAAATTAAACTGCTTAGAGAAAGGTGTAAAGACAACACTTATATCTGATATATTTTGTATCGAATCTGTAATACTAATGCTTTCATCTTGGAATAAATCAACTCTAGTATCTTGAATATATAGTTGTACCTCACGCCTCATACTATGTTATTGATAATATCGTTAGCATCCTCTACCTCTAGTGTGTATTGGATTAACTTATCGTTTAATGATGTCTTTTTAATTAAAGAGCTTGTTATTACTGTAACAGGGTGTAATACACTACCTACAAATATCCATACATACTCACTTAACATTATATCTTCTATTACTGCATTGTAAGCCTCTGCTAAATAATCTGTGTTTAGTGTAAAACGCTTTCTACCTGTTTTGTTAAATGTTTTAGTTTGATGTGTATTCTGGTCGTAAGTAGATGTAGATTGTACAAACAAGTTGCGTTTGAATGTTTCGCTTTTTGTGTTTATACTTTCTACAGATTTTAAAAAGAAGTACTGATCTTGTGGTATTCCGTTTTTGTTAATAAACCTCATTTGTACAGGAGTGTATTTAGCACTACATACTCTTTGTATAGTCCAAGTGTAATTTCCTGATGTTGCTGCAACGCTTGTTGCTGAGGTGCTTATTGTTGCTTTAGTAGCTGTACCTCCGTTCATATCCCAAGCAAACCCTGCTGTATTGTCTGGTAAGTAAATGATTTGACTACCACCTGTATTTGTTAGTTCAAAATCATCTGGGTCAAAGTCTTGATTAACACCACTCCAAAACTCTGAATATCCATAATAACCTGTATGTGTTACTGCGCCTTGAGCTGTCGCTGTACCTCCACCATCAACTGCTGTAAAGGTTGTTATTACATAAGATATAGCTACTGTATCTATTGTGCCACCTGTTGTACCACCATAATTAGCAGTATAATAGTCTTTAGCTAGTGTTGCTATTTCAAATACTGTTCTATTGCTTGTTGAGTTTTTAAGTATCGTATAACGCAAAGTACCATCTATCGTTAATGCCATTTGAGCTGATAAATGACCACCAGTAGTAACTGTAACAAAATACGGACTTCTTAATAATATATTTGCCATTATATTGCGTTTTCTATGTCAATTCCAAATTTCTCTTGTAACTCTTTAGGTAGTCTTTCAAAACCTACATTAAATGGTTTAGTAAAAAACATACTTGGTTTGATACCTTTGTTAAATACACTTCTTGCTATAAGATACTGTAAACTTTTTCTAGGTATAAACCTACCTTGTTTATCTCTTACACCTTTCAAGCCCTTACGAATTACCCATTCACTAAAAGACTTAGCAGGAGGCATCTTAGACTTATAACTAAAAGGTGTGTTGTATTTTGTTTTTTTACCACTTACACCTTGGTCTTGAAACTGACCATAATCTTCCATTTCAAAGATTACACTAATAGACTCTTTACTTACATTTATATTGTAGTCTAAGCTATTGTATAGTTTCTTAGAACTGTTTTTTTTACTTTTAGTAAGATTAGTCCTTGCTTGTTTTATAACATACTTTGCAAAGTTGTTTAAAGCGTTTCTTGTTTCTCTTAGCTGCATACATTTATGTCGTTACTAATTAATACATTAAATGTACAAGCTACACCTGCCATTTGATTCTCAAACCTTTCAAAGAAGAACTCACAAGAAGCATCGCCATCTAGTTGGTATTTGTTTTGGTATAAGGTACTCTTACTAAGCAGACCTACTAATTTATTTGCTACAGCTAGTTGTGTGTTTAGAATATCTTGCTCGTTGTTGTTGCCTCTAAATATGTCAGTAGTTTCATCTTTTGACTGATCTACTATATCCATACACATAATCGTAATGTTAAAGTTGAGGACTTGTTCTTGTATAGTTACGTTGTTTACTATTATGTGGCTTAAAGGAAAGATAGTTTGTTTAGATAAGTCTATGTCAAATATATCGCCTGTTGTTACAGTATTGACATTCTCATCTGCTAATAAATTAGTCTTAATAGTGTCTGTTATTTGGTAATAGCCTCTTACTCCTTGATTCATTTGTTAAATTTACTTTTCATTTGTTTAGCCTCTGCTTCAGCTTTGTCTTTCATAAAACTTAAAGCATATAGACAAGTGTGTACATTTAGTTTAGTGATATTCTCAAATCTTCTAATATCTCCTTGAGCGAGGCTGAAAAGTGATTGATACCATCCCCACTTTCTTCCAAAATTTGCTGCTGAACTAAGGTTATCTCCTCCTCCTGTAAATAATTCATCATAGCTTGAGATAAGTCCATCCCTAAATGATAAAAAAAAATTATTGAACTAAGTACAGCATCCATTGGCATATCTTTCATTATATCGCTTTCATCTCCCTTATAATCTTCTATAAGATACTTGTCCTCGTATTTTTGTTTTATAGGTCTGTATAATACACCCATAGCTCTATGTAGATTAGCAGCATCCCCAATATAAGTATCTAAGTCAATGTATTCTCCAAAACTCATATCTTCTAACTTAGGTATAAAACCATAAGTCTTATTACCCATCTTGAACTCTGTTACAAGCTGAGGTTTCTCAGTGAACATATCTGTAAGTATTTTAGTAATGTCTTTTATGCTTTTAGCTTTCATTGACATTATAGTATCTCCTCTTAGTCCACAAAATATTTCTATCATTTTCATAGCTAAAAAGTTCTCATCATCATTATCTTCTTGGATCTTTAAATACTTTTGATATTGACCTAAAGTGATCTCACTTAAAGTGTCAGGAATATAAACCTCTACTTTCATATATATATAACGTAATAAAAAAAAGTTTTAGAACATAAAAAAACCCCTACATTTCTGTAAGGGTTTCTTCTGTATGGGCTAAGCTCTCCTGCTACGTTGATAAGTATATAGGTTGTACACCCTCAGCTGACTTATTGATTATGTATTACCCAAATTTGTCAAATTTCATCCTTTTGGAATCATCAGTTAGAATACACATTCTAATATTTGGCTCTCTTTACAACTTAAATGCTCAATTCAAAGTATGTCATTTCAAAGTGTGGTTAAAATTTATTATATGCCTATAACATCTATTTAACCGAGAGCGTAGAATTAACTACACATCAAACATACAAACAAATGTTAATAAAACAATAGTATATATACATTTTAACATAATTTTAACATTTCTTTAACATTTACCTTATTGCATACTTTCCCCTATTAGGATTCTTAAGCTGCATCATTAAAGCGTATCTTGCAGCATCAATACAATCAGGATGTGTGCCTGTAGGTTTTTGTAGATTGTTACCCTCTTTGTCTTTATCCCATACATAACCCTGTAACTCTCTAATTAGATTCTTAGAATGGCTTGTTATATATATTTCGTTTTGGTTGATTAGGTTAATTCCGTAGACTATAGAATCTCTGCCCTTTGATACAGGGAATACTTTGTGTCCGTAGTTTCTTAGTTCTTGAATGGACTTAGGCTCTGCACTATCTGCGTATATGTGTTCTCGTATGTCGTTTTGTTTGATGAAGTAGCTAAGGTCTCTATTTAACATTCCTTTACGATAAAGTACCTCATCGAAGATATAGGCGTGATTCCATTTATATAATCTTATAATCGTTGAGGGATCTACCGAGTAACCAAAGTCTAAGCCAGAGCAAAGTAATCTTGCTTCTTGTGGTATTTGGTCTATTGGTTTCCAATCAGGAATACATACACCCTCTAAACTACCTATCTGTCCTAAGCCGTAGACTTTCCACCAATTTGCCCAATAGGTAGAGGTCTTACCTTTCTCTTTTGCTTTCTCTATTTCTTTAACTATTGTTTCTGGTAGGCTGTTGTTGTCTTTGTAGGTTAAGGTTATGAAGTTAGTATCTTGCTGCCCTACTAATTCTTTATCTACCCAAAATAAATTGGCAGGATTGAAGTCAAGCCATATATTGCCTGATGTTCTAACTGCTAATTGTTGGTAAGAATCAAAGCTCACATTGTTACACTCGTTTATAAATAAGTCTGTTCTTCTCGCTCCTCTTAGTTTGTCAGGCTGATCTGTACTAAAGAACTCTATATAGCTACCATTACTAAATTCGTATTTTAAGGTACTCTTATTGAACTTTCTTTCATCATACCTATTCAGACCCTTAAGTATATTGAGAAAGTCTTTTAAAGCTCCTCTACGCAAGTGTGGTATTGATTCTGCTACTATGCTTATTTCTTTTCCTTTATGTCTTATTGCATAGTCTATAAGTATGGCTATGATGCCTATTGTTTTACCTGCTGATGATCCTCCTCTAATAATGCGAACTCTTTTGTTAAGTTCTCGTAGTTTGTTTAGTGCTGAGGTTTTGGTTAGTTGCATTAATCAATAAATAAAGGTACATCTTCGTTTATATGTATGTCCTTTGTTTCTTTTGGTTTACCTGCTACATAATTGTAGTATAGTTGTACATATTTAAAGTCGCCTTTCTTTAAACCTTTTTTAAGAGCTTCAAATGCTAAAGGCTCTAATGGTGTAAGTTTCTCTATTAATTTTATTTCTTCTGTCTTAGGTTTTCTACCTGCACCCTCTCTCTTACCACCTCTGTTTTCTACTTTCATATTTTGAAAAACTTTGATTAATCAAATATATAACGTTAGTTTTCAGGATTTTGTTTCAGAACTACAATCATACTATCGTGCATACCTGCTTTGTCTGTAACTTTTTCTCCAAATGTATTATAACCTACAAACTTTACTCTGCCTTTTATAAATCTTATTTCTTTTTTGTTTGGCAGTATATGTTCGTGAAATAGCTTTGTGCTTGTAGATACAGGTAAAAGTAACACACATAGTTTACCTTTTTTAGATTCTTGTATTGCTTTTTTTACAAACGCCTCTTTTAGTTTTCTACTGTACGGAGGATTGATAAAGTTTCTTTTTTTCCATTCTATTTGTAGTCCATCCCATTTTGTCGTATCGTGGTTTATAGGACAAGGATCAAAATTAAAATCAAACTCATCATTTAACTCATCGTAAAGTCCTTTCGGTGTTTCCCAATTATCGCTATGATTCAGGTTTCTGTTTTTCATCTAATTGTTTTTTTATAACCTCTACACTCATATAGATTTGGCTTACTATATTCTCTAATCTTTTTATTCTTTGTATTGTAGTGTATTTTTTGTTTACCATAGTCTGCCTTGTTGTTTATGTTGTTCTATTCGTTTCTTTGCTGCTTCAAAGTATTCTTTGTCTATTTCGTATCCTGTTAGCTCAAAGCCTAAATTATGACAAGCTATTGCTATTGAGCCACTACCTAAATGTGTATCAAGTATTGTATCTCCCTGTTTAGCATAGTTATCTAAAAGCCATTCATACAATCTTATAGGCTTTTCTGTAGGATGTATTGTGTTTTGTTTAAGTAAATCAACTCTATTGATATTTACAACTCTTGTAGGTTTTTGAAAACTACTGTAAGCTAATTCACAATCACTCATAGTTAAACCTATTTGTCCTTTAAACCATACAATCCAACCTTTTGTTCCTTTACTTAAATGTTTTACAAAATAATTAGCACCCCATATTATCTGATTCCTACTAACTCTTTGCAGTTCTTTAAAGTATTTTTTATTAGGTATTTTGTTATCCCAATTTTTTTCTTTGTGATATTTTCTATCACTTTTTTTACCTTGTTTTTTTTCTTTCTGTCCACTTATACCGATACCATATGGTGGATCAACAATAGCTAAGTCAAACTGATTGTCTGACATTTCTTTCATAGCTTCCATACAGTCTTGGTTGTATATCATTCTGTACCTGATATTATTTCATTGTCTGGTATTTTGTAAGTGCCAAACTGTTCATCATAACCCTCCTCAAACTTATCTCCCTCAATTTCTTTTTGTAAGTGTGCTAATGCTCTCCAGGCTATTTTTGCAGAGTGTCTTACTCCGTCAATATCGTGCATACCATTTTCCATTAGGTGTCGCATAAGTGCATCAAGATCATCGCTACTCTTTTCTCTATCCCAATGTATCTCTTTGTCAGGATGATGTTGTTTACTTCCTATGTAGCTTACTCTTGCTACTTCACATAGTGCATCAGGAAAGTATTTTATTAGTCCACTATACAATGGTATTTGTTTTCTCTTTTGTTTGTTCTTTTCCATCTATATCTTTTAAGGGTAATGTATCTACTATTCTAAGGAGCTTCTTTAAGTCCTTTTCTTTTGTGTAATCTATTATGTGGTTTATTAATGCTCTTCTTAGTTTTGATTTGTTTCTTATTCTAAGTAAGACAATATCAAAATACTTATCCAACTTAGGATTGTATCTTCTATGAGTTTCAAATGATTTTAAACTATGTAGAGCTGTAGCGTGATCGTAGTTCTTTCCATTAGATTCGTAGAAGTCTTTTATCTCTTTGAATTTCATATTACAATGATGCCTCAACATAAAGGTAAGTAAAGACCTCATTTCTATATGTTCTCTTTTCCTAGTATTATCAAATACATCTATGCCAGATATATCTATAATATGTTTTGCTATTTTATTTGCTTCTTTCATAATGTTCCTTTTATACAATAACTATCTAAATCAGCACCATCTATAAAGAAAGCCTGATATGTTTCTAATGCTTTGGTTACTTTAGCTTTACCAGATTCGTAGAACTCTTGACTTACATCATAGATACCTATATCTAATGATCCTTTGTCAATGGCTACAAACTTAAACTCCTCGTATGGTTTGTTAAATAGTTCTGAATATAAATATACTTGCACATCATATCCATACTTTCTTGCTGAATATGGAAATGCTTTTAAGTCTGCTGTTGTTTTAAGATCAACTACCCTATAAGAATCAAGAACATCAGCTTTACCTCTAAATGGGTAACCGTGTATCATTTTTATTGCAGGTACTTCAAACTCGCAGTTTGTTATTAGTTGTAATGCGTGTTCGTTTCTTAGAAAGGCATCAGCTAATCTTTCTGCATCGTTCTTTTCTTTCATAGTAAACACCTTTCCGTGTTCTTCTTTAGCTAACTTGTAAGCCTTTGTGTTTTTAGATTGTACATCTACAAATATTTGTTCTTGAAATAATTTAGGCTCAAGAATACAGGTATGAAAAAGCCAACCATCTCTTAAACCTTGCGTAGATGGTGATCCATATTCTGTAACGTATTTGTATTTCTTAGGACTATCTAAGAGTAGTTTAATTGATGAGGAGCTAAGTGCAGCTTTTCCTAGGTAGCCATAGTAGAAATCATCTGATTCCATTAGCTTTAGTATTTCATCCTTTCTAAAGCGTTCTCCGTTTAAGAGTTCAATACTATCCATATAAATATAATTATTAAGCCTAAGTAACTAAATGCTAAAGCTCTCATTTTGTTTTCGTAGTTTCTCATTTTGTCTTTCTTTTTTTTTCTTTAAAATATATTCTTTGTTTTTTAAATAATATTCCCTTTGTTGCTTTGCCCTATGCTCTTTATTATTTTCCCTAAACTCTTTTCTTTGTTTATTTATTCTTTCTTTATTTTCTTCCCTATATTTTTTTTGTTGGGCTAAAATTCTAGTTTTGTTTTTTTGATACCATTCGGCTTTTTGTTCAGGTGTTTGCATAATTTGTAATTTTGTTTTTTAATTTTTCGTTTTCTTGTTCTGATCTTCTTGCTCTTTCAATTGCTCGGTTTTTAGTTAATTTATATTCTGATAATGCTTTTTTATATAGTCGTATGTTGTTAGAGTATTCTTGAAAGTAAAAGACAACCCTAATTAAAGATTCTGACATCTTCTCTAAGTTCTTTGTTTTTCTTTTATCTAATTGGGAGGAGACAATCGAAGTCAAGAAATGTAAGTCTGACCAAATCTCTAAGTCTTTAAGGTTGTCTATCTTTTTATCCACAGTAATTCTTAGTCCAACATTCAAAGGTTTCATTCCATACCATCGGTTTCCAATTAGGATCAAGCTCTGACCTCCATTTAAATGTACCTGTAAGTACACAATCTTCTAAGATTACTAATTCGTCTATAAGTGTTTTCATAATTATTAATTTATTGCAATATACAAAAATATATTATATAAACAAATGTTAATTAAAATTTATTTAAATGTATCTTATGCGCTTCTGTTTCTTTAAGTAGATAACATTCTTTGTTACTTCGCTTCTTAGTCCATAAAGTAGTATCAGGACAATACAATTCTACTGCTTGAGGTTTGGGTAGATCGTTTAACCAAAAAAGATAATTGCCTTTAGGATCAGCAACAAAATAAAGTGCTATGGCATCCTCCTCTAAAAGTTTATCATACTTATACTTCTCTATCATTTTATCCTCGTAATACTTTTTACGAAACTTCATTTCTATTACACATTGTACACCTTTAGGAGTAGTGCCTATACAATCAAAATGCTCATATCCATTACCACACCATTCGAGATTCCAACCCTCTAAATTAAGTAGAGCTACTACAGCTTGTTCTAATTTGTGTACCTTAGATAGATTCATACAAGTTTGTTGAGGTCTTTTATCCACATTCTGTATGTTGATCCGTTACACGTACAAGGCTCGTAGTATTTGTGATAATAGTATTTAGCGTGTAGTT
>VTLG01000450.1_pt1 | contig 10107 bp, 17 predicted proteins | sample 4694571 | NCBI WGS metagenome assembly VTLG01 (sample SAMN12604809, study PRJNA352737) | marine metagenome | biome: ENVO:00000447; feature: ENVO:00000209|ENVO:00000569|ENVO:01000036; material: ENVO:00002151; isolation source: viral sequences binned using virsorter ... | reverse complement strand
AGATTCTGTATATGCAGCTAAAAAAAAATAAAAAAAAAAATAAAAATCATCGAAAAAAAAGTGTCTTTTTGTACATTTGACCTAGAAGTGTTGGTATACAACAATAATCATTGCCATTTCATCGAAAAAAAAAGTGTCATGTGACAGATTATTTTGTCACTTTAGATCTAACTGCGACATAAGTATACAGGAGTCCAGTCTAGCCCGTCTTCGTTTCATTTTCCTGGTAAAAATGATTTTTTTTACATACATATACAGAAATGACAATTGGGAATGCCATAGCGCTAGCAATAAGTATGATGACAGAAAAGGATTTTTGGGATATGTTCCATAAGAAGCACAACCCGAAATATTACTATGCCAAAAAAAACAAAACGAAAAATAAACCTAAATCAAAACGTAAAAGACGTAATCCCATATTCAAAAGTAAGAGTTGAGTGGATCGATATTTTATCGGACTCAGGTTGGGCGGATGAAAAAGGTTTCAACAAAATGAGATTAGCATTTCCCGTCAATGAGGGTTGGTTATTTAACAAAGATAAGTATGCTGTTAAGTTGTTTGCTTCTTATGATCGGGATGAGGATGGCTCTCTAACTTTTGGGGATCGGACGATGATTCCTCTTGCTTGTGTGAAGAAGATTGTGAAGCTTCATTAACTTCTAATGCCTCACCTTCAACCTGCTTCGCATTTAAAATCGGTGCGTAGTCTTCTAATATTTTTTTCATTTTTGCTTCTAGTTGCTCTTCTGACATTTCCTCTAATTTACCTGTTTTTATTATTTTGCGGTCTATGTATAGTCCTGCAGCCATGCCACGGTTTTTTTCTGCGTTTGTTGCAGCGGAAAACGCCCCCTTCTTCAAAGCTTCTTCTCTAATCTTACCTAACTCTGCTACATGTTTGTCGTAAGTAACTTCGTATTTTTTTAATTTTTCTTCTCGTAATGCACCTATGTATTGTACCACTAATGGTGACAACCTAGGGTTTTGTAATTCTGATGCTTCGACTCTAGCTCTTTTCTCGCTGTATCCAGCAGCTATTGCTGCGTCTGCTCCTGTGGTCCTACCTTCGTTAAACACCAGGTATTCTGCAAATCTTTTTTGCATTTCCGTTAATCTTTTTGGTAATCCCATATTGACAATTTAAGGTAACATGGCTATATTGTCAAGATATGAAAGATGATCGAGGAGAATTAGATTTGACTAAACAAATTGAAGATAAGGATGAGCTTATTAAGGAGTTAAGAAAACGTGTTAATGAGTTGCTTGCTATTAATAAATCACATCAACAATTGATGGGCAGTCAGATTCAAGAGAATGAAGAGTTGAAGAAGGATAATAAAAGACTTGCCAAACAGATAGAAGATTATTTTCATGTACGTATGACTAACACACGTAACTCAGGAATGTAATGTTAGTTAAAGATTTACAACAGTTCTTGGGTAGTTTTACAGATAAGCTGAAAGGTAATGCAATTAGTCATGCTAAAATATATATTGAGAAGAATGGTTATCTTGAAGAGATTAAAAGAATGGAAGTGCAAGAGCATACAATCATAGGGCATCCTGGATTGAGGTTGGTGCTAAAGACACATAAAGATCAAAAATTAAAATTGGATGATAAATTAATTAAACCATACTAAGGAGGAAAATGGAAATAACAAACGAACAAAGAAAACAACTTTTGGAGTATTTATCTAGGAGACCATATTCAGAAGTATATCTGTTGGTTGCTATGTTAGTTTCTTTGAAGCCTAAAACTAATGGCAAAAAGGATGACAAAGTTACCCCTAAAAACTAGTGGGTTCAGAACAGAAATTATATAAAAAACTTAAGTCTGCTACACCCAAAATTATTTGGAATAGGGTTGAAAACATTAGCGTTGTTGGCATGCCTGATCTGTTGGGTTACAATACTAATGGCCACTTTTTTACAGTTGAGCTAAAAGTAACCAAGGGTAAAAAAATTAAATTTTCACCACATCAAATTGCGTTTCACGTGACACATCCAGAGAACACATTTATCTTGGTCCAGACCCTCGGTCCAAGCACCGGGATTCGTTTTCAACTGTACCCTGGTTCAGGGATCTTGGCGCTTGAATCATCCGGCCGGGATCTTGAACCGTTCTGCTTGGGGCTTGATGCTATTCGTGATTTCTTATATCAGCTTGGTGCTTGAAGCTTGGAGCTTGGCGCTTGCTGCTTCGGCCGTCCCGGCCGGGGTTCTTGTTGCTTGGAGCTTGAGGCTTGGAGCTTGAAGCTTGATGCTTCCTTCTCTCAGCTCGGAGGGCTGCATAATATTTCGGGTGGTACCAGGTCATTAATGTTTGCCATATGATACATTAGGAATTGATTTTGTCCAGCAGGCTCTGCATTCTTTACACTTGCCACCCTGTGAAGGGGCGGGACACGTTGCATTCTTTGTCACCACGCTCGACGTGTGAGTCCAGGCTGTTGGAGCTGGTCCATCGATCTTGCTTCCTGATAATCTTATAACCAGATTATCTGGTACAGCTGCAGGATCTGGCAGGTAGCATCTCTCCTGTGTTGGTAGCCAGTGATTTGTATCTGGCGTCTGTCTTACTACTTCTAGAATTTTATTCATATGCTCAACGCTCTGTACATCTCCAGCGTCATGCCATCTAAACCATTTCTGTCTCTTCACCTGTGCAACCATTGCGGTGATCCATGAGTCATGGCCCAGGCTTCCCAGCCTGTAGTACTGAGCTTTTTTAATTGCGGGATATCTTATATAATTTCCTTTTAATGCATAGCAGCCATAGCAAGGTGTGCCCTTAATCTTACGGAGCTTGGCGCCTGTTTGGCAGGCCCACGCTGGCAGGCTGTAGCTCAGGCCCGGCATTTTGGATGTGCGGGTCATGGACCCGGTAATTTTAACTGCTTCTTTTACTAGCATTTATAATCTTTCTAGCGTCTGTTACTGGGAGCTTTCCGCCTGCAGCTTCACACGCTTTCAGCATTTTTTCTAAAATTTCAATTTTAGTTTTTTTGCTTGTTTTTTTATCTAAGAACTTTTTTATTTTCATAATTATTCCTTTCTAATTTTATTTTATTTTTTAATTGTGGCATCATTAAGGCCGGCCGGGGAGCTTGAAGCTTGGCGCTTGGTGCTTGCAGCTTGGGGCTTGTGTTCTTTAATTTGTCTTTTATACATTGCAGCGTCTTCTCTTCCTGCTTTAAAAAACTTCTCACAGCTGGCCAGGTAAGCCCGCGGGAGCTGATCATGATCCCGCAGGAAATAGTGTGTTAAGTCGTTGTGTTTAATTCTCTTAGTCATTTGGATCTGGTTCTAATGAAGCATATTTTTCTTTTAGGTTGATGTGCGTTAGCTTTGTCTTTTCTTCATTTAAAGCCGCGTTGCACTGGACGATGGCCTGAAGCATAAACATCATCGCTCCAAATGTTGGTGTGTTTTTTTGTTTACGTGTTCGCAGCTCGTCGTGTGCGCTCACTAGCATTTTTTTAAGTTTTTCAAGTTCAGTCATATATTCCTTTCTAAATTCATCCTATCATCTCCAGGATCAGCTGTCAAGCTTGCTGCTTGAAGCTTGCCGGCCGGATCCCAGATCCCAGGTCCTGTCTGCTAGGTCAAGTGTTTCTGCCCAACAGGACCAGGGATCAGGCGCCAACTGTTACCAGACCTATTTTACAGCGCGCTGATCAGATCAACAGGCATTTATTCGGTGTGATCAATTCACCTATAGGAAATTTTTAAGGCATTTCTATAGCACAGCCACCTACTGATCCCAGATTAGTGATCAAACCCAATGGCTCCCGTACGGAGATTATCTGGCACATACCATCGGATCTTGTCAGGAACTTGTCCACTAAGACCACTAATCAGGGATCAGTTCTGGTTCATAACACAAAGACGGACAGGTGTCGGTGTGATGTGCTACAACCAGAAGTTGTCCCATTATTTAATACTCATAAAATGGTTTAAATAATTAATCCTATTTAATGCTTGACAGTAGAAATGTCAAGTGATAAATTAAAAATAATTAAATAAAGGAGAATAAATGCAAACAAATAAAAAAACAAATCCGGCCGGTGATGCTTTTGATATGGTAAACTCAATTAATAAAGTATCAAGAACCGGATCTTTGTATGGTAAATTATTTGCAATTAAAGATATGCAAATCTATTTACTTGAACAAGAAAAAGTGCTAAAAGAACAAATAGAAAGAGAGGAAAACAATGAGTAGAATAAGACTGAACCAAGAGTACAGAAATAAAATTGCTAACAGAATGAGAGTACACTTGGAACAAGAACCAACCCAAGAAAAAACAAAGTATGATGAACTCAAAGCAGATCAAATTGAGTTAAATGATAATGCGTGGAATATTGCAGAACAAATTGTCAGAAAACATTATACACCAGAAGATGTCAAAATGGCATATCATCTTGAAAATAAATTTGAGAATGTAAATACTATTGCAAAGGATAGTTGTTTCCATTTTCATTATTTAGGTCAAGTAGAAGATAGAGATTATGATGGCAACCCAATAATGAAAGAAGATACTATTGAGGAACATTTTGACTTTCGTTTAGGTGGTGCTTTTGAGGGTAATGATAGCAATTCATATTCCAAAGATGAAAGCTATGGATATGCTTTATATCGTGATGAACTAAAAGCACAAGATAACTGCAACCCAGATATTTTGATTGAACAAGATGGCAAAGAACACAATCCACATAGAACAAAATATACAGACGCAAATAATAAATATCTTGGCGACGAAACCATAGGTTATGGCAAACAATGGAATGAAAAATATCAATTAGATTTAATTGGTAGAGAGTATTGTAGAGATCGTTCTATTGCTTGTAGCCAAGAACAATTTATGATGTTGAAAGAATGGAAACAAGCAAAAGGTCAATTTGTTATTGCACATCATAAGTGGATTAAATCTATTTTAGACCAGATGAAAGAAATTAAAATTGGTTTGAAAGGTTATAAATATCTTGACGAGGCAATCGAGTTATGTACTGAACTTGGATTGAATATTTCTGACGCAGAAATAATCAGAACTAATAGCACCGGCCTTGTTATATATAATCCTAAAAATCTTGCTGATAGGATTAAAGGTATGAAAAACAAAAATACAACTAGAGAGGATAAAATAAAGGCAAGGTTGTTGTATGAAAAACAACAACAACAAAATAGTTAAAAACCCATTTTGGGCATATAAACTATTTACTTAAGGGATAATTTATGGGATTATCCCTTAATAACAGAAAGGTATAAAATGAAAACAGATCAAACATTTACAATCACATTTACAAAGCAGAATGGTGAGAGTACAACTAGAAAAGCAAAATGGACAGATAAGTGTCAAGAGTTTGTTGCACAAGCTGGTCATAAAGTTTTGACTTTTTTAGATTTAGACGCGACTGAACTAGCTGGTGAAGATCAATACAGAAATGCAACTGATAAAATAACGCCTTGGAGTATTAAATGATTTGTATTTCAACAACATTGTTAATCATAATAATTGCGCCGGTAATTGCCGGCGCTTTATATTTTAGGAGTAAAAAATATGAGCGACTATAATTGGTGTCTCGGTCCAAACTGTCATACTAGAGAAACGCAATCACGTGTTAGAGGATCCGGGAATAATAAAGTATTAAGAACTATAAGAATAAAAGTATATTCACCAGAAAGACCAATCATCTACGACTTTTTTTGTAATCAAAGATGTTTGCACGATTATTTAAATAAACACGTGCAAGCTATCGCAGCCATTGCACCTAGACGCGAGCCACTAGAAACACCAATTAAAGTTAATAAAGAAAAGTACGAAGATTATAGAATGAAATACAATGGCAATGGTTATGATAAAGTACCATATCAAGCAACAAGAACTACAATTAAAAGGGTTGACAGTGATAGTCAATAATATAGGATAGTCCAATAACAGAAAGGTATAAAATGACAAATATGAAAGTAAAACAATCAGTAGAATATAATGGCAAGAAATATAAGTTGCCATTTTTAGTTGCTAAAGAGTCATTGACTACTGAAATGGAGACAGTATCAAATCCATTTAGTGGTCAATCAATCGCAATGCCTAGCTTTGCTGTTGCTGTTTATGATGTAATTATGGGCAGTAATTTAATAGCAGAAAAATACGACAGTGTTCACGGATGGGGTTCGGCTCCTGAATGGAAGATAGTTCGTAAAGGTTTAGATTGGTTTAGAAAATACTTCGCCAAAGAATATATGGTTCTGTTAGACTAACCATCAACCAAGGATCCGGCGCTAACGCGCCGGCTCCACTTTCCCTAAATCAAATAGAGATACTAAACCATAAGTTGAATTTCCGGCCGGCCGGACCCCCATCCCCCCTTTTTTTAAAAAGGGGTCCCACTACTTCAGGTTGTATTGCTTGATTTAGAGAGTTAATGGTGGTAAATTCATTTTGAACATCGTAAAAGATGCAAAAATTTTTTAAAAAATTTTTATGAATTTAAATAATATTGATATTAGTAGGCTTCCAGCCGACGTTAGAAAGACTTTTAGACAACTTCAAGTTTTACATGCTGAAAAAAAGATACAAAACAAGGCAAAAGACGATTTTTTAAGCTTCGTTAAGTGCGTTTGGCCCGAGTTTGTTGAAGGCGCGCACCATAGACACATTGCAAAAAAATTCAATGACCTAGCGGAAGGCAAAATTAACCGTTTAATCGTGAATATGCCTCCAAGACACACAAAATCAGAATTTGCGTCTTATCTTTTGCCAGCATGGATGGTGGGCCGTACTCCAAAGTTAAAAATCATTCAAGCAACCCACACTGGAGAGCTTGCAATACGTTTTGGACGTAAAGCAAAGACCTTAATTGACTCTCCTGAGTATAGAAAAATTTTTGAAACTTCACTTAGAGAAGATTCACAAGCTGCAGGACGTTGGGAGACCGCTCAAGGTGGTGAATACTTCGCAGCTGGTGTTGGTGGAGCAATTACAGGTCGTGGTGCTGATCTATTGATCATTGACGACCCACATTCTGAACAAGATGCACTTTCAGCAACTGCAATGGAGAATGCTTACGAGTGGTATACGTCTGGTCCACGTCAACGTCTTCAACCAGGTGGAAAGATAGTTTGCGTTATGACGCGTTGGTCAAAGAAGGATTTAACTGGAATGTTGTTGTCAAAACAAAAGGAAGCTAAAGCTGATCAATGGGAAATTGTCGAATTTCCAGCGATCTTGGACCACGGACCTGAGATAGAACCCGTGTGGCCAGAATATTGGAAATTAGATGAATTAGAAAAAGTTAAAGCCACGTTACCTGTTGGTAAATGGAATGCACAGTGGATGCAACGTCCAACTTCAGAAGAAGGAGCATTAATTAAGCGAGAATGGTGGCGTAAATGGGATAAAGATTATATTCCACCTCTTCAACATGTAATTCAATCTTATGACACTGCGTTTATGAAAAAAGAGACTGCTGACTTTAGTGCAATCACTACTTGGGGTATATTTTACCCAGATCAAGATTCAGGAGCCAATTTAATACTTTTAGATGCCATAAAAGGAAGATTCGAGTTCCCTGAACTTCGAAGAAAGGCACTAGAGCAATATAAATACTGGAATCCAGAGTCAGTTATCGTTGAAGCAAAGGCATCTGGACTACCATTGACCTATGAACTTAGACAGATGGATATACCAGTTATCAGCTTTACACCATCAAAAGGAAATGATAAACATGTTAGAGTAAATACATGTGCACCTCTTTTTGAGTCTGGAATGATATGGGCGCCAGAACAGAACTTTGCAGAAGAGGTTATTGAAGAATGCGCCGCATTCCCACATGGTGATCATGACGACTTAGTTGATGCAACGACCATGGCTGTCATGCGCTTCAGGCAGGGCGGATTAATAAAACACCCCGAAGACTACGTAGAAGAAAAACAAGCGCCTAGGAAAAGAAGTTATTATTAATGCTTAAAAAATTAATAGAAATATTTATCAAAACAAATGGCAGATCACCCAATGCCTTAGAAATGTTACAGCTTAAATTTAAAGCTGCTCAACAATCAGGAAAAGGTCAAATTATTCAATTTCCAAAAGATAGAATTACGGACTGGAGAACACCAAGACCTACTAGTGAATTACAATCAGGAATTATGAAAGCAACAGGATCAAAACCAACTGTTGTTAAAACAGAAGCACAAATAAAATCACAAATAGAAAAACAAAACAAAGAAGCTATTAAAAGATTAAAAAATAAAAAAAAGTGGGATGAGTTTGTAAAAAAGGACCCTTTTGATGGTACGGTTGATTTTGATCCAGAAGATTTAGCAGGCGGCGGTATCGCAGGCATGTTAGGTGAACCAACATACCAGGACGAAGATCATAGGATTCCGTTAAAAGGGGGTAAGACACCAGGAGAGCTAATAGACCACGGTTGGGACGAAGATAATCCTGAACATATGAACTTAATACTAAAATTATTATTAGCAGGAGAAATTCCAAAGTTTGCAGACGGCGGAAGAATTGGATTTAAACTTGGTGGAATAGATAAAGCAAGAAGAGCATTTTTAAAAATGATGGGAGCAGGAGCTGCAGGAGTGGGCGCTGCTAAATCTGGATTATTAAGTATATTCAAAGGCAGTAAATCAGCTGCAGTAAAAGATCTAACTCAAGTTCCAATTCAAAATGCAGAAGGCATGCCATCATGGTTCAAGCCCCTTGTAAATAGAGTTATTAAAGAAGGTACCGATATAACTAAACTACCGCCGAATAAAGGTGGAGCATATTTGGACAGACAAATAGTTCATGAAATTAACTTAGATAAAGGATATAATTTAAAAGACTTTTCTAATGTTTTAGGAGAGACAACAAAATTACGTTTAGCAAAAGAAAAGATTGGAACACAAGATATTAAAAAACTTTTAAAAAGTGATTTGGCTGAAGAAAAAAAGCAAGTAATAAGAGTTTATCAAAATTTAGATGATCAAACTATTAACGTTGAATATAAATCAGCTGACAATATGGGTGGTGTTGATGATGCAGTTCACTTAGAATATAGAGCACCTCAAGATATATATGACACTGGACCTGCGTCTGTTATGTCTAAAGAATATCAAGCAACAAAAAAAGCATCGGGTCAGTACCCTACAAAATCAAAACCAGAATTTGAAGCACATGAAGCTTATCCACTTCAAGATCCTAAAGATTATAAATATGTAACTTTTGAAGGTGATAATACAGTATCAAATGTTGATGATTTATTCAGTGATACAAGTGCCTTGAAGCAGTTTGGAACTAATAAAGCTTTAACTAAAAAAGAATTAGCAATAGCTAAACAAAAACGACAACAAGTTAAAAAAATAAATGAGAATCCATCGGAGGAATTAGCTGGTTCTGGTCCAGATTATGATGATTATGCATCAGGCGGCCGTGTTCCGTTAGTCGGGGGTGGTATTGCATTAAAAATTCTAGCTATTTTAAAAAATCCTAAAAAAATTAGAGCAGCAGTAGATGATATTTTTCCAACAGGAGATTATAAATACGATGCACAAATGGCAGCAGAATCTTTAGTTGAAAATAATCCAAAAGTTTTTGGTGGTAAATTAATGGATGATCTCGATGATGCGACACGATCTGAAGTTTATGGAGCAGTTATCGGTCCCATTCAACAGAATGCGCTTATGGTTTCAAGAATGAAAAAAGCAAGTAAGCCAACTAAAACTTTAGAAGGAATTGAAAAAACAGGAACTATAAATATTTCTGATCCAAACGTTGCTGACGAATTTGCAAGATTCATGAAAGAAACTGATCCTAAAGGACATAAAAAAATAGAAGAAATAGTAGAAATTACTAATTTTGATCCTAAAGGCAAAAAACCACACGCATCAGGCGGCCGTGTTTCGTTATCCAAGGGTGGTCTTGCAGGAATGTTGGGCGAATGAGCATACTAGATTACATAGAAAAAATGAAAGAAATGTACGAGGGTGATAGAATCACGGCTCAGGAACCACGGAACATGGATCAAGCTGCTTTAGTAGATGAACTAGAACCAGGTGCACTTAAAGATGAGATGAAAGGTAATTTCGACCCATCTCAAGAAACACACGAAGAGTAT
>VTLG01012109.1_pt1 | contig 10108 bp, 11 predicted proteins | sample 4694571 | NCBI WGS metagenome assembly VTLG01 (sample SAMN12604809, study PRJNA352737) | marine metagenome | biome: ENVO:00000447; feature: ENVO:00000209|ENVO:00000569|ENVO:01000036; material: ENVO:00002151; isolation source: viral sequences binned using virsorter ... | reverse complement strand
TCTCGTTTACTTCTTGAGAGGCAATAGTAAATTGAAATGGATCGGTAGCTACAGAGTCCCCTATAAAGTCAACATGACTCCCTATAGCGTTGGCATCGCCATCAGCGCTATACCTTGTTTCAGTAAAATGAAAAAAGTTTCCTGTCATCGATCCATATAAAGTATCAGGACTAAGAATAGTACCACCATAAATAAGTCTTTGTTCAAAAATTGAAATGGTACGTGGAAAGCCCTGATAATTGTTAAAAGAACTTTCATTCCAATTATCCGTGTTAAAGCCATGGGTAACGCTAGGACCAACTTTAGAATAATCTGTAGCAATAACTGTAGAAATAAATTTTGGGTTTATCGTAACACCAGATCCTGAAGCTGATAAAGCGGTTCCTGCTCTAGCATTTGCAAGGGTCGAAGCTAGTTTTATGTCGTTAGCCCCTACTCTTATAATATAATAGTCAATTGTAGAAGAAAGACCACCAGGAATAGTGCCAGATAATCTAACGATATCGCCTGTCAACAATCCGTGCGATGTTGAGTTTAATTGGTTAGTAGTAAAAGTTCCACTAAAAGCCGCTGGTATACTAGCCGAATTTATTTTAAATAAATTGTGGTTACTACCGTTTTTAGTACGAAAAAAAGCTTCTTTATGGTTAGCAGTAGCATCAGCCGCAAAGAAAGGAACTAGGTTAGTCCCAGAAGAATCATCCTTCATTGCTATCGTAACGGTAGTAGTAGCCCCACTAACATGGGCGTGTTTACCAGCGTCTACGTTAGCATCTTTAAAAGGAGTAAAAAAAGTTTTCTCTGGATTAGTCGTCCAAAAATAATCTTCTATATCCTTTATAAAAAACGTATTTGTATCTGTCCTAGCTACAACTAGAGGCTTCATTCTACCAGAACTATGAGTGATAATGAACAAGTCAGCACTTTGAGCGTAGTTGAACTTATTAACTTCCGTAGTAAGATTCGATAGACCACGACCTGATATCGTAATGTTTTTAGATGTAGCAAGGTCCGTTGGATCGTCCTTGCTTGTGGTAATACTTGCTAAGTTCCCATCAGGATCATAGATTTGAAACTTTAGAGAAGTAGTAGAAAGTATTTCAATAGATATGACATAAGATTCTGTCTTACTAAAAATAAACGGATAAAGTCCTATATAGCTAGTACTTGCTGCTGGTGAAAAATCTTTTACGTGCCTAGACCCCATTCGTCTAGCGACACCGCCCTGACGAAAGGTAATAAAATTTTGTAAGGTATCTACGCCTCTAGTATATTCTTCAAGGTCAGTCCTTCCATCTAAACGAGGATGTAACTCACCACTTGAAAAGGCATTTTGTACATACCTATATTTCATAGTCTAGCCTCAATAAATGAATCGTCAGTTAGCTCCGGTGGCGTTCCTTCCTGAGCGTCATAGCTTCTAGCAAATGCTAAATGTTTTTCATACTGCTGAGTCATCAAAGATGACAACGTAGTTGATTGAACTAAACTGTAAGAGAGGTCAGCCGCTAGCCGCAAAGCTAAGGCTTCAATAAAAAAGCTATCAAACTCCGCTGGTGCTGTTACTCTTTTTATATAACGTGCTTTAACTGTTGCACTATCTGTAAGAAGTTTGTTTCCTTCCTGCTTCCACTCAATAGTCTCATCAGATAAATTTAAAATCCTTAAACAGTCTGAAGGAATAGAGAAGTGGTAAGTATAACCAAAAGCAGGAGTAGTCGATAACTGAGAAAACTCTGCTCTTGTAATAGCAAAGTTCCAAGGATGACTTCTTAATACTTCATCTCTAACTTTACTATATTGCTCATTACATAGCTGAGCACGTTTATTTGTTTCAGTTAAGGAGTTAATCCTATCAGCACCTATCTTGATAAGCGCACTATTACAAATTGAAGTTTCAGTAGTCGTTAGAGACATAAATCACCTTTAAAAAAGAAAGGGGCCGAAGCCCCTATCATTAATCCATTACGTAAAAAACTGCTAAAGCAATTTCAGCAGCAGATCCGGTGTTTGTTGCACCTTTTCTAACTGTAACCTGGCATTCGGCTGCAAATTTTTTGTTAATCCCTACAGGGTTAACAGTTGAAACTTCCATACCGTTAGATCCAGCAGCGTTGACAGCAAGTTCATTAAAAAACCCATCAGTATCTTCGCTTTCTACTGCATCGTCTGAAGCAAGCCAGCCAATGTCAAGAGTTCCACTGTTGCCATGGGCACCGTGCTTAACTCTAACATCAAGAACTCTAGCGCCCTTAGGAATTTTCATTAAATAAATAACGTCACTTCCAATTGCACCTGTAGTTGTATACGTATCGTACGCAACCCTAACTCGTCCCATTTGCTCACCAGCAGGAATCTTTTCTGCTGGGATATTTACATATTGTTTGGTGTAATTAACACCGTATAAATCAGCCATTATTTACCCCCTCTTATGATTCGTTACAAAGAATTTCTACTACTTTGTTCTCTTCCATTCTAGTAGCACCAATACCCATACAAGCATAAACTTGAGTAGAGTAAGACTTATCAGCCCTTTCAGAAATCTTACCAGTAACGTCTTTAGCAGTAGCAAGAAGTAGTCCGTCTTGTGCCCAAGCAAAACATCTTCTACTGTTGTCTGCAAAAGTTTGTGAACCAGAACCGTAAGCCCCTGTGTCTTTGTTATAACTTGGCCCAGTAGCTAAAATGGCTAGTCTTTCAGTTCGGATAAACTTAAATCCTAGGAAAGTATCAATCTCACCTTGAACCAAAGCTTTAACACTGTTGAAGTCAGCACTTGTAATAGAAGTTTCACCTAAAAGGCTGTTCAACTGAGAAGAACCGATAGCGATGTATCTTGGAATAGATTCATCAACATCGTTAGCGTCAAACTTCTCTTTTACTTTTCTAAGAGTTTGAAGGTTTAGGTTGTTACCTGTAGTAGTCGTACCGTCAAAAGCAGCGACTTTGTTAGCGTTAGCTAGAGCTACTGTAGAAGAACCTTCTTCTCCCCCATATGCGTTGCCAAGAGCATTCTCTATGATCACGTCATCTTTAGCTCTACCAAGTGCCCACATAGCAGCTTGAGCATAGTCAGAAGTTGGATCGATCAACATTCTGAGTTTGTCAGCATCGTCAATTAGATCTGCCCACTCGTAGTCTACTAGAGTAACTCTACGTCTACTATGAGGAGTATCTAGTTGAGGAGTGTCAGCGTGACGAGAAGTTCTTTTCTGAGCAGTAACCGCACCGATTCTGTCATAAAAAGCACTCTTACCTCTTTGGCTTTCATTTCTTACGAAAGGAGCAAGCCTAGATCCTTTCTGCTGAGAAAGATGAAAAACGTTTGCGCTAAACTGCTTAACAAACGCTGTAGTAATTTCAGAACTCATATTTTTCTCCATTACTAAAGTTAATATTAAATGTTGTTTGGTGAATTGCCCTGAAATTACAGGATTCGAATTGAGCACCAAAAGGTGAGGTCTTTTCAGATTATCTCGTGCTCAATTCTATAATAATGAAATTTGGAGTAGCGTCAAGCTAAATGCTCAAAAAGCTTACTAACTTCTGCGACTGCATTAGTATGGTTTGGATGGTATTTATCGTGGTAAGGATGTTTTTTATCTGCCATTACACTATTAATTTGTGTCTGAGCGTCCTGCGGAGTCATGCCAAAGTTAGTTTGCCCACCGTCTTTAAACGCATCTTCTGACAAAGTTTCCCCAATCTTAGCAAATGTTTTTATAAGATTAGGATTGTTGCCAAGACCAGTCTCTTCTAAATACTCAACTAATTCTTCATTACCGTAGTGGGCAACTCCAGCTTGCGCAGCTTTTAGTTTGGAATCATACGCTGACCCCCACTCTGACTTTAAGCTATCGACTGCTTGCTGCTCTGTTGCTTGCTTCTGATTAACTTGATCTTGAACAATTTTCTCACTAGCTTCGTTATACCAATCAAATAATTTCTGAGCTTGTGTAGGTAACACACCAGCACCGTGAGCAGCTTGTTTAAAGTTATCAAAAAACTCTTTATCAACTTCTTTGTCATTAACCGCTATCTCATACTTATCAGGTGACTCAGGTAAGCCTAGCTTAGTAAAAACATCTTTCCATTCGTTCTCTTCAGCGTACTTGTTAGGTACGATAATCTTATCTGCACCTATCATCTTCTGAGCATTAACATAACTCTTAGCTAAGTTATCTACTGTCTGAATTGCTTGCATACTAGGATCTTGCTTCACATCTTCTGGTAAAGCGTCCTTCCAATTTGCTTCTGCTTCGTTAAGGGTAGTCTCTTCCCCACTCGTCTCCGTATTCTCTGTCATACTGTAAACCTTCCTCTATTTGTTCAAGTAACTTCTTTTCATCAGTTTGTAATATAGACAAAATCCTAAGGGCACTATTTCTTTGCCCTTCTCTCAACGCTGTTTCATGTGGGTTATCACAATACACACTTCCTAAAACAAAACTGTTTCGTAGGATATCCCATAGGACACGCTTACCAGCTTCAGAAGTGAATACAGTTTTGTAGTCAGAAGTAACATCTAACTGTTTAGTAGAGACTTTTTTTCTGGCCATTAAGCGCCCTGTTGTTGTTGCATAAGCGGTGCTGCTTTGTTAGCTACATCAGCCATTTGCTGAGCCTGTTGCATCGCTGCCATTTCTTGTTGTTGCTGCTGGCGTTCTACTCTATCTTGAACAACATCGTCAAATGGACGAAGCACTTGCTCTGGTAGTCCGTAAGCTTTAGCTACATATCTTAGCAACAAGTCGCCATTAACATTATCAATAATCTCAGGCTGAAGCTGAATCATTGGACCGATAACATTCATGACTTTAACAAGAACGTCAGCATCAGCACTCCGCTGTGCTTTTGCTATTTTTGAACTATATTGAACTTGAATATTTCTTTCTTGTAAAACTTCTGGAATCTCAGAAAACATATTCTTTCTCATCATTATGTTAAAGATTCTGTTTACCAATGGTTTCAAAAGTTCGTAGTGCTGACGACCAAGTACAGGACCAAGAAGCCTAAGCTTCTCTTCTGTTCTCTGAGAAACCTCAGTCGCAGTCATTTGAGGACCAACATTAAGCTGAAGCTGATCAATAAAGAAAGCTTCTCTAATTCTTCTGTTAATCTGTTCTATAAACTGAATACCAAAGTCAATCCTACTACCAGTTTGCAATGGAACAATTGGCTGAGACCCTGGACGATAAAAATTAATTCCACCTGGCGCTGTTTTTAAAGGTAAAGTATAGCCATCGTCAGGTGCTAATAAAGGAGGATCTACTATTTTCTGAGCAGATCTAATAGTTGTTTTCGTTACTACGTTTGTCATCTTGATGTCAGCGAGCGCCTTCATCGTAGGACTACGGCCATAAACTTCCCCTGCTATTTTTGTCCATCTAGGAACAACATAAGGAAATTCTTTAAACCCACCCTGCTGCAAATACATCTTACGATTTTTTAAAATGTATATACTCTTAAACCCAAACCCTTTCTTATCAAACTCATCGTCTTTGTCTACAGGTTCAACAATATGGAGGATGTCATACTTTTGATTGTCGTTACCCTTAAGCAAGTTCTCTAGCTGGGCATCAAACGTCTCCGTTCCAAACATGTCAGCAATCTGCCTAATGTCCATCTTGAAGATTCTGTAAACTGTATTGACCTTGCTATGCGCATCCTCTCTTATATAGGCTTCATAGATCGGTCTAGTTTGGACCCTTATAACTTCTTCATCGTCCTCTTCAACACGCATTAAGCCTGTCCCAAAGACCCCTAAATCCACATATAATTCATGGATGTGAGTATGAAAGTTTGATCCGTTGATGACGTTATGCATTCGCTTAACAGTATCTTGTAACCACAAGCGAACTTCGTCATCCATATCAAGCGAGTCATCACCTGTTGTTAACTCAAACCAGTTAGTCGCACTGTTAGTTAACATACTGTGAAGGGCAGAAGAGAGAAGTTCGTTAGAGTGTATGGCCGTACTCTCAAACACTTTAGAAAACTTCTTCTCACCTGGCGTCCTCGTTTGATAAACATCATCCTTACGAGGTAAGGCAAACTGAGCACACTCTTCCCAATGGGAATCCCAATTCATCCTATCTGCTTTTAACATCTCAAACTTTTTTATATACTCAATCGCCATTGCTACATCCTTTTAGTAAGAACTGTCTGCTTTCTGCCAGGTCTTAATCTACCCCGCTCAATTGCTCCTAGTCTAGCCTGACTTCCTTTATAAAGACCTTCAATTCTTTTTCTTTGTGAAGCAGTCATAGAAGCGTACTCTGCTTCTCTTGATCTAGCTGCGCCTGGATCTGCTAACGTAGCTTTTTCTGACATAGCAACAGGCTTAGCGGCTTCTAGCTCAGCCCGAGTTTTCCCTGTTAACTCTGTCTCCATTTTAGCAAAAGCTTCAATATCTTTAGGGTCAAACTTTTGATAGTCAGCTACTCTTCCTGTTTGAAAAAGATCTCTTTTTCTTTGCTGAGCTTGAGTCACTCCTATAAGCTTACCACCTTCTTGACCAAATGTTTTAATAGCTCCTGCAATTACCCCTGTAGTTGGATTAAGGACTTGATCTACTACCTTAGTCACTGCACTCATATCTATCTCCTATAATTCAAATATATCATATTCACTCTGCGCTTCCCGATAATTAGTCAGCAGTTCCGATTGTACTCTTTGTGATTCCGGTCGTACACCCATTGCTAAATACCTAAACGCATCAGCCCCATGAGAAGCCCAGTTGTGTTTAGGCTTTTCCATGAATATCTGATTCTTAGCATCCCACTTTCTTTCATACGCCATCAAAGCAGTAATACCCCTCTCACACTTCTCTTTATCAAACCAACATTTACTAAGGATCGTTCTAACTGCATTGATCCCATCATCCACTTTCCATCTTGGTAAAATATATAATCGTGTTAGTCCTAAAGTACGCAATGTCTCTTGTCTACTTTTACCAGTACCCAACTCTCTAGCACTAGCATCATGAGGCAAGATATGCTCTCTATAAGTATAAGGCTTTTTATTAATTTCCGAAACAAACCAATCAAGCCCCTTACCCGACATCTCGATGTAATCAATCAAGTGATATTCATGACCAACCGTTTGCAAAAACCAAATAGCAGTTGTATCACCTATTCCCAGATCCCAGTACGTATCGACATAGCAGGCGCTATCGTATGGTACGCTAGTAATACGTCCCTCGCTTTCTGCTGATAGCATTTGCTTTTGGTAATATGCGCCTGTGTTAGCGGCTGTAAAGCTGCACTCAAACTCTTGGAGGTACTCCTCCTCACTCATTTCATCTTTTGCAGCTTTAAGCTCATAGTCGGAAAGAACTTTTGTCTGTGAAGCTCTATACGTGCAGACATACCATTCTTTATTTTTTTTCGCTTTGTTATAAAGATCAAAAAAATGATTTTGACCCTTAGGTGTCCCGAGAAAAATCGCCCAGCCCGAACGGTCAGCAAGCGCAGGACGCACGACTTGCCCCCAGATTGTAGGGTCACAGACTGCAAATTCGTCGAGTACAACGCCATCGAGATAGATCCCCCTTATAGTGTCAGGGTTCTCAGAACCAAGAAGCATAAATCTTATTTTATCTTTCGAGCTCGGTCTAGGAATATCTACACGAAGCTCAGCTTCATTAGGTTTTGCCCCAGGTATGTCCTTCGTATATTCCTTCAAGTATTCCCATGCAATCCTTTTGGCCTGACCGTAGGTCGGTGCTATGTAAGCATATTGGGGGTTTTTTAAAGAGCAGCGTAAAGCCCGATCGATTGACTCGTTTATAGAGAGCACAGTTTTTCCAAAACGTCTATGCAGAACCAGCACATTAAAACGCTTCATGCTAAAGTGAATAACTTTTTGCAAAGGTCTGGGATTGTATCCGGTAGAAACTTTTTTAATTCTATCGTCAGGTATTACAGTCAATATCGTGTCTCCTACCGCATTCACATTTATGGATAACAGGGAATGTTTCCGATAGCGTTTTATATTTAAACATCACATGTACGCCAACAAAACAAAGCACTCTACTAATCTTCTTCTTTATAAATAAGGCCATGCTTACTCACCTTGTAAAGGTAATAGCCGATTAGGTTATCTTTATCTTCTTCCTCAGCACCATCCCATAGACATAGATAGTCCGCTACTTCCTCATCAGGAAGAACGTCCATCATCACTATCTTGTGAATGTTGTTCTTCTGTATAAGTAATAGTCTCACCGCTGCCATCAATATTAGTGTAGTCGGCTTCAACTGGTTCGTCTCGTTTAATGCCAGTGTCAATTACTATCTGCAAAGGGTTGTCCTCATCAGCAGCTATCACACTTTTAGGCGAGTATTTTTGTGGGTTAGCTTTTTCTGCAAGCCATTTGTATGAATCAACTCTTAACCTAGCACCAGGTACTTCATCTTTAGGTAAGTTGTTAGCGTCAGCAATCTCTTGGATCTTATCGATAAAATTATCCGCAGCATCCTTTCGGGCTTGTTCTAATTTTTCTCTAAAATCTATGTGGTTGCTACGCCAACTATAAATAGTTGTCACGTCTTTGATCGGCAATCTTTGAGCTATTTCTTTTAGCGTGATTCCTTGACGGACCAGCAAGCAAACTGCATCTCCTATGTCGGGTCTATACCGACTAGTGATTTGAGTTAGGTCGCCATACTCAGCAGGCGTCTTGGCTTGGATTGCATCTTGATTTCTTTTTGTTAGCTTCATTCAACTTATTTAGTTTAGTTTTTGCATTTTGTCTATTATATGTAATGTTATGCGTTAAAGTATTTCAGATTTTACTCCTCGGTGTGACAGGGGACATATACGTAATATAAACTTTACATGATTTGGGGGTACACCCCCTAAGCAAACTTCATTTACACCATCGTCTTTTTATATACATAGCACTGCAACCTAAAGATTTTCTTAAGGCTAATTTAAGTGAGCCGCTGACCTAAGGGCGGTCTTTAGTTTGTCTTAAGATTAGCTTAAGGATCTGGAGCCAGTGACTTATCTTAAGGTTGTCTTAAGGTAAATATTAATGTTTTCTTAAGGTACGTTGTTACTGCTTTGTGTTATAATAATTATATAATAATCATTAATAAGGGGGGCAGCATGAAAACAGATCCTATTATTCCAGTCATTTGTTTTTTAGGGCTTATAATATTAAGTTTAATTTATGGTGAGATAGTTCTTAAAATAATTGTTTTATCGCCTGTTATCTTTATTCTTTTAGGCTTTATTATCGCACCTATCATCAAGGTTTTGGAATATTTTAAAGTCGTCAAAAAGTAGGAAGGTTAAACGTTGTTTATGATAAATATCAGCTAAAATAGCTTTCTTACATCACCACAATTTAGGCTTTTTGTACCTTTGTTACTTGTTACCCTTTATTTCAAAACTTTTCTGAGAAATTCTAGAAATTTCTAATTTTTTAAAAAACCTATACGCTATTCTATTATACTTATAACTATAATAAAGTAACATAGTAACAAATAGTAATTTCTTTAATAAAAATCTAAGCTTTGCCACGCACCAGAAACAGAAACAAAAAGGTACAGTTACCCTTTTTAACGGTAACAACTAAAGCACTGCAAGCATTGCATACATGCCAATGCGTACCACAAAAACGTGGCACAACACACAAAACATTTTATTAAAAGAGTAACACGTTACCCTTACGGTAACACGTTAACGCACTGAAAACCCTCATTTTTCTTACATCTATTTTGTAAAAATTACTCACAGCATTGACCCTAATGTAACGCTACGCTATAATAAAGCTAAAAGCATTATATAAGGAGACTGAATAATGATTAAATTACTTGTACTTATAACGCTACCCATAATTTTTATTGGACACCCTATAGCATTAACACCATTGTTTCTTTTGATGTTAGTCGGTGCCTACGAGTAAAAAAATTTGGCTTTAGGTGCGACTTATTACTATTTATCTGTTATCAAGCGATAACAAAAGGAAACAAATGAACCCAATAATTAGTAAATACTACTACATTTTATTCGGTAAAAATTACCCACCCCTAACGGAAGCTGAAGTATTAGCCGAAATTTATGATAGAAACCCACTTGCATATGAACAAATTATAGAACT
>VTLG01003361.1_pt1 | contig 10109 bp, 12 predicted proteins | sample 4694571 | NCBI WGS metagenome assembly VTLG01 (sample SAMN12604809, study PRJNA352737) | marine metagenome | biome: ENVO:00000447; feature: ENVO:00000209|ENVO:00000569|ENVO:01000036; material: ENVO:00002151; isolation source: viral sequences binned using virsorter ... | reverse complement strand
ATAGTAATCCTGGGTTCATTTCATCTGATTTGGATTATAAGGAGTTATCTTTCACTGCAGAAAATCTACCTAAGTTTATTGCTTATAGAATTAAGATTGTTCTTGCTTCTAAAAATCAAGTTTATGTGCCAAGAATTTCTGCCCTTAGAGTTCTTACTTTAGCGTAATATGGAATTTGTAAAAGTTAAGGATCATGAAAATTTAGTTAGAGATCCTCTATCAAACGGTATTATTAATACCAATAATTCAGACTATGATGAGTATATTGCTCGTCGTGATGCTGCTAAAGTGCAAAAGGAGAAATCTTCTACTATGGAAGAAGATCTTGCTAATTTAAAAGGTGAAATTAATGAAATCAAATCTTTACTTAAGGAATTAGTACATGGCAACTAAGAAGTTTACTTTTGACCCAGACGCTGGTGTTGCATATGGTGCTAATCTAGTAGTTACTACTGGTGCAGACTTTAGACAACATTTTGAAGTAGAAAATCTTTCTAATGGTAATTTTGATTTCTATACTGGTTCTGCTGGTGTAGGTAATACTTGGACTGGTACTGGTGCAATGGTTAAAAGCGTTGCTATTGGTGCATCATATAGTACTGCTGATGCAACATTTACTGTTGGATTCACAAGTGCTTCTGATGGTAAATTCATTGCTTCCTTAACTGCTGCTCAAACAAGAAATTTAAATGAAGGAAGATATGTATATGATATTAATGTCAGTTCAGGAGCAACAGTTTATAGAATTGTTAGCGGAAATGTAATGGTTAACCAAGGCATTTCTACTGCTCTATAAATATTAAAACAGAGGTACTGTATAAATGGCTCAACCATCCACTCGTCAAGAACTTGTTACTTACTGCAAGAGGCAGTTGGGTGCTCCTGTGCTGGAGATTAATGTTGCCGATGAGCAGATAGATGATATTCTAGATGATTCTATTCAGTATTTTCAAGAAAGACATTTTGATGGAACCATCCAAATGTTTATGAAGTATAAGGTAACTGATGAAGATATTAAAAGAGGAAGGGCAAGAGAAGGTAGAACTGATAATATAGGAATAGTTACAACAACAGCAACATCAACTATTGACGGTGGTACTACTAGTTTTAGTTGGACAGAGACTAGTAACTATCTTCAGGTTCCACCATCAGTTATTGGTGTAACAAAGGTAATGCATTTTGATGGTGCTAATACTGTTACAAATAACATGTTCAGTGTTAAATATCAGATGTTCTTGAATGATATTTACTATTGGGGTTCTACTGAAATTTTGACATATGCAATGGTTAAGACATTCCTTGAGGATCTTGACTTTGCATTAACCACACAGAAACAGATAAGATTTAACCAGAGAATGGATAGGTTATATCTTGATATTGATTGGTCAAGTCTTAGGGCAGATGATTTTATAATAATGGAATGTTATAGAGCATTGCATCCAGATGATTATGCCAGAGTCTGGAATGATTCATTCTTAAAACGATATACCACTGCTAAGATTAAGAGGCAATGGGGACAGAATTTACTTAAGTTCCAGGGAGTTAAGTTACCTGGTGGGGTTGAGTTAAATGGTAGACAAATGTATGATGATGCAGAGAAAGAACTCGAAGTCATCAGGGAGCAAATGTCTAATACTTACGAACTTCCACCATTAGACATGATAGGATAATGTTATGGTACTTAACCCGTTTTTTCAACAAGGATCAAAGAGTGAACAAAGTTTAGTTCAATCGCTCATTAATGAGCAGTTGAAAATTTATGGTGTTGATGTACATTTTATGCCTAGGACGTATGTTTCGTCCGATTCAGTATTAAGAGAAGTAACTGCATCATCATTTAAAGATGCATATCCTATAGAAGCATATATTGATAACTTTGATGGATATGGAGACAATCCTACATTACTAACAAAGTTTGGTATTGAAGCAACAAATGAGGTAACTTTAATTATTTCTAAGGAGAGGTTTGAGACTTACATTTCTCCTTTGATGAAGAATGAATCTAATATTAAATTATCAACTAGACCGAAGGAAGGAGATTTAATTTACTTCCCATTAGGAGATCGTCTATTTGAAATCAAGTATGTAGAGCATGAAAAACCATTTTATCAATTAAGAAATACTTATGTTTATGAACTTCGTTGTGAACTCTTCCGTTACGAAGACGAAGTTATCGATACTGGTGTTGATGAAATTGATGATACTCTAGAAGCAACAGAAGGTGTAGATGGTGAAGATTATGTAATTGGAACCACTCAGAAACTCACTCTTGTTGGAGACGCAGAGCAAGCAACTGCTGTTACTACACAAGTACATGGTGGTATTCAGTTTATTGATATAACCAATAGAGGTCACAGTTACACTCAACCTCCAAGAGTAGCAATCTCTTCTGCTCCTGCAGGTGGAGTAACTGGTGTAGGTACTGCATATCTCCTTGGGGGAATTGTTGTATGTTCTGGTGCTGCTGCTCCCAACAGTAATAAGAGTGTTGTACAGAATGCTTACTTAGTCAATCCAGGTTCTGGATATACTAGTGGACCTGCAATTAATTTCTTTACCAATAATGCGGATGGTGGAGGAACAGGTGCTGCTGCTACATCAGTAATGGCAAATGGTACTATTGGTATCGTTACTATTACTGGAGGTGGTTCTGGATATACTACATCACCAACCATTACCTTTACAGGTCTCTCAACGGTCTCTGCTGCCGCTACAGCAGTCGTAAGCACCGCAGGTACTATATCTGCTATTCACATCACTAATGCTGGTGCTGGTTACACTACACCACCAACAATTAGTATTGCTACTCCAACAGGTACAAGTACTGGAACCTTTGTATTCAATGAAATTGTAACTGGTGGAACAAGTGGTGCTACTGCAAGAGTAAGAACATGGAACTCTGTATCTAGTGAAATAGAGATATCTAATGTTGATGGAACATTCTTAAAAGAAGAGACTCTTACAGGTGCTTCATCAGGTGCATCTCGTGTTGTAAGGTTAATTGACCTAACTAACTATGATGATGGATTTGGTGATAATGATGTCTTTGAGACGGAAGCAGATGATATTCTAGACTTCTCTGAAGGCAATCCATTCGGTACTCCATAAATAAAATGTCAGGTCTATAACTATGTTTGAATATTTTTATAACGAAATCTTTAGAAAGACAATTATTGCTTTTGGTACTCTCTTTAATGATATCTCCATTAAGCAAGAAGATTCTACTGTGAAAGTTCCTTTGGCATATGGACCTACACAAAAGTTTTTAGCAAGATTAGAAGAATCCCCAGACCTTAGTAAAAGAACCTCATTGACGTTACCAAGAATGTCATTTGAGTTTACTGGTCTTACATATGACTCTTCTAGAAAAGTAACTACAACCCAACAGATTGCGGTTAAGGATCCTAATGATGGAGCAGTTACTAAGAAGGCATATATGCCAGTTCCTTATAGTATGCAATTTGAGTTGAGTATCATGACGAAACTTAATGATGATGCATTACAGATTGTAGAACAAATATTACCATATTTCCAACCATCATATAATTTGACGGTACAATTAGTATCATCAATGAAGGAGAAAAGAGATATTCCAATCATCCTAGAAAATGTTACAATGGATGATCAATATGAAGGAAACTTTACTAGTCGTAGAGTTTTGCTTTATACAATGAGATTTAGTGCTAAGACATACCTATTTGGACCTGTTACTACTGCTACCAAGGATGTTATCAGAAAGGCAAGTGTCAGATACCTTGCTGGTGGTTCCAAGAGTACGGAAAGAGATGTTACATATTCTGTTACTCCAAGAGCAACTAAGGATTATACAGGTGATGTCCTTACAAATCTCGCAGAGGATATTGATTTAGGAGCAACAACTATTAATGTAGTTGATGGTAGTGCTCTTACTGTTAAGACTTATATTGATATTGATGATGAAGAATTATACATCACCAAAATTACTGGTAATAAAATTACCGTTGAAAGAGGTAAGGATGGTAGGACTGCTGCATCGCACTTAAATGGAGCAGAGATTAAGGGTATTACTGATGCAGATGATGCATTAGTTGAGATGGGTGATGACTTTGGATTCAGTGGTGAATACACATGAAGATGACGAACTTAGATGATGCTTTTAATGTAGAGGTATCTGATACCCCTGAAGGTGGTTGTGCCACTAGAAAGGATCAACTTACTAATGTAAGTAATGTTGGGATTACACCTGAACAGAAACCTGACAGATTTACTAAGACGGATATTGATAAGGACTATGAGTATACTCGTGGTAATCTTTACAGTATTATAGAGAAGGGTCAAGAAGCAATTAATGGTATTCTTGAACTCGCTCAAGAAAGTGAGATGCCAAGAGCATATGAAGTTGCTGGTCAGTTAATTAAGAGTGTTTCTGATGCAACTGATAAGTTAATGGATTTACAGAAGAAATTAAAGGATGTAGAAGAAGAGAAGCAATCTAAAGGACCATCTACTGTTAATAATGCACTGTTTGTTGGTTCAACAGCAGAACTACAAAAACTATTAAAGTCTGGACTACCGAAACAATCTAAATAACTTTGAGAGAGGAATCTCAAAGTACTTTAGAGTATCCATAAAATGTCGGACCAGTTACCGTCGATAGATAATTTACCAGAGAGTGAATTACCCTCAGTCGATGAATTTATAAAAGAAGAACAAGAATTACCTTCAATTGATGAGTTCGTTGAAAAGGAAGAAGAAGTTATAGAAGAAAAGAGTTGTGGTGAAGGAGAATATTTTTGTAATGATGAACAGAAATGCAAACCTATTCCTAAAGGACATAAAGTTCTAGAAGATGGAGAACTAGTCAAGGAAGAGGCAGACCTCACAGAAATATTACGTTTAATTAATAATGTCAGAAAGGATATCCCTGATATCCCTGAGATAAAGTATTACGACGAAGAATTAGAGAAATTAACAGAGCAGATTGGATATCTGTCAGCAGAATTACAGGCTATTCCTGAACCTCCAGAGATACCAGAAATAAAATATTATGATGATGAGATTGCTTCCTTAAGAGAAGAAATAAATCAGAATGCTGCTGATATACCAGAGATAAAATATTATGATGAACAAGTAAATGACCTTGAGGAGAAGATTAAGGTTATTAAGGAAGATATTGTAAATCTTCCTGAACCAAAGTATTATGAGACAGATTTAGAATCTCTTAAAGAAGACATTCTTGCAGTAAAAGAATCCATACCTGTATTTCCAAAGTGGGTTAATGAGGTTAACCAAGTCCCAGACTTCTCTTGGATTGGTAAGACCTTTGGTGTAATTGATGATGACTTCAGTAAGGTCAATGACCATATTAATGACCTTAAGGATAAGTTTGATGATGACCTCCTTCATTTGACAGAAGACCTTGATAAGAAAAACTTCGAGCAGAAGGTTGTTAGTGATAAAGTAATTGATGATTTAAAAGAAGCAAAGGATAACATATACAAGGAGTTAAGAGAGGCTTCTTTAAGGATAAATGATTCGAGACATCAATTTAAGAATGATGATAGATTATTAAAGAAGGATATACTTAGTAGGTTAAATGTATTAAAGCAAAGAATAGAAGCAGAAGTTAAGGAATTCAATAGAAAGAATACCGAAACCAAGGATGTCTTTGATGGATACTTCACTGCTTTAACCGAAGAGATTGAAAACCTTCCAAAAGTAAAATATTATGATGAAGATATTAAGGAAGTTAGAAAAGAATTTAATATAGGTTTAGATTCTCTTAAGATTCTTGTTGAAGAGATTAAAGGTAAGCAAGAAGTTTTAAAAGAAGAAGTAAATAATCGTCCTATTCAACCTGATCCTGAAGAGAGTAATACTGACCCTCTTACACCAACTGACCAAAACTTTGCTACTCACGAAGACCTAGCAAAGCATTATAAGTTATTTGTTAATAGAATTCAGCAGCAGTTATATACCATTGGTGGCGGTGGTGCAGGGTTTATTAAAGACCTTGATGATGTAAGTTTTGAACAGAATGATAATGAGTTATTAATCTATAATGCATCTACCTCTAAATGGGTTGGTATTGCAAGTACTGCATTATCAGGTTCTACCACATTAGATGAAGTATTAGAGAAGGGTAATGTATCTGGCATTGGAATGAGTGTCGGTGTTATTACTGCTACTAGTGGATATTTTAGTGGTATTTTAACTGCTGCTCAACTTAACTATGATGTTGTAACTGATATCTATTCTACTGGTATTGTCACGGCAACCAAGGGAATACAGCAGACGGGTAATGAAGGTCTACATGTAACTGCTGGTGTATCTACATTTGTTGGATTAACATCTTGTTTAGCAGGTCTTCACGTAAGAGCAGGTTCTGCAAATACAGCATTAATTGTTGAAGGTCATGGCCGTATAACAGGTATCCTAACCATTGGTACGGGAAGTATTACATTAGATGCTGCAAATAATAAAGTAAATGTTGGTACTGGAATTACTTTAGATGCTGCTGCGGGTACTATTGAAGTATATAACACAACATCAGAAACAACCAGTACAGTTGTAAACCCAAGTGGAGAAGCAAATTATACTGGTATTGTTACTGCAACAGGTGGTGTTCATGTAGGTACTGCTGCAACCATATATGCTAATGGTAATATCAGTTGTGGTATTCTTACAGCAACGAATTTCATTGGAGATGGTTCAGGTCTAACAGGTGTTGCTAATACTGATAATGTAGTTTCTACAACCTTAAGTGTATCTGGTGTTGTTACTGCAATCGGTGGTCTCTATGTTGGAACTGCTGCAAGCATCTACTCTAATGGTAATGCTACCTATTCTGGTATTGTTACTGCAAATAAGTTTATTGGTGATGGTTCTGGATTAAGTGGTGTTACAGCAATAACAATAAACAATAATGCAAATAATAGATTAATAACTGGTTCAGGTACTGCTAATACTTTAGAGGGTGAATCAACATTAACATATGACGGTGCTGCATTATCTGTCAGTACTGGTGCTACTGTATTCACTAATGGTAATATTGCTGCTGCAGGAATAGTAACTGCTAATGGTGGGTTCGTTGGTGCATTGACAGGTAATGTTACTGGTAATGCATCGGGTTCATCTGGTTCTTGTACTGGTAATGCTGCTGGATTAACTGGTACTCCAAATATTACAGTAGGGGATGTTGTTGCTGCTAGTTTAGATATTTCTGGTAATGCAGATATCGATGGAACATTAGAGGCAGATGCAATTACTGTTAATGGTACAGCATTAGATACGCATATCGCAGGAGTTACAGTAACCAATGCAACTAACTCTAGTCATGTATTAGTTACGGATAATGAGAGCACAGATGAAGATAATTTAATTACATTTGTTGAGGGTGCTACAAGTTCTACTGGTAATGTAGGACTGGAAATGGATGGTAATCTTACTTACAATCCAAGTACAGGAAGACTTACTGCTACTCAATTGGCAGGAACCCTACAAACTGCTGCACAAGCAAATGTTACATCGTTAGGAACACTTACTACACTTACTGTTGATAATGTAATAGTTAATGGAACTACTATTGGTCATACAAGTGATACAGATTTAATGACCCTTGCAGACGGAGCAATCACTCTGTCTGGACAAACTAATGTAGGTACTGCTGCTACTATATTTGCTAATGGTAATATCACTTGTGGTATCATTACTGCAACTAATCTTGTTGGAGATGGTTCTGGATTAACTAATATTTCAGGTATCCCGTCAGAATCAGATACTGCTGTTTCAAGTACAAGTGCTACAACAGTTGCAACACTTTCTGCATCTACATATCGTGCTGCAGTTATTGATGTACTGATTACACAAGGTTCTGCATATCAAGCAGGTCAATATGCATTAATTCATGATGGTACAACGGCAACCATAGTTGAGAAATGGGCAATTGCAACAGGTTCTATGTTAGGAACATTTACAGCAACCATAAGTGGTGGTAATATGCTAATGCAAGTAAACATGGGAAGTTCATCTTCCGCAACAGTTACAGTTAAGTCTTCTACCCTCACAGTATGATAAAATTTAATTTGTTAATCCTTCAGGGGATTTGGGTGGCCTTAGTGGTTCATTTGATACAGTTGCACGGATAGGAAATCTATGCTATAGTTACTCCACGACTTATTTTATTATGAAAAAAATTTCCATTAGTAAAGACGGTCTTGTAAACGGTAAGGAGTACTGGTCTGATGATTTATCCACCCAACAATACGTTCGAACTGCTGTACATGCTGTATTGGAAGAGTTGGGTATCAAAGTAAAGGAAGAATGGGAGATGGATGATGACTCCATCGAAATTACTATATAACATATGAAAAGATTTATTGGTTATAGTTTAGGAACTCTAATTGGGATATCCCATATCGGTATGATTGGGATGATATCTCAAGGTACAAAATTTCCTAAACTAGACCTTCCTATTGGAGAATATACTTCTTATGAGGTAGAAGCAAACCAAGAGGGATATCGTATTAGATATAGAGCACATGACCCAAGAGTATTAGTAACTACAAAGGAAGTAGATAAACCTGGTGGGTTCTTAGGATTGAGTAAGAGTAAAGTAAGTATACATAAGCAATATTATGATACATCTGGACAATCAGAATCTGGTGGACTAAGTGCTCAACAAATTGCGTGTATTAAGAAGCAAGGTGCTGGTGAGGGAACAGGAAGATTAGTTGGTGGTAGTTTAGGTACTGCTGCTGTTACTCAAACTGGTATGGCATCTATTCCTATAATTGGATGGGTACTTGCTGGTGCTACTACAATGATAGGTATGGATCAAGGTGCAGAGATAGGAGGACAGATGGCAGGAGACTTTGCTAAGGAATGTAACGAACTTGAAGAAAATATTAATTGATTAAATAATTTTATGAGCGTAATCATTTACCAAGAACATATAGAAGTTTTAGAAGAAGAAAAGGCTGAACTTCAGCAAGAAGTTTTGGTGCTTAGAAAACGCTTAAAGTATTATAAAAAGTTAATAGAACAGGAAGAAAACCTAAATAAGTAGGTATTTGTATTTTTAATAATGGGACCAGCACAAATTGCTGCTTTAGAAAACTGTGGTATTCAGGTCGAAGATGCTACTGGGGACATTAAGTTCCGTGAATTTGAGGTTGTTGATTTAATCAAACCAGATCCTATAAAGGTTCCACAATCAAACATCCAATACGAAGACCCATTGGAAGAGGCTACAAAACTTCCTAATTACAACAAAGTAGGAAATATTATAGATACCTATTTGGCATGGAGAGGAACTAACTACATGATAAAAATGTTTTTTCCTTCAGTAGTGAAACCATCACGCAGAGAAGTTCAGGATCAAGTACGGAAAGTGTATCCTGGTGCTAAACTCTGGAACTATCAGATTTCAAGTCATGAACCTGGAGAACCAATCCTCCAAGTCGGGGGAACATAAAACCGAAGAGTTAGAAAAACAAGTAGAAAATTTAAAGAAGATTATAGAACTACAACAAAAAACACAAGAGCACGATAGAAACCTACAACTTAAACATTTTAAATATGAAATGATGTAATTATGCCTGTACTTGACGACATTTATCTAGGTAACCCGAACCTAAAAAAAGCAAACGTTCCTATTGATTTTACTCAGGAACAACTGCTGGAATATATGGCATGTAGGGAAGACCCAGTTTATTTCGCAAAACAGCATGTTAAGATCGTTTCTTTGGATGAAGGTTTAACACCATTTAAACCTTATGATTTCCAAGAAAAGTTAATTAAGAATTTCCACGATAATAGATTTAATATTTGTAAGATGCCTCGTCAGACAGGTAAGTCTACAACGTGTATTTCATATTTGTTGCATTATTTGCTATTTAATGATAGTGTTAATATTGGTATACTTGCAAACAAGGCAGCAACTGCACGGGAACTATTAGGTCGTTTACAGACTGCATATGAGAATGTTCCTAAATGGATGCAACAAGGTGTCTTGTCTTGGAATAGAGGTTCACTGGAGTTAGAAAATGGTTCCAAAATCTTGGCTGCTTCGACTAGTGCCTCAGCTGTTCGAGGAATGTCATTCAATATCTTGTTTTTGGATGAGTTTG
>VTLG01015581.1_pt1 | contig 10110 bp, 9 predicted proteins | sample 4694571 | NCBI WGS metagenome assembly VTLG01 (sample SAMN12604809, study PRJNA352737) | marine metagenome | biome: ENVO:00000447; feature: ENVO:00000209|ENVO:00000569|ENVO:01000036; material: ENVO:00002151; isolation source: viral sequences binned using virsorter ... | reverse complement strand
TAAATGCTGATGTGCTTGATGATGCAGCAAAAGCAAAACAAAGTGTACCTCCCGGTAACGTAGCACGTAACATGGCAGATACAACAGCAATTAAAACTGGTACATCTAAAGGAGACCCAGCACCTATTATCACAGACTCTATGAGACGTAAAGGTCTTATGGTAGGATCTACAAGTCGTGATGCTGTGATGGGTGTAGCTGAAGAAGCTAGAGACGCTGGTAGATTTAACGCTGTTGTAGATGGTGTAAGATTTAGTGCTAAAGAAATGAACGCAGCTGCATGGGGTATATACAATGATATTGTAGATCCTAACTCATCACTCAAAGACGTCCAAGAACTGTTTATGCAGAATAGAGATGTCAGAAATATGATGATGGGTAAATTTAAAGTAGAAGTTATAAACGAAGATCAGGCAAGAGCAGCAGCGTTTGCTATGCGTGATTTAGTTGATAGATTTTTAGGTAGAGAAGTTACAGCGTCTTCTGCTAGAGCTATGGATACTCTAGGTAGAGAAGCTGCTACTATCGCACAGTCTATAACTGAGATGGCTCCGTTTGTAGATGACAACCGTGCTATGGATGTAATACTTGACAAGTTAGAATTTTTAATGGATGAATACGCTCTTAATAAATATCTAGCTGGTTGGTCATTACGTAATAAAAACTGGTTCGATCAACTACCTCCCGGTGATGTAAACAAAGCTGTTGATACTTTATTAAATGAGTTTCAGACAGCAGAAAACTCTATACATGCTAAAAATAAAAGATTTACTAAAGAGTTAAAAGAACTACGTAAAACTAATCCTGATGCTTTACGTCCATTGGTTGACGCATATGCACACACTAACGGAGACGTAGACAGTCTTGCTAAACTATACAAATGGGCAGCTGAACAGATTACACCACTCGGATTACTCAAGAGTCCTGACCCTAAAAACATGAACTTGTTTGCTAAGGGTGCATGGGGTGTAAGATATAATAATATGTTATCTGGTATATCAGCATTTAGAGCTGGTGTAGGTAATGGCTCACAGCTTATACTTAGACCGATTACAGCTGTACTAGGTCACGCTGTACAAGGTGACATGGACAATGTACTTAAAACTATTTATTACAATGGTGCTGTATGGGAAACTAACAGACGTGCATTAAGTGATGCGTTTAGCATGATGAAGAAAGTTAATCAAGATCCTACTGCTATGTTAAGTGCATTTCGTAAAGATTATGTATTTAAGACAGACAAGGCTTGGGACATCATGGAAGACGTTGCAAAGCTATATGAGAAAGATGGTAACTGGGGTAGAGCATATCAGCTCAAGACAGCTGCTGCATTAACTCAGATGTCTAAAATGAAAGGTCTACGTTATGGTATGACAGCAATGGTATTTCCTGACGTATTTACTAATACACACAACGCACATTACTACTCACGTGTTAAAGCGTATGAAGATGTGTTTAGTGAGTTTGGTTATGCAGACTGGCAGAAAATCTTTGAAGCTGAAAATAGACATTACAAAAACTTCTTTGATGAGAATGGACTGGTTAAAGATCAGGTACTACGATCATTCTCAGGTGAAATACAACTTAACTTAGATGACGGCGTAGCTAGTTATCTTACAGAAGCTACTACAGCATATCCTATACTCAAAGAGTTACTAGCGTTTCCACGTACTGCATCTAACTATGTAAAAGCTGCATTATCTTGGACACCTATTAGTCTGATACCCGGTATGAATAAGTATGCTAAAACTATATATGCTAAATCAGCAGATGAAATATCAGCAGCACTTATGGAGCATGGTATTGATGCAAGTAAAGAACCATTTGCAGATGCTATCTTTAAACAGATACAAGCTGAGTATGTAGGCAGACAAGCTTTTAGTAGTATGCTTACAGCTACATTATGGGGCTATGCAATGGGTGGTAACATTCGTGGTAACGGTCATTACAACGCATCTAAGCGTAACAAAGAAAGAGACGAGATGGGTTATGAACCTAAGACTATACGTGTTGGTGATAACTGGTATAGTTATAAAGGTCTAATTGGTGTCGAACATATACTTACATTAATGGGAGATCTTGCATATTACGCATCTGACTTAGATGAGCATATGTTAGAAAACTTTATGTCTAAAGCTACATGGACTATCGGTGCTACATTCTTAAACGAATCACCATTGACTATGATAGAACCTTTGTTTGATGCGTTGAATGGTAACGAACGTGCATGGGCACAGCTAGGAGCTGGTCAGACATCTTGGATACCAGCTAGTGGATCTTTAGGTGTAGTTGCTAAAGCTATTGATTCTGCACAGAAAGACTTAGCGGGTGAAGTACCATCATTTGTAGCTAACAGACTACCCGGATTTAGAAATATGCTACCAAATCAAATAGATATATGGACTGGCGATGCACTTAACGATATTGACAATCCAATGCTACGTGCACTTAATGCACTGAGTCCTATCAAGGTAAGTGGTACAAATGAGCCGTGGCGTGTATTCTTACGTGACATACGTTACGACGGTTTGAGCATGTTAAAAATGGATAGCACTGGATCATACGAATGGAAACCAGAAGATAGAGAACAGATAAATAAATACATAGGTGAACAACAGTTGTTTAAACAAGTTGAACGCTTAATGAAAAATAAAAGGTATAAGAAAGAGATTGATGCTTTACGTAAGTTCAGAAGATCTAGTTTTAGAAGAGCTGACCAAAGAATCAAACTTAAAACTGAATTATTACCTATACACCAAGAGCTAAACATGATAATACGTGAAGCTCAAAAACTTGCAGAGGCTAGATTCCTTAGCGAGAATCCTAATATTGAACAATCTATTATCAACGCTCAACTCGCAAGAGAGGAGATGCAAGTTGGTAATGTAAATGAAGCCGCCAACATACAAGAAAAGGATTTAGAAACACGACAATTAATTAATTACGGTAACTAACATGAGTGCTGTTACAGAAAACAACTATACTGGTAACAATAGTACAACAACGTACTCTTTCACATTTCCATATCTTAAGACATCGGACATCAAAGCAAGTCTCGATGGAGTGGCTACTACGGCATTCACCCTGCCAACTGCAACCACACTACAATTTAATACTGCTCCTACTACAGGAGCCCTAATCAAAATATTTAGAGAAACCACAGTTGATGAACTAACAGCAACATTTTATGCTGGATCGGCAATCAAATCAGAAGATCTAAACGAAAACTTTACACAAAACTTATACGTTACACAAGAGGTAAACCAGAGGTATCTTCCAACTACTGGAGGTACTTTTACTGGTAATATAGATCTTGGTAACAATAGAATTACTACTCTTGGTAATCCAACCAACCCTACTGATGCAGTTAATAAACAAACATTAGATTCTACTATTGACACTGCTATCGAATCTGATGTTTTAGCTGGTACTGATTTATCAAAAACTGCAAGTGGTGGTCAAGTAACCATCAATCATGACGTTGCTGGTGCAGACACAACCATCAATAACAGCAATGGTAACGTCGTTCAAGATATAACTATCTCAGCTCAGGGTCACGTTACATCAGCTGGTTCTGTTGACTTAGATGGCAGATATTACACAGAGACTGAGTTAGACGCTGGACAGTTAGACAATAGATATTACACCGAAACTGAACTAGATGCTGGTCAGTTAGACAACAGATACTATACAGAAACCGAGCTAGATGCTGGACAGTTAGATAACAGATACTATACTGAAACTGAGCTAGACGCCGGTGCTCTTGACCCATTATATTTTAGACAAGATAGTAGTGAGACTATATCTAGTGGACAAACTTGGTCTGCCGGTGATACTCATGTAGCTACTACAGCTGCTATTGATGCACGTATCATTGACTTAGTTGATGAAGTTGGTGGTTTTGATATCGTCAACGATGAGCAAAGTTTTCCTGATACAAACCCCGGTGGAACTACAGGACAGGCAGCTGTTTTAAGTATCAAAGCAGCAACTACAAACTTAGTTCCTAGTGGTACAACAGTTACTATAACTAATGGTAACTTAGCTAATAATGCAAATATTACAATTAATAATGTACCAAGTACAATTCCTACAGGATTTGGATTTTTAGTAGAATCTACCAGTACATTACATACATATACATTTCATAGATTAGTACCAAAGGCGACAGAAGTTACAACAGTTGCAAGTAAGGCAACAGAAATAGGTAGACTAGGTACGGCAGCAGCTGTAGAAGATTTATCAATACTAGGTACTACTGATGTTGTCGATGATCTAGCTATTCTTGGTACAGCTGATGTTGTAGCAGACATGAATACATTAGGTACTGCTGACGTTGTAGCAGACATGAACACTCTTGCTGTACCTAGTGTTATTAATAATATAGATACAGTTGCTACTAACGTAACAAATGTAAATAATGTTGGCGGTTCTATAGCTAACGTAAATACAGTTGCAACTAATTTAACTGATGTTAATAACTTTGCTGACACATATCAGATTGCTTCTAGTAACCCATCAACTAGAGCTGACGGTTCTAGCTTACAAGAAGGTGATTTATATTTTAACACTACTTCAGATGAGCTTAAAGTTTATAACGGTGGTGCTTGGCAAGGTGGTGTAACAGCTAGTGGTAACTTTGCAGTTACAACTGGTAATACATTTACTGGTGATAATGTTTATAATGATAATGCTAAATTAAAACTTGGTACAGATTCAGACTTAGAGATATTTCATGACACCAATGATTCTATAATTAATGATGCCGGTACAGGTAGTTTAAAACTACAGACAGGTGGTAATACTAAGTTAGAAATTACATCTACTGGTGCAACAGTAACAGGAGGAGTAACCGCTACATCTTTTACAGGAGATGGAGCTAACTTAACTAATTTACCTGTAGACCTTACAAATTTAAATGCAACTAATTTGACATCGGGAACAGTTCCAGATGCTAGATTTCCAGCAACTTTACCAGCAGCTAGTGCAGCTAATTTAACATCTATTCCAGCTGCTAACTTAACAGGTACATTGCCTGCTATAAGTGGAGCTAATTTAACTAACCTTCCATCAACAGGAGGTTTGACTGGTGGATCTACAGACGAATTATTCCTTGAGTCAGATAATGTAATGAGTAACAACTTTACAACAGGAACAAATAAGAATTATCTGAATCTTCTTCCGTTAACAATTAACGCAACATTAACTGTGACAGACGGAAGTTTTATACAGTTCGTATCCGCATAAACCTATGTTAAGTAAATTAATCTTTTTTAAAACTCTTTCTGGAGAGTTAGTAGGTTCTAGCGGTGAACAGTTATTTGTAGAAGCAGATAATCAAGTTAGTAACAGCTTCACAACAACACCCAACAATAACTATCTTGCAATAAGTCCAATCAGCATTTCATCCGGTTCTGTCCTAACTGTGACAGACGGTTCTGTTGTGGACTTTTACTAAACAATATTATTATGTCAAAATTAAACGTCAATGAAATCGAAGCTACTAGCACTAATACCAATGTAAAAGTTGTTCCTAAAGGTGCTGATGCTACGTGTGAAATTAAAGGTGATACTGATGATGGGACTTTACAACTAAATTGTTCAGCACAAAGTCACGGAGTCAAATTAAAAGCACCAGCTAACAGTGCGGGTCAAAACTATACAATGATCTTACCTGATAACGCCCCTGCTGTTACAACTACTGAACCTACCAATTCAAGTCTTACTTCAGCTAAATTATTAAAAGTTAAAAGTGTTACTGGTTCTGGTGCAAATGCTGTTGGTCAGCTAGAGTTTGCAGATCAGACTGCACAAGATTTAACTACTTTAGATGCTGCTAATTTAACATCAGGAACCTTACCAGCAGCTAGAATCCCAGCTTTACCCGCAAGCGTAGCTGGTTTAGAATTAGTCTCAAAGACTGTTGTTGGATCTACTCCTGTTTCTAGTGTCAGCCTTACAGGTTTTTCAAACGATGGAGTGTATAGATTAATCGGAAGAAACATACATTTTAGTGCAACCCAACAATATTATATATACTTTTTAAATAATGTCGGAAGTGAACAAACTGGTCTTCATTGTGTTTCAGAATTTGGTTACAATGGAAGCAGTCAACCAAACTATACTAACCATAAGGTGAACCAAAACGAAATTTACGGAGCTATTTACACCGATACAAGCTCGTTTGCATTTATAGCAGATTTTGCTACCAAAGCTGATGCTAATTGGATGATATGGGATGGTATGTCACCGGGAAACATAAATAGAAACCACACAACATTTTCAACAATGAACTCTAGTAGTGCTGATATAAGAGGAATAAAAGTTCAACCTCAAGCTGGTGCAACTATTTCAACAGGTTCAGAGTTCTGCCTTTACAAATATAGGGAAAGTTAATTATGTCAAAAATTAAAATTAATGAAATTGAATCAGCAAGCACTGACTTAACAGTAATACCAACTGGTACGGATGGTACATTGGAAGTGGCTAATGAAGATCAGCAGTCATCTATACAGCTTAATGATTCACTAGATGTAAATAAAGTAAAGGTAAAAGGACCAGTTAATACTGCAAGTCAAGACTATACACTGGTTTTACCAGCAACTGATGTAACTGCTGATAAATATTTAAAAGTTGATTCTTTAACAGGTAGTGGATCTACAGCTATAGCACACTTAGGATATCATACTTTTACACCAGCAGATGAAAATAATTTAGTTGGTTCTAGTTTTACAAGTGGTGCAGTACCAGCAGCTAGATATAACCTAAGCGGAACAGCAGGCGGAGGCTTAAAACTTGTTCAAAAACAAACTATTACAGCAGCACAAGAAAATACAATTCAAAAAATAGTCTTTACAGGTTTTGAAGATAACACAATGTATAAACTGTATGTCGAAAACTGTGAAACATCTAGTCCTACAACAGTCACTCCGCAAGGTGGACCCACAATGCGATTTTTAGATAATACTTATAATGGTGATGGAAATACCGGTTACTTAGGAAATATATTTCAGTTTAATCACTTGTATTATGATTTAGGTGGTGGTAATTATGCTCAAGAAGATACTGGTGCTTACTATTATCATTGGGATACCGCTTATTCTGACCACCTCAATTATGTTATGGAGTTTTATAATGCGTCACCTACTAACAACAACGAAGCAAAAGTTTTCGGAATGTTCAGAGGTATATCAGCTGTTAATAGTTATAACCATTTAAGAAGTTACTGGTCATTTAAGAAATTTTCTACCGGGTCATCTCAATTTGTAAGATTTCATGGAATAGAATTTTCAGTTCAATATCCTACATTAGGTAGTAATACATACTACTGGGCTGTCGGTACAACATTCAGCTTGTATAAATATGATGCAACTTAACAATACAATATCATGTCAAAAATAAAAGTTAATGAAATCGAAAGCAGTAGTACAAATGTTAAACTAGCTGCTAAAGGATCAGGAGTTGTAAAAGTTAAAGGTGCTGGGGGATCAGATGGTACATTACAACTTAATTCGGGTACACATAATGTAAAAATTAAATCCCCTGCTCATAGTGCTCAACAATCTTACACTATGATTTTGCCTGATAATAATATTGAAACAGGTAAATTTTTAAAAGTTAAAAGTGTTACTGGTAGTGGTAATACTGCAACAGGTCAGTTAGAATATGCGACTATATCTGAACCTGATCGTGCTAATCTAAATGCTTCAGCAGTAACGTCAGGAACTTTACCAGCTGATAGATTTAGTCCTATGCCAGACACTGTTTCTGCATTTTCATTAGTTTCAGTATCGACTGTTGGAGCTACAGATGTTGCTGAAATAGAAGTTACTGGTTTTGAAAAAGATAAAAAATACTTATTAATTGCTAAAAGGCTTGTAGGAGCAAGTCCTTCACAATGGTATTTTCACGCACGTCCTTACTATGATATTCCGGATTTTGGGGCTGGACAAGCTACTTTTTATGGAGTTGAGCAACATGCTCCAAGTAGTGGTAATGGTAATTCAGCCAGCCGACCTTACGGTGATTTACAGTTAAAGCCATCAGATAATGCACCGGTTTGGCAACAGACTATGGGATGTGTTATGGAAATACTTAATGATTCCACGCACGGAGCAACTTTTTCTAGATGTATGTGGTGTGGAAATAGTAATTTATCCTCTGGCCCTTATAACTACCAAGATGCTTATGTGGGGCACTATTACCCGCAGCCTATGTGGATAAGTAGCATTAAATTTTTACCCTATCAAAGCTATCAAAACTTTACTCAAGGCACAACAATCTTATTATACAAATACAATTAACGGATAAACTAAATGTACAAAATGGTAGATGGTGTAACCATCAAAATGTCAGACGAAGAGATTGCAGCATACGAAGCAGCGATGCCAACAGCTGACCAAATACTTGCTCAAAAATGGGAAGCAGTTAGACGAGATCGAAATGGCAAACTAGCAGTAACAGATTGGAGAGCTAGTAGTGATCTTACATTATCTGATGCTTGGAAGACATATCGTCAAGCACTTAGAGATGTACCTACTCAGTCAGACCCAGATAACATCACTTGGCCGACAGAGCCTAGCTAACTTTTAACTTATGGAAATACCGGTTTTATATTTACCCGAAGCCTTTGATTTCCCAAGTTTTGAGTTTGAGTTACCTATAGGAGATATACCACGTTATACTCCTTTGGTTGTTCCACCCAGTGATCTGAGAGCTCCAACAGGGGTTGTACCAAAAACTACAGGCGGTGCACGATCTAGTGCAAGTCAAACGCCATCTGGTATTAACCAAGTCAACATACCTGTTGTGAATATCAAAATGCCAGTACCAGAAAGTGAGATACTTATTACAGCTGGTACTACGGCAGTTATTTCTGTAGCAGCCACCCTTACAGCTACAGCCGCTTTTAAATGGGTAGTTAAGATTTTAAAACCCATATTAAAAACGTTATGGAAAAAAATAAGTGGAAGCAAAAAGCCTAAAACCTGACGAACCAAAGAAAGGTTTACTAACAAAATTAAAAGAAAATGTTGATGACCACGATGAACAAATGCAGATCCTTGGTGCAATGGTACGTTTGGGTGTTGTTATTTGGTCAGGATTTATCATCACATTAAACTATGTCGAGTTGCCTATGGTCAAGAAACCTCTAGGGGCATCATCGGATATCACTTTTGTCGCTTCGATTTTTACTGGAGCTCTAGCAACATTCGGATTGTCTACAGGTAACAGTAATAAAAAGAATGGCAATACACAAACACCAAATAAACCAAAACAATGAAGAAATGGATTCTTCTCTTAGCTCTGTTGTCACCCGCAGCTGCAAGAGCAAATACAATAACCCCAAACTTTACACAGGGGTCAATGAACTCAACGACAACAACTACTCAAACAATCAAGGAAGTGACAAAAACACAGAAGTTTGGAACAGCCCTCAAGAGCTGGTCTGGAACAAATGTAGAACCATCTTCCAACATTGTAGCAGCAGATACAACATTCTCCGTCAAAGATGTAACCAAGCCTTGGTCAATGGAAACAGTAACAAGGGCAGCCGGTTTAGTAGAGCAAATCGATTCAACAATCGACTACACTATAAATACTACTACTACATCCTTATCAGTCTTCTCACAGTAAGTCCTGTTCTAGCAACAGAGACTGAACCAGAAGTCACGAATAACGCCAACCCGGTTGCAGCCGCAACGGGCAATGTTACCAACAGTGCGGTGCAGTTCCAGAACAATGGAGCACCATCACGACAGAACTATGGCAGTGGAATCTCATGTAATGGGGCGACTATGACCTTTTCGCCTTTTTACATGGGCAACCATATTAACCCATACTCTGAGAAAGAAAACATGGAAGGTCTATACCCATCAAGTTATCAACTAAATGAGAACTGGGGTTTTCAAGTTAACTTCATGGTTCCTCTTGATAGAAAAGGATTACAGCAATGCAGACGTATTGCAGCAAGACAAGAGGAGAAGATGAGGTTAGATCATGAGCTGGTACGTGCTCTTAAATGTGCCGAACTACAACAGAAAGGATTTACTTTTAGACCTGAGACACGTGTTGCACATCTATGTTCAGACGTGGTTCCGATTCAAGCGT
>VTLG01012108.1_pt1 | contig 10112 bp, 5 predicted proteins | sample 4694571 | NCBI WGS metagenome assembly VTLG01 (sample SAMN12604809, study PRJNA352737) | marine metagenome | biome: ENVO:00000447; feature: ENVO:00000209|ENVO:00000569|ENVO:01000036; material: ENVO:00002151; isolation source: viral sequences binned using virsorter ... | reverse complement strand
GAATATCTTAAACAACCTTTTGGAACAAGGTCTGAAAGTGTCACTCCATTCCTGCTTAATTTCTGGGAGGGATTTGTAAAATTGACACCTTCTAGCGACACTTGGGTAAATACTGTCAGACTTGAAGATAATGTTTTTGAAACTGAAGGTAATTTTTCAGAAGTAATTAGGACAGCAGAAAGAAGATACGGAGGTTTTGATACACAAACTGGATTAACACCCATAGTTTGGGGTGGTTGGCAGACTAATTGGACTGGCACAAGAAAAGAGAGTAAAGTTACAAAAAGAAAAGAAGTAACAGGTAGAAAAGTAACTAGAAAAACAAGTGGAAATCAATGGAAAGACATACAAAAAACAACTACAACAACTTTCCAAGACACATTTACCGAAACATTTAGAGATGGAATACAATCAAGAGATGGTTCAAGACAGTTAATTACTGAACAATATGATCAAACATCTCTTGGTGATAGGACAATAAGCACAGCTATTATTCCTACAATAAGATCAAGAAACCTTGCTTTTGATGGAAAAGGATTTTTACCACAAGCGAGAATGTTCGCATACTTTGATGGTGTTGACGTTACCAAATATTGCGTACCAAAACTAATTGAAATAGAAATGGTATCTGGTAGTTTCCAAGTTGGCGAAAGTGTCACAGGAACTATTAAATCAAATCCTAACTTAGCTTCTGATCCACCATATATTCAATTAAGAGTCGCCGTTTCTAACCATAAAGAAGGCCCTCATGATGCACCAACAAAAAGATATCTTAGAAATCCCTATACTGATAGGCAAGTGTCAACATTAGCACTTGAATCTTTTGGTGGTAATGTAGGTCAAATTTTAGCAGGTGGTGGAGGCAGTTCTTCGATCATACCAAGCACATATTCATCAACTTCAACTTTACTGAATATTGATACAATGGCACTTGCGAATCAACCACAGGGAGACTTTTTTGGATATATTCAAACAGGAATGATTTTAAAAGGTGGAACATCTGGTGCTGAAGCAAAAATTACAAATGTAAGATTAGTAGTTGATTTTACATCAACAGTTCAAGGTAGTTTCTACATTCCAAATCCAAACGTTAATACAAATCCAGTTTTCCAAACAGGAGAGAGAGATTTTGTATTAACAGATGATCCAGACAATGATCATGAGGACACAACCACCACAGGTAAAGACATTTACACTGCGAGTGGATCAGTTCAAACAGTTCAAGAAAATATTGTTTCTGTGAGAAACGCTAAGATCGTTAACCTATTTACATCACAAGATAGAGCTGTTTCCGAATCAATCGGAAAAACATTTATGACTGAAGATTTAGGAAGTGAAACACAGGAAAAAGTTATAAGATATGGAAGAATTAAAAGAAATAGAAGAAAAGGTGGTGGTGGTAAGAAAGGTGGTAAGAAAGGATGTTTCATGCCCGGCACCCTAATAACACTTGCTGATGGTTCTCAAAAGAAAATTGAAGAGATTGAAGTTGGTGCTAAACTATTAGGAAATAATAATTCAATTAATGAAGTAAAGGAAGTTTTAAATGTAAAAACAGAAGGAAGAAAACTAGCAAATATAAATGACAAAGGTTTCTTTGTGACTGAAGATCACCCGTTTATGACTAAAGATGGTTGGAAATCTTGTAACAAAGAAATGTCCAATGAAAACTATCCTGACCTAGAAGTTAATCAACTTGAAATTGGTGATGAGATAAAAATTAAAGATAATAAATTTGAAAAAATTACATCATTAGAGTTTGAAGAAGTTGATCCTGATACTGAGTTGTATAACTTTACATTAGATGGTGATCAAACATACATCGCTAATGATTATATTGCTCATAATAAAGGATGTTTCAAACCCGGCACCCTAATGACACTTGCCGATGGATCTAAAAAGAAAGTAGAAGAGATTGAAGTTGGTACTAAACTATTAGGAAATAATAATGTAATTAATGAAGTAAAGGAAATTTTGGACGTAAAAGCAGACGGAAGAAGACTGGCAAATATAAACAATAAGGGTTATTTTGTAACAGAAGACCATCCATTTATGACAAAAGATGGCTGGAAATCTTGCAATAAAGAAATGTCCAACGAAAACTATTCTCTCTTGGAAGTTGGTCAACTTCAAATTGGTGATGAGATAAAAATTAAAGATAATAAATTTGAAAAAATTACTTCAATAGAACTAAAAGAAGTCGATCCAGATACTGAGTTGCATAACTTCACTTTAGATGGTGATAATACGTATATTGCTAATGAGTATGTAGCGCATAATAAAGGATGCTTCATGCCTAATACCTTAATGACGCTTGCTGATGGATCTGAAAAGAAAATTGAAGAGATTGGAGTTGGCACCAAGTTATTAGGAAATAATGATGTAATTAATGAAGTAAAAGCAGTTTTAAATCCGAAAACAAACGGAAGAAAACTAGCAAATATAAACGACAAAGGTTTCTTTGTAACAGAAGACCATCCATTCAGAACAACTCATGGATGGAAATCTTGTAACAAAGAAATGTCCAACGAAAACTATCCTCAGTTAGACATTGATCAACTTGAAATTGGCGATTGGATAAAAATAAAACATAACGAATTTGAAAAAGTTACCTCAATAGAATTGAAAGAAGTTGACCCAGATACTGAGTTGCACAACTTCACTTTAGATGGTGATCATACCTATGTCGCCAATAAGTATGTTGCACATAACAAATGTTTCATGCCCGGCACACTCATGACGCTGGCTGATGGTTCTCAAAAGAAAATTGAAGAGATTGAAGTTGGCACCAAGTTACTAGGAGATAATAATGTAATTAATGAAGTACTTGTAGTTTTAGATACAAAAACAGGTGGAAGAAAATTAGCTAACATAAACGATAAAGGTTTCTTTGTAACAGAAGACCATCCGTTTATGACTAAAGATGGTTGGAAATCTTGTAACAAAGAAATGTCTAATGACAAATATTCTTTCTTAGAAGTTAATCAATTAAAAATTGGTGATGAGATAAAAATTAAAGATAATAAATTTGAAAAAATTACCTCAATAGAACTAAAAGAAGTTGATCCAGATACTAATTTGCATAACTTCACTTTAGACGGCGATCACACATACATCGCTAATGAATATGTTTCACATAACAAAAGTGGTGGTAATGGATGCTTTATGCCTAATACCCTAATGACACTTGCCGATGGATCTAAAAAGAAAGTAGAAGAGATTGAAGTTGGTAGTAAGTTATTAGGTTTATTTGATACAATCAATGAAGTAAGAGCAGTTTTAAATCCAAAAACAAATGGAAGAAAATTGGTAAACATAAACGATAAAGGTTTCTTTGTGACTGAAGACCATCCATTTATGACAACTGATGGTTGGAAATCTAATAATAAAGAGATGTCTCGTGAAAACTACCCCGATCTAGTAGTTGATCAACTTGAAATTGGTGATGAGATAAGAAGTAAAGGTAATGAAGTTGAGAAAGTGTTCTCAATAGAATTTAAGGAAGTTGATCCTGATACTGACTTACATAACTTTACGTTAGATGGTGATCACACATACATCGCCAATGATCTTGTTGCACATAATAAACGTGGTGGTGGACGTGGAAATGAGAAGGCTGGAGATCCATTAGCACAGTCATTCTTTATTAAAGAGGAGCAGGGTATATTTTTAACAAGTTGTGAGTTATTTTTTGAAAGAAAAGACCCAAATGAAATTCCAGTAACAATTCAAATAAGAACCATGAAAACTGGATTACCAACAACAGAGGTAATTCCTTTTTCAGAAGTTACTTTAGATCCAAATGAAGTTAACACTTCTACTAATGGTAGTGTTCCAACCAAATTTACATTTGAATCTCCAGTGTATCTTGAGGGTGGCACTGAATACGTGGTAGTAGTAAAATCTGTATCTTTAAAATATAAAGTTTTCATATCAAGAATTGGTGAAAATGATTTAATTACAGATGAGTTTGTATCTAATCAACCAACTTTAGGTTCATTATTTAAATCACAAAATGCTTCAACATGGGAACCAAGCCAATGGGAGGATCTAAAGTTTATCTTAAATAGAGCAGAATTTGTTTTAGAGGGAAGTGTTGAGTTATATAATCCAATACTATCAAGAGGAAATTATCAAATTCCAAATTTGATACCAGATGCTTTACAAACTCACTCGAAAAAAGTAAGAGTTGGTTTATCATCTGCATTTGGTGCAGGTATCCATCCAAATCTAGGAAATACAATTTATCAGCAAGGATCAAATGTTACTGGTAATTTAGTCGGAACAGCCGGTGCTGCTTCTGGTGATTTGACAGTCACAAGGGCTGGTGTTGGATATACACCTGCGTCAGGTAATCGTGGTTTAATTGGTGTTGCTTTAACGACAATAACAGGAAGCGGAGTAAATGCGACTGCTAACGTTCATTTTGAGAGTGGTGTTGCTGTTGCTGCAACCATCGCTAGTGGTGGTCAAGGATATCAAGTTGGTGATCTGTTGGGAATAACCACTAATTTAGGAATCAATGCAAGATTGTCTGTAGTTTCAATCGCTGCAACAAGCGAATTAATTATTGATAATATTCAGGGTGTATTCTTAACTGGTGCTGGAACAACTCTCATGTATGGTACAGAAGATGGTGACGTGGGTTCAGAACCAGCTGGAGTCGGTAGTGCAATTTGTGGTAACGGTGGATCTGTTGGTGCAAACATACCTACTGGAACTATCATATCTGTAACAGATGGTTTACATATCACAGTAAATCACAAGAATCATGGAATGTATCATGAACAAAACTTGGTTACAATATCAGACGTGGCAACTGATACTATACCAACTAAGTTATCAGTCCCCTATAACAATAGTTCAACAAATCCTATTACTGTTGATAATATTGGTATTCTCACAACATTTGAAAATGTCTCAGTTGCTGCGACAAATCCCGGATATGTAAAAATTAAAAATGAGATTATAAAGTACACTGGTGTATCAGCGTTCTCTGGTCAGGCTACATTAACGGGTATCACTAGAGCGCAAGACTCTTCATCTGCTGAAAATTATAATAAAGGTGATTTAGTTCAAAAATATGAACTTGGTGGTGTATCCTTACGTCGTATCAATCGAACTCATGATTTCAGAGAAGTAACTGATACTAATCCTATAAAACTTGATTCATATAAAATCAAATTGAATATGGGAGAACAAGGAATAGGAAGAAGCACATCAACTGTAGAAAGTTACCCAGCTTTATTCTTAAATCAAACAAAATCAACCGGAGGCCTTGATATACGTGCTACTCAAAATATGCCGTTTGAACTTATCACTCCGATGATTCAAAATATGACCGTTGCCGATACCACTATAGAAGCCTCTATTAGGACTGTAAGCGGTACAAGTATAAATGATGGTTCAGGTGAAGGAACAGATGTTCCGTTCATAAACAAAGGTACAGAGACTATTTCTCTAGATGATGTTAATTATTTTGATTCTCCTAGAGTCATTGCCTCAAGGGTAAATGAGTTAAATACTGCAACTCTTGATGTATTGCCGGGTGATAGATCGTTTAACATGTCATTGCGATTACTTTCAGGAGATAGTTTATTATCACCAGTAATTGATACTCAAAGAATGAACGCGATATTGACATCTAATAGAATTGATAATGTAATTAGTGATATCACTGTTGACAATAGAGTTGATACTCTACTTGATGATCCATCATCTGCGGTCTACATCTCAAAAGAAAATACTCTTGAAACTTCTGCTACATCACTTAGAATTATTGTTGACGCTCACGTTAATCGATATAGTGATATAAGAGCATTCTACGCGATAAGTAATTCTCAAGGAACTGAACCAACATTTATTCCGTTCCCCGGATATGATAATTTAGATGAAAATGGTAGAGTTAGAACAAGTGATAAGAGCAGTGGTAGATCTGACGCATTAATTGCTAAGAGTGATCCCACAGGATTTACACCAGAAGAACTTCAATATAAGGAATATACGTTTACTGCAAACGAATTACCTTCATTTAAAACATTTAGAATTAAATTCTTAATGACATCTACCAATCAGGCATTCGTGCCCCGATTAACAAGTTTGAAAGTTATTGCTACTGCCTAATGGATTATATTAAAGTAAAAGACAATGAACATTTGATTAGAAACACTCAATCAAACTGCATTGTCAACACAAACAAAGCTGAGTACGAGGAGTATTTGACTCGTCGTAAACTCAAAAAAAGTGAAAAAAATAAGGTTGATAATCTTGAAAGAGATATATCAACTCTTAGAAATGAAATTACTGAAATCAAAGATCTGATAAGGAGTCTAGTAAATGGCAACTAAAAAAATTACTTTTGATCCTGAAGCAAGAGTTGCATACCCATGTGATTTAATCATGAATGTGGGTGCTGATTTTAGTGCAACTTTCAATGTTGTTGATACATCAAATACTGGATTTAATTTTTCAACGACTAATTCAGTTGGATTGAATACCGTGAGTGGATGGACAGGATCATCTCAGATGACGAAAAGTACAGCGATCGGATCGACTGCCTTTCCAGTGGCCACATTTTCAGTTGGAATTGATACAACTCCATCTAGTGGATATGGATTAACAATATCTCTAGGATCAACAGATACTAGAAGCGTAAAAGCAGGTCGATATGTATATGATATTTTAGTTGGATCTGGTGCAACAGTGTATCGAATTGTAGACGGAAATATTCAAGTGCGTGGTGGTGTATCTTCTGCACCCTAAATATGGATAGAGGTATAGTATAAATGGCTCAACCATCAAGTAGATCAACATTAATAGATTACTGTAAAAGGCAGTTGGGTGCTCCATTGCTTGAGATTAATATTGCAGATGAGCAAACTGAGGATTTGTTAGATGATGCCATTCAATACTTTCAGGAAAGACATTTTAACGGTGTCATACAAACATTTTTAAAATATAAAGTAAGACAAGTAGATATTGATAGAGCAAGAGGAAGAGGTGGTGATAATGCAGTGGGTATTGTGACTACTACAACAAGTGCAACCATTGTTGGCGTGTCAACAGAATTTTCATTTGAAGAGGACAGTAATTATCTACAGATGCCAAACTCTGTGATAGGTGTCAATAAACTATTTCATTTTGATGGTGCAAACACAGTAACAAATAACATGTTTAGTGTAAAATATCAGTTATTTCTGAATGATATTGCATTCAATCTTGGGTATGCTGGTATCTTGAACTATGCGATGACAAAGAGATATCTAGAAGATATTAACTTTGCACTCACAACTGAAAAACAAATCAGATTTAATCAAAGACAAGATCGTTTATACATGGATATGGATTTTTCAGCTATGAGTGTTGATGATTTTCTTGTGATTGATTGTTTTAGAATTATAGATCCGAACGATCATACTGGTGTTTATAATGATTACTTTTTAAAGAGATATCTTACTGCTTTGATGAAGAGACAGTGGGGACAAAATTTAATTAAGTTTCAAGGTGTAAAATTACCCGGTGGTGTAGAGTTAAATGGCAGACAAATATATGAGGATGGGCAAAGAGAGTTAGATGTAATAAGAGAACAGATGTCAAATACTTACGAGTTACCTCCTCTCGATTTTATAGGATAGTGATATGGTTCTCAATCCCTTTTTTCAACAAGGATCAACTAGCGAGCAGAACCTAGTTCAATCTCTTATAAATGAACAACTCCAAATCTATGGAGTGAATGTTCATTATATGCCAAGAAAATATGCAAATAGCAATACAATAATAAAAGAAGTTATCGAATCAAAGTTTGATGATGCGTATCCCATTGAGGCCTACGTTGAATCTTTTGACGGATATGGAGAGAATCCGACACTTTTATCAAAGTTTGGTATTCAGGCAACTAATGAACTTACGCTTACAATATCAAGAGATAGATTTGAAACATACATCTCACCACTCATGAAAAATGAAGAGAATGTAAGATTATCAACTCGACCAAAAGAAGGTGATTTAATTTACTTTCCACTAGGTGATCGTTTGTTTGAAATTAAATATGTTGAACATGAACAACCTTTTTACCAATTAAAGAAAAATTACGTTTATACACTTCGTTGTGAACTGTTTCAGTATGAGGATGAGGTCATTGATACTGGTGTTGACGAAATTGATGATACATTAGCAGCAACCGAGGGTGCAGATGGTGAAGATTTTATCATAGGTGGAACACAAGTTCTTACGCTGGTGGGAACCGCATCGAGTGCATCTGCTGTTACAACAGTTGTAAATGGTGGTATTCAATTCTTTGATATAACAAATCGCGGTCGTAATTATACGTTCGCTCCAAGAGTCGCAATATCATCCGCACCAGATGGTGGTGTCACTGGTATCGCAACTGCGAATCTCCGTGGTGGTATCGTTGTTTGTGTTGGTGCTGCTGATCCCGGAAATCAAAAGGCAAGTGTTGTTCAAAGTATTAACTTAATCAATCCCGGATCTGGATATACAACAGGGCCAACGGTGCAGATATTTGGAGATGGAGTGGGTGCTGCAGCCACCGCAAATATGGCAAATGGAACGATTGGTATTGTAACGATAACTGGTGGTGGTTCTGGATACACTACTACACCTACGATCACATTTACAGGATTGTCAACAGTTTCTGCTGCTGCGACTGCAATTGTTTCTACTGCTGGAACAATTAGTGCGATTCATATCACTAACGCTGGTGCCGGTTACACAACACCTCCAACTATTGCAATTGCTCCTCCCTCTGCTAGTGATGCGGTAGGTAACTTCCAGTTTAATGAAATAATTACTGGTGGAACAAGTGGAGCAACTGCAAGAGTTAGAGAATGGAATAGTGTTACAAGCGAACTTAAGATATCAAATGTTGAAGGAATATTCCTCAGAAAAGAAACAATTACTGGTGGATCTTCTAATGCAGTTCATACTATAAGACTCATAGACCTTACTAATTTTGATGATGGATTTGGCGATAATGATAATTTTGAAACTGAAGCTGATGCAATATTAGACTTTTCTGAGGGTAATCCCTTTGGACAACCATAAATAACTGGGTATAGGTGCAAAAATGTTTGAGTATTTTTACAACGAAATATTTAGAAAGACAATTATCTCTTTTGGTACGTTGTTTAATGATATCTCAATTAAGCATACGGATTCAGATGGAAATAAATCAACAAGCAAAGTTCCACTTGCATACGGGCCTATTGGAAAGTTTTTAGCAAGATTAGAGCAATCACCAAATTTAAATAAATCAGTTGCGATGACACTTCCAAGAATGTCATTTGAGTTTACTGGTTTAACATACGATCCGACAAGAAAGGTTACAACAACACAACAAATAACAGTTAAAGATCCGGACACAGAAACAACAACAAAAAAAGTGTTTATGCCTGTCCCATATAATATGCAATTTGAATTAAATATAATGTGTAAGTTAAATGATGATGCTCTACAAATCGTCGAACAAATCTTACCATTCTTTCAACCATCATATAATTTAACAGTCAACTTAGTTTCAGAAATAAACGAAAAGAGAGATATACCAGTCGTATTAGAAAATGTATCTTTTCAAGACGAATATGAGGGGGACTTTACATCAAGAAGAGTTTTATACTACACACTAAGATTTACTGCAAAGACATACCTATTTGGCCCAGTTTCCTCTGCTACTACAGATATTATCAAGGGTGTATCTGTTCGTTATCTTGCTGGTGGTGCGAAGAGCACAGAAAGAGATGTTACATACTCTATCAAACCAAGAGCAATTAAGGATTACACAGGTGATGTAGTTACTAATTTGGCTGAGGATATTGATGCAACACAGAAGACATTTACAGTTGACGATACCACTAATATCAAGGATGAATTCTATATTGTTATAGATAATGAAGAGATGTTAGTAAAATCTATCTCCGCATCTACCAGTAAAATCACTGTTCAGAGAGGAAAAGATTCTACACTTGCAACATCACACGTCAGAGGAACAGACATTAAAGGCATTGACTACACTGATAATTCAGATGGAGATGGCGTTGATAGTGCAGTTATTCCGATGGGTGATGACTTTGGATTCAGTGGTACAATTACATGAA
>VTLG01009174.1_pt1 | contig 10112 bp, 9 predicted proteins | sample 4694571 | NCBI WGS metagenome assembly VTLG01 (sample SAMN12604809, study PRJNA352737) | marine metagenome | biome: ENVO:00000447; feature: ENVO:00000209|ENVO:00000569|ENVO:01000036; material: ENVO:00002151; isolation source: viral sequences binned using virsorter ... | reverse complement strand
TGTTGAAGCATGTGCTGAACATTAGCACTATACTGCTTCACCATTGCGACATTAATAGAATCGTAAGCCATAAGACTTTCCTATATAAGAGATTACTAAATAATGTCCCTATAAATTAGGAATTGTCCTATAACTAGGGTTCCTTTGAGAGGAACTACCGATGAGCCGTTGAAAACAATCGGGTCATCTCGTCAACCGCTTTTTGATGTTGCGGATGAGTCTTGTCTAAATAGATTTTATTAAACTCGGAATCACCAAGATTGTTGTCGATCTTTTCTTGTGCCATTGCTGGGGATAAAGCATCGCCAATTCCCGGTTCACCGACCATAATGCCATCTTCTTTAAGAAGTTGTCCAATTTTGGAAAACATCTTAACTATTTCAGGATGATTACCTAATCCTGAATCTTCCATAATATCGAGTGCTTCTTTAGAGGCAAAATTAGTAAATGCCCTACGAGCTAACTCAACATTTTCATTATAAGACTTGCCCCATTCTTTTTGAAGAGCATGAACCCCTTGGGCTTGCATTCCTTCATAGTTTTCTTGGGCTTGCTGAGATTGATCATAATTAGCTTGTGACCACATATCAAGGATTTTATTAGCTTGATTTTGTGTTAAGCCAAGTTGATGAGCAATATTTTTGTAATCTTCTAAATTAGATTCATCATATCTTTCATCAAAAGCATATTGATCAGGAGTCTCAGGTCTTCCAATACTATTATAAACATCACCCCATGCAGGGTCATCTTCATTTTGAGGTACACGCATAAGCTGATCGGCAGGAACACCCATTTTACGAACTGCATGGACATAACTTTTTGCCAGCTTATCAACACTATCAAAATTTCTTAATGAAGGCTCACGAGCCAAGTCATCAGGCAATGAAGTAGGATCGAAAGACCAAGGGTTTTCAGATCCACCTACATTACTTATTGGTAACTCTTCTGTACCGCCAAGAATAGTATTCCCGGGAACGGCATCAGAACTCTGAGTCCCAACCTCCGTCATTGTCGGTTCTGCTATCTCTTCCATCTTCTGCTTTTCTGTTTAATTTATCCAATTCTTCCATTGGAATGTTTACGAGGGAAATTATATCTAAAATCACAGACCTTCTTCCCTCATTAAAGGCACTGTGATGCGTATCATGTGGAACAAAAGTAGATGTATGGACAAAATGCCTTCTAGCTAAATCAGCTAGTATTTCTTTACCATCATCTGTACTAAAAAACTCTTTATATTGTACTTTACGCCGCTTCGCTTTCAGCCCTAGCAATATTCAATCCTGCTTGTGTTCGTTTTTGTTCTGCATCTGCAATGTTTCCTTGGACTTCAGAAGCCGCCATTTGTTGTTGCATTTGCATCTGCATTGCTTGTTCTTCTTGACGTTGCCTCATCATTTCTTCCATCTCTTCTTGAGTTTTTAATACTGATGGAGGCGTTTTAAGTATTTCTGCACCTAATTCTGCAATTCGATGAGTGTTGAATCGCTCAATAACTGTTGGGTCAATTTGTGCCATTGGAAGCATAAACTGGAACAATTGGCTAACAGAGGTTAAATCACCAGATCTCATAGAAATACTGACAGGATTTGTGTATTCAATCCTAAAATTCATTCCCATTACTTCTTGTGGAGGTTCTGGTAACATTCCTGACCTGATCATGACATGCATAGTACGTTCTACAATTGGCCCCAATAGCTCAATTTCCTGTCTTGATACAATTGGTCCTAAAATAGTTAGTCGATCACGTTGTCGCATAGCTATTTCAGTCGCAGTAAAACGTAAAACATCACCATCAGCCGCAACTGGTCCCGGTAATTCCATTAAATCCAAGAAAAATGCTTTGTCAATAGCTTCACGTACTTGACCCATTTTTGCATCAGCATATTCAGGTCTATTTGCTACCGGGAATGGTTGTACCATCTCATTACCAGTTAAACCTGTACGATAATAGTTCAATGCATCAGGAGTGGTCCGTATAGGTGCAAGAAAACCATCATCAGGAAGCATGAGTGGAGGCGAAACCATTTTTTGTAACGCTTTAAGGAACGTCTTTTCCATCTCATTGAGCATGCGGATGTCTGGAAGTGCTTCAAATCCCGGACCTCTGCCGTATGTTTCCAAAGCATTTCTATTCCAACGACTACATACATAGGGAAATTCATCAAATCCTCCAACGCTTAATAAATGTTTTTCATCCAATAAAGTATAAGTAGAAATAAAAGGTTTATCTCCTTTCTCTATATCAGGATTAGGATGGGGAAATACGGCATGCATGCACTTGAACTGCTCAAACAGTTTACCTTGTTCAAGGCATTTTTGGACTTTTTCGGATAAAACTTCAGGAGGATAGATTTCAGCAAGTTCTTTTGCAGAATGCCTAGATATTCTAAATATAGTATCTATTTTCCCATAATAATCTGATGCAAGATAACAGTCTGATAATGGAAAACATTGATAATATGGACCTTCACCAATTCGGTCTTGAATAAAAAGTACAGCAGTCCCAAATGCTCCTAAATCCGTGTAGTATTCAAAAATTGCAGGATGGAAATTAGAAGAAGGTCTGTTAAAGGCTTCACCTAGCCGAACAGTACATTCTTCCAGCCATAATTGAATAGGACGATATTCGTTTAATTCTTTATTTTCTGTTTGAATTTGAAACCAACGTAATGCTGAATTGGTCATCATGTTATGAAGACCTGAAGCAAAACGTGTTAATGCCCTTACAGGAGTAGAATCAAAGATGTACTGTCTTCTTTCTTCACCAGCAGATCTTTCTGTTTCAAAGTCTGCCCTACGAGGAAGAATATAACGTGCTATTTCCTGCCAATTTGACTCCCAATTAACCCTATTGGATTTAAGAGTCTCATAGCGTTTCATTATTTGTTCAACAAAACCACCATCTTGGCTGAAATTAGGTGAAGCATTTGCTATCATGCCATCATCCCTCTACGAGTTAATATTGAAGCTTTTTTGCCCCTAGTTCGATATAAGTCTTCTCCTACATCTCCTAAAGCTCTTCTAATGTTCTTATTCCATTCTACTGCACGTGTGTCTGTTGCTGTAGGAGGGGTAACTTTATTTTGATTTACACCAGATATTACTTGTTTTGTTGTATCAGGGTCTTTTTTCTCTATCTTATCCTCCTTTTTTCTTTCTCTTAAACCCATTTGATATTGCCAATTTGCACCACCATAAGTGTCTTCCCATGTTTGCAGACCTTCTTTGTACCATCTTTCTGTATCCAAAAAAGGTTTTATTAGCTGACCTGAATCCTCATATGAGGTTCCCATTTGTAAATAATGATTCATTACGTCAAGCAAAGGAGTGTCTGAATCTTGTACTCCAAATCTATTAAGCCAATTTCCACCACCCCAAGATTTATCAAAATCCCAATCTAAAATGCCACCCATTTCACCTCCTTATACTGTACCACCATAGCCAAAACCTGCTTGGCGTTGTTTATAATCAATACCCATACCTTGACCGATTCCACCTTGCATGCCTTTAAAGCTTTTGTATGCACTTTGTGACCGCATTTTAGCATCTTTTAAATTCTTACCTGCCAATTGAAATTGAGTTCTAGCGTGAGTTCTACGTGTCATTAGCTTTTGGTAATCAGATCCACGTTGTATGAAAGTGTCATATGCAGTTTTTGCTTTTTCATAACCTCCATACTCTTTTTTATAACCAGCAGTGAAATCTTGATAATCCTTACCTGATTTAAAAGATTTTATATTACTTATATCTGATTCTACTCCAGATATAGTTTTATCTACACCTGATAATTGAAATTGTGATGCTGATGAAGTTCTGCTTTTTGCCGCATTCATAATGCGATCATGGACATCAACAGTTTCAGTCCATTTTGCAAATGGGTTCCATGCTCTTATAAATGAAAAATTAAAAGGCCCCATGCCACTTCCTCTTACACTTTCCCATCTTCCTACTCTGGCTTCTTTACGTTTCCATCGACTGCCAACATTTTCTAGCCAGTAATTACTTCCTAAATGATGTTTTCTGTATGCATCATAATCAGTTACTTTTCCTGCATCAGCATATGATGTTCCACCATAAAGCAAATATGCTGTTCCTTTATCTCCTGTTCTAACAGCATCTTCTCTTGCTTTTGCCATTCCATAACTTTCCCAACCTTTTTTGTCTGCATCACTTCCACCATGATATAAACCTCTCATGATATTATCAGGATCACCCATAAAAGGGTTAAATTCTCCTGTTTCTTGTTGAGAACTATGTGTGTCTTTAGCAAAGCCTAATGCTTGTGAATAAGGTTTGTATAAACTTGTTAATTGTTCCCCTTTTCCTCCTTCACCATAAAAATCTGACAACATTTGGTCTAAAGATCCGGGAGCATTTTCACGACCCCTATAATCAAGCATTTTAGATTCAAAGCTCAATTTTTGCCGATCTAAAGATTGTCCTTGTTGCTCTAACTCAGTATGGAGCATTTGTGCTTGCCCATAAGCTTGCTGGCTTTTTCTTAAATCAGCTACGCTTCCATAGTATGACCTTTTTGCGTTTCTGTTTCTTTGCGTTAATAAAGAGCTTTTAGCGTATGCCATAATGACTCCTATCAGTCCATTCCTGAAAATAAGGATATTCTTTATCAGTTGCACCAATTGCAATTTTAGGTCTACCCATATTCATGAAAATTGACTTACCAAATCTTGCAGACATCAGTGCATATCTTGTAGCACTCATTAAATCATCTCTTTCTTTGACGATTTTTCCTTCTTTCCTGTGATACATCCTGTATTCACTGAACCATTCTGTCAAGTGCTCGAAAACCTTGAAACTGCCTGACTGCATTTTTTGAAGGATTTCCATAATCCCCGGTTCAACTGCCATACCACCATCTGGATTCTCGAAATGCCTACCAAGCATATTAACCCCCAATTTGCGATATTGCTCCGCAAGCGGTTTCCCAGATCCTTTATCATGTTGTTCACCATCATGAGGCCACGCACAAGGTATCCATTCACCTCTTGCTTTAATTGCATGAGCATGGACAACAGGTGTTTCCGCAGACTGTTTATAAGCATCATAAACATAGAACTTCCCATTTTCAGTATCATGAGCAATCCAGACACAAGCAGTAGGATGAGTCCAACCGAAGTCGATAGCACAGATACGTTGGAAGTATTCAGGTATTTGGAAAGCTTCAATCTTGATTTGATCTTCTGGAATCGGGAATACCAAACCAGATCCCAATACAGGCATACCTTTTGAACGCATGTCTCTTTCATGCGGAGGCAATGCCGCCAAAATCTCTTCACGAATGTCAGGGGATAGGTGAGGTGCATCATCCCATGTTGCATTGAATAAAGCCTGATGAGGTTTAAGTTCATTAATAAATTGTGCAACAACCTGAGTCATTCCTGATTCAGGAGTAAACGTCATGTAGACAAGTCCACCACTTTTTAGCGTTCCTCTGAGTGCTTGGGAGTAAATATCTTGCGGAGGTTCTTCATCCAGCCAAATGACATCAAGTGCTTTACCCATCCATGCTTGGTGTCCTTGTTCGTAGGACTTGAACCAGATTTTTGAGTTTTTACCTGACGAATGTTTGACAAGAACTGATTGATAAGCCTTCGGGATTCCGGGAGCACGTTCAAAGCCCACAATCCTATCTTTTGGTATAGTTCCGTGTCCAAAATCTTCTTCATCTCCGGGTTCTCCTAGTAGTTCTGCTTGTACTATATCTCTAGTATTATTAGATGTATTTCCTGCCGCCCATGCCTTGATAGGCTTTGTAAATCTAGCACCTTTCCACCAATCGGGATAAGCATCTCCAAGAGCATGCATTGTCAATTCCATTGCTCCTGAATAGGTTTTTCCAACCTTGTTTGCCGCCATTAAAAGACGTTGCCTTGCTAACCTTCCTCCTGAATCACGAGCTTCATGAAATTTATGCTGATATTCATAAGGTTCATAATATAGAACTTTATTAGTATCTTTTTTCTCTTGTATTGCCTCTGCAAGTGCAATGGCTTCTTCAAGAGCTTTCGTATTGCTCATGATCTAGGTATCTGTTTCCCATAAACAATTTTTCTTGCATAAGGAGGAATAAAAGAACCTATGTTAAATTCCTTACCTGTTTTTTCTGTATCTTTTTTAACTCTTAGTGCATGGATAACATCAGGAAGAACAAATAGGTTTGTTCCAAAAGTCAGTTTGCTTCTTAGCGATCCTTCACCCCATTTTTGCTGTGCTTTAGCTTGTGTCTCTTTTATTTTGCCAGTTGTTGCGACATTGCCCTCTACACGTGGAGCAGTTGAAGTAACTAACGTACCTTGTCTGTTGTATCCAGTTATTTGCGGAGTTTGCCCTTTATCTGAATAAAAACCCTTTGTTCTTGCTTCTATCGCTTTTTCAACAGGGACTACATGGAATTGACCTTGTTTATCTTGATAAAAAGTCTGCTTACCTTGATCCGCAGGTTTGCCTTCTTTTACATTGGCTAATTCTATTTCCACATTCTTCTTTTTAATTGCACTAGCAACCTTTTTGAAACTTTTGTGTCTTTCATAATCTATCTGCTCTACAATTTTTTTCTTTCCTGTTTCTTGATCAATTATTTCTACAGATTTTTTAAAATCTTTATCCTTTACCCTTCTGTATTTCCAACTTTCTTTGCCTTTTTTGTCCTTGACTCTAACCCATGCTCTTTCATGACCTTCAAGATCTAATGCATCTGTTCTAACACCACCTCTTTCTGCGGAAGTATCGTAAGATTTAATTTCCTTTCTACGTGCTTTCCCTTCATCGATATAAGTGCTGTGTTGCCTATCTCCATGAGATATTTTCGCACCATCTTTTATTAATACTGTTTTTAATATAGATCTTTTTGCAGGGTTGAAATCTTCGGTTTGCCCTGTAATGACATTCCCTTGATGCATAATCTTCTGATTCAATTCTTGCTGTTTCCGCAATCGGGATTCTTCAGCATCTAAATCGAGTATATCTAGTTCCATAAGCTGTTTTGCTTCCATATCAACAACACCAGTACGTGCAGGATCGGCTATCCTACCTTCTTTTGTTTGTGTAGCTAGTCCTGAAAAAGTTAATCCTCTTTCTTCAATATCCATTCCTGTACGATGTGGTGCATCTAGTGGAGATCCAGTACCAGATTGAACAGCACGTGCTTGTGGATCATCATACAAATAGCCTTCTGGGACATCTTGCCCATAAAGACCTGATCCTGCGGATAACTGCATTACTGTTTTCCATTCAGGAGACTGAACCTCTGTTGGTGCAAGAACTCTTTTCTTTGTATCACCTTTAAGACCAATAGGAATAAAATTACCAGTTTTACTCATTGTTCCTAATGGTACTTTTTTATTAGGAGATGTGACTGTAAGAACAGTGCCTTTAGGATAATAATGTTTTAATTGGGATCTGGAGACTCCAGCAGTTAAGTCTGTCTGAGGGGTCCACTGGAGTGCTCCAGAGTGTGCTGATAGTTTTGTTTGATATGATTCTGAATGCACAATTTTATCGCCAATTTCTGTATGATAAGGTTGAGCTTCATGAAGTGGATTATCACCTGATCCTGCAAGATATAATTCCCCACTAGCACTTGGAGCTTCAGGAGCTAACTGATAATTAAGAGTAAACTGCTCTGAAGACAACGGATTTGTGCCATGCATCACAAGATCATCTACAGAACGTCCTAGTCTTGCTCCGGGATCTTTAACTATCAAACGTGGATTAGGACTCAACTCTACACCAGATATAGCCCCTCTTTTAGTGTTAAAAGCACCCAAACCTTTATTTTTATCTGTTGGTCTGAATTTGCTTCCTGAAGATATGGGCACAGCCTTTTCTTCATCTAAAGAATATAGTTCTGTTGCCACCTGACTTCTTCCGGGAGCATATTTTGATCCCCCAAAAGGAGCCGCCCAATGTTCGGAAATATACTGTGTTTTGCCAGATTTCCCTGCAAAACCTGCTCTTCCTTTTCCTCCAAACTCTCCAAAAAGCTTTTTATCAGCAGGATTCATTTGGCTTTGGATGTCAGGATCATTGAAAGCGGCTTCAGCTAACAGATGAGCCATTTTAGTGCCACGTATCTTTCTATTAAAACCTTCTATAGGTATATCTACGTATTCATTACCTTTAGATATATAATTAACTATTCGGTTTTCTATATGCCTAATTGCCTGACTTCCATAATTTCCCTCAACAGGCTTTCCTGATTTCATCTTTGCAAGTTGAGAAACCTGCGTTTTTAGATATTGCCTTAATGTTCCAGCTTCTGAAGGTTTAATTGGAGCAAAGCTGGTTGTTGACTTAGGTACACCTCCTTCATCTCTTAATTTTGCCAATGATGCCCTCATTGCGACTTCTTTAGAGTCTTTGGGCATAGTTGCATCTGTTGAAAGCAATAAAGGTCTATCCCTTAAAAAAACAGGTCTTTCAGACGTATCAGCAATTGGAGCTTTAAGATTTAAATTCGTTTTAAAGTCGCTACTTGTCTGAACAACTGGCTTTTTCTTTTTTATACTGGTTCCAACACTTGAATGGGGACCAATTTCTATTTGGCGAGTAGTGATATTGACAAGAGAATCCGTTTTTTTAGTCAAAAGGCTTCCTAAAGCCTTTTTCTTGGCTAAATGACTCTCTAGTTGGCCTTCTTGGTAGGAATGAATGTCAACGGAAGGTACATTGACATTCTGAGGTTGTTTCGGAAGTGAAACGGTCCCAAAAGTCTTAAAATCCCAATCAACAGATGGTCCTGTTTTGTAAAATCCCTTATCTCCGGGCTGAAGAGTACCTTTTACATCAGGAGATACCCTTTTTCCGCTTTTGACCTCTGCTCTGCGTTTTAAACTGGCTTCTCTTTCTTCTTCGGTAAGTTGTGCTTGTTGAACTAGACGTTTTTTAGCCTGTTCTTCTGTTAAAGTCCCTGTTCTTTTCTTTTTCTTCGGCTTTTCTTCAATATTTACGACTTTACCAGTTGAAGTGTAGATTCGTTCAGCCATTAGTTCTCCAAAAACTGAGGTGAATCGTTATTTTTGCTTTTTATAGATCCCATAAGCAATTTTGCACCATCAGCCCCAACAAGAGCAATTAAGTGGGCTTCCATTTCCTGAACAGATCGGTGTTCGTGAGTATGTTCCACTCTTTCTATCGGTTTATGCCCTGCTCTGTCAAGTAAATCCTTTGCGGCATTGTATCGAACACTATCAGATTCCGAATTAAGAAGATCCTCCATGACATTGTAGGCTTTTGGGCCACCAGTTTCCATCTTCTCACGGAACTGTGCTTCGATTTCGAGCTTTAATTTGTTTTTGAGAGTCTTTGCATGGTTTTTCAGTTTTAAAGGATCACCTCTGTCGTAACCTGCTTCTCTTGCGGCACGTACTGCATTGCCATGAGTAACGTATTCTTCGATAAACTTGAGTCTTTTCGGAGATCTTATGTGTGCAAGTTCCATTATTTCGTTAGGAGAGTAGTTCCTTTGCCATGACAACGCTGACAGTAAAAAGTTTCTTCTACAGGAGGTCCGACTTTCAGCTTTGTTTTGCGACCAAGCAGGTTTTCATACCACTTTGCTTCTTTAGGATCGGCAGTCAATCCCCAACGCTGTTTGATCTTTTCTGTCTCACGAGCATATTTGATCGGATCTTTCTTGGGAAGCCATTTAGAGACATCATGCCAGCTTTTCTCAATATTGACATCTGCACCAATTGGCCTCAATTCTCCCTTTCTCAGGGAATGAGCAAACTTCTTCTTCTTCTCAGGACTCCAAGCATAGCCTCCTGATGAAAAGGCTTCTCTAAGGGCTACAGTGTGATCAATATGAAGTGAGCCAACATCACTGGTATTTATACCAGTGTAGGGATCAGTCCAAGATCCTCCTGTTACTTTCCTTCTTGCAGGAGTGAGGAATATGGGCATCTTTTCGGAAGATCCTTCAAGAACAGTCTGTCGTGTCTTGAACCATTTCCTCCCAGAAGGAAGCCAGCGTTTCCTGTTGTAATGCTCTTTTACGTCTTTGTATTCCATTCCAGTTCTAAAAGAGTATCCAGATTGTTCTCAGATCGAACGCTATCGCATTTTTATTGAGGAAGGCCATATGAGGT